>Ga0209640_10000234_pt1 | contig 41093 bp, 37 predicted proteins | sample RifCSP10_1_FD_184018 | JGI IMG/M metagenome (GOLD analysis project Ga0209640, IMG submission 184018) | Soil microbial communities from Rifle, Colorado - Rifle CSP2_sed 10_1 (SPAdes) (version 2) | ecosystem: Environmental > Terrestrial > Deep subsurface > Rock core/Sediment | place: Rifle... | reverse complement strand
GTTGGGGTATCTCGATTTCGCTTCGGGAAGGGGTGTTACGCCATGGTCCGAGGTCAGCGCCAATACCACTCGAGTCGAATCACGCAGCATGAACAACGTATCCAGGAAGGCTCCGAGATAGCGATCCAGACGAAGGATCTGGTCGTGAATCTCGCGCGAATCGGGACCGAAGCGATGACCAACGGCGTCAGTCGTCGAGAGCGATACTGCCAGCAGATCCGTTGAGGACCCGGCGCCGAGTCGCATCTGCTTCAGCCCTTCGAGCGCGAGGGAAAGCGTGAGCTGATCCATCATTGGAAAGGCGCTGAAGCTGGCCGCTGCCTGGGCAGCGTCGGTCGGGACGAGATGCGGAAAGACGTAGTCCTCTCCGTCGTTTTCGGTCACAACCGCGTCCGGCTCCGAATACTGGGACGGGTCGAGCAGGAGGTCCCAAGTCTTGCCCGCCCATTGTTGTGGCAGCCTCCGCTCGTTGAAGGCCTGCACCCACGCGGGAAGTGAGTCGCCGTAGTATCGGCTCGTCGTGAACGTCCCGTTCGTCGCATACCAGAACGCCGGTTGCATTGCGCGGCCGAGCGGAAGAATAGCGCCCCGGTCCTTTCGAGAAACCGACAGGGCTCGTGATCCGGAGTTCGAGGAGCGCAGCCAGTCGGCAAGCGTCGTTCCCCTGAATCTGAACGGTGACGCTGGCAAGCCGCGCGCGCCGATCAACGGAAACTGCGGATCATAAACGCCCAGGGTGTTCGACACGATGCCGGTGGAACTCGGGAACCGGCCTGACAACGTGCTGGCGTGGCCCGGAGCCGTTTCTGTGTTTGCGTGATCCTGGAATCCGTTCATGAAGACGGCGCCACCGCGAAGCAGCCGGGCCAACCCACCGGAAAGCTGCCGCTCCCAGAGCGTCAGGTAATCGGGCCGCAGCTGGTCGACCGTCAGCATGACCACCAGTGTTGGCCGCTGCGGTGCGGTCTGCGCCGCCGCTGGGCGGACTGGAAGGGAGAGCGCGGCGACGATGAGCGCGGCCGCGGCAGGTCGTGGCAAGGTCAGGCTGGGCATGGCAGGAGAATGTACCCCGGGAAACCCGGGTTTAGCAGCATTGGTTGCGAGTTTTGTGCCCTCGGCGCGAGTTGCCTGGAACCACGCCGGGGTTCGCCCCTGGGCTCATCGCCACATCGCGATGGCGGACAACGGCAAACGCTCGATATCCGGCACCCGGGCATCTGCGGCGGGGAAGCCAACGGGGAGGACCAGATAGGCTTTCTCGTTCGGCGGCCGTTCCAGGAGCTCCGAGAGAAACCCCATGGGATTCGGCGTGTGCGTGAGCGTCACGAGGCCCATCATGTGCACGGCCGCAATGAAGAAGCCCGCCGCAATACCAACGGATTCCTGGGTGTAGTAGTGCGGCCGCTTCGAGCCGTCTTCGTTGACGCCGTACGCCTTGCGGAAGACGACGACGAGCCAGGGTGCGTCGGTCAGGTGCGCCTTGTGCTCGTCGGTGCCGAGTGGAGCGAGCGCCTCCAGCCACTCCGGTGGCATCCGGCCGTGATAGTTCTCGTACTCTTCCCGCTCCGCGGCTTCACGAATGCGCTGTTTCAGGTCCGGATCGGAAACAGCAACGAACGTCCACGGCTGCTGATGCGCTCCACTGGGCGCAGTTCCAGCGGTGCGAATTGCCAGTTCGATCGCCTCGCGAGGCACGGGGTCGGTGGAGAAGTGACGTGTGGTGCGTCGCGTCGCCATTCCACCGTGAAATTCCCGCGCGCGCCGGACAATCTCGTCAGCCGGACGACGGCTGAACGCCAAGTTCCTGAATCGGGGCTCGGTCATGAAGGGGAGTCCGAGGTCAGAGGTCAGAGCTCAGGGTGTCGGAATTCTCGTTCAGCCGCCTGGTGTCGAACTCTGGAGCTCTGGACTCCGCGTACTGGATTCTGATGAGCACGGGCCCCAGCCGCTGCTGCCGCGACCTTCGACACGGCAACGCGCTGCGGATCAACCTAACGCGCGCTCGAGGCGCCGGAGACCTTCCTCGAGGTCTGCCCGCGTTGCGACGAGAGGAGGCAGGACGCGCAGCGTGTGGTCGCCTGCACCCACGAGCAGGAGTCCTTCGTCCCGAGCGCGGCGTATCACGTCCGCCGCGGGTTCGTGTACGTCGATGCCCCAGATGAAACCCGTGCCTCTCACGTCACGAATCCTGCCGGTCCGGGCCGTGAGCTCGCGCAGAGTCTCGCCAAGCCAATCTCCACCGTTGCGAACGGACTCCAACAGCGTCGGATCGGCAACGCGATCCAGGACGTGACTCGCCACGGAGGTCACGAACGGTCCCCCGCCAAACGTGGAACCGTGGTCGCCCGGTTGAATCGTCGCGGCGATTTCCTCGGTCATGAGGATCGCGCCCATTGGCAGCCCGCCGGCGATTGGCTTGGCGAGCGTCATGAGGTCGGGAACGACGTTGACCCGCTGATATGCGAAGAGGTGACCCGTGCGTCCCAGTCCGCACTGGATCTCATCGAACATCAGCGCGATGCGCCGCTCGCGCGTCAGCGCGCGCAATTCGAGGAGGTACCCGGCGTCGAACACGCGGACTCCGCCTTCGCCTTGAATGGGCTCGATGACAAGCGCCGCGACGGTTTCGCCAGCGAGGATCCCGGCCAGGCTTTCGAGGTCCCGTTCGGCAATGGACACGCCGCCGGCCAGCGGACGGAACGGAGCTCGGTACGCCGGCCGATCGGTCGCGGCCAGGCTGGCGAAGAGGCGCCCGTGAAACGAGCCGCGCACACCCACGATCTCGTGCTTGGCGGGCGATCCCACCGTTCGCGCCCACCGTCGCGCGAACTTGAACGCGCCTTCGTTCGCCTCGACGCCTGAATTGCAGAAGAACACGCGATCGGCGAACGAGAGGTCTGCGAGTCGCTGGGCGAGCTGCTCCCCGGGTGACGTGCGGAAGAGGTTCGAGACGTGAATGAGACCGTCGGCCGCGGCATTTATCGCGTTTCGCAACCCCTCGTCACCATAGCCTAACGCGTTGACGGCGATGCCACTGGTGAAGTCGAGATACTCGCGTCCTTCGGTGTCGTACAGTCGGATCCCTTCCCCGCGCACCAGCTCGATCGGGGCTCGCTTGTAGACCGGCAACAATGCCGAAGGTGTCTGGGTCGACGGAGTCAACGTCGGTGCAGCGGGTGATGGTGCCATGAGGGTGGCCATGTTCAGGCGGGCGAGTGGGCGGTGGTGAGGCGAGTGCCGGCATCGGGATCGAGGAGGGCGCCAGCGTCGCTGATCCGGACCGCCGAAACACCCGCGGCAATGGCGCGACGCGCGGCCTGAAGCTTGGCGGACATGCCGCCCCGGGCGATGCCTGACGCGATCATGTCATCAACGGTATCGACAGGAATCGACGGGACGAGGGACCCGGCGGCGTCGAGGACCCCCGGGACGTCGGCCAGCAGCAGCAATTCGTCGGCGCCGAGCGCCCCGGCGATCGCTGCCGCAGCGTCGTCGCCGTTGATGTTGAGGCCTTTCCCCGTTTCGGCGTGGCGGCCGAGGGGAGAGACAACGGGCACGAAGCCGGCTGAAAGCAGCGCTTCAACCGGGCGCGGGTCGGCGTTGAGAGGTTCCCCCACGGCGCCGAGCGCGCCACCGTCGAGGAGCTGCGCCGGCAGCAGCCCGCCGTCTTCGCCGGAGATGCCGATGGCGGCAACCCCTTCGCCGAGGAGCTGCCTGACGAGACGTTTGTTGACTGCGCCGGAGAGCACCATGCGGACGACTTCCATGTCCTCATCCGTGGTGACGCGGCGCCCGCCGATGAACGTTGGCTCCGAACCGAGGCGGCGCTGCAGTGCGGTCACCTCGTCGCCGCCACCGTGGACGACGACGAGCTCGTCCCCACTGCGCACCACCTCGGCGAGCATTCGTGGCAAGGCGGGGTCGTTCTGCGCGCGTCCGCCGATCTTGACGACGCGCCTCACGCGGGCAACCCCATGGTCTCCGTCAGGCCGAAGGAGACATTCGCGTTCTGGATTGCCTGGCCTGCCGCACCTTTCACCAGGTTGTCGATGGCCGAAAAGACGAGGAGCGTTGGCTGCCGGAGGCCACTGGCGCGGCGCACCGCAATGCGCACGACGTTTCTCCGAACGACGTCCTTGAGTGAGGGGAGGTCGGACGACAGTTCGACGAACGGCTCGTTGGCGTAATCCTCCCGCCATGGCGCGAGCAAGTCGTCGGGGATCGACGTAACGGGCACGGTGAGCGTCGCGAGGATGCCCCGCGCCACCGGAAGGAGGTGCGGTGTGAACAGCAGATCGAGGTCGCCGTTCAAATGGGAGATCGTCTCCCGCATCTCCGGCAGGTGTCGGTGTTCGTTTCCCACCGCGTAGGCGCGGAAGTTCTCCGTGACTTCGGCGAACATCATGTCGGCGCGCGGCGAATTGCCCGCACCGGTTACTCCGCTGGCGGCGTCCGCCACGACGGTCGAGCCGGGCACCATGAGGCCGTGGCGCGCTAAAGGCGCCAGCGCGAGAAGAATCGCCGTGGGATAGCAGCCCGGGTTGGCGATCAAGGGGGCGTCCTTCAGTTGCTGCCGGTTCAACTCGGTGAGTCCGTACGGCACGACCTGCGTGGAATGTCCGGGCCGGAGATCCGAGGAAAGATCAACCACCCGTGCGCCAGCGTTCCGCACGCGGGCGACCCACTCGGCGGAAGCGCCATGTGGGAGGGAGCTGAAGACGAGCTCCGCCTGCTTGAGGGGCGCGTCTTCCGTGGCGACGAAGGTTACGGACCCGGAAGGCAGCGTCATGCGTTCGCCGCGCCGTTCGTTGGCGGTTGCGAAGGTCAATTCGAGCCCCGGGTGGTCGGCGATGAGCGTGCAGAGTTCACGTCCTGCGTACCCACTTGCGCCGAGGACGCCGACGGGAATTCTATGCATGGAGAATGCATATTATTGCACATCGGCCATGTCAACGGCCACGCTACACGCAACGCGACGGATGCACACCGCCGCGACGCTGACCGCTTACCCCTCCGGAACCACCATGCTATCGTCGGTTCGCCAGTGACGGAGAGCCTCGACGCGTGAACAAGAAACGGCGGCAACAGGTCATTCTCGAGCTCGTTGCGGCGCAACCCGTCGCGAGCCAGGAGGAGCTTCGCCAGTTGCTGGAGGATCGCGGCTTTGCGGTCACGCAGTCCACGCTTTCGCGTGACCTGCGCGAACTCCGGCTCGCCCGCATCCCTACCCCGCAAGGCGCCCGCTACGCCTCGCCCGACGCATTGGCGGAAGATCACCGGACAGCGCTGGAGGACGTGCTGCCCCAGTTCTTCGAGTCGAGCGATGGCGTCGGTGAACTGCTGGTCCTGAAGACAATCGCCGGCGGCGCCCAGCCCATCGCCGAAGCCATCGATGCCCAGGCGTACCCTGATGTCCTGGGCACCATTGGCGGCGAGAACACCATTCTCATCATCTGCCGCTCCACCGCGGCCCGCGACCGTTTGGAGCGACGGCTCGAACGGCTCGCGCGCTCCGGATAGCATGGGCGTATCGGCACTCGAAAGACGCGCGATCTGACGTTGAATTCATCGCTGCGTTTCGGTTAATTATGCATTCGCAGGAATCACCAGCTCGACATCCGACGGAGCCGTCCATGCAGCGCATAGTGCTCGCCTATTCCGGGGGGCTCGACACCTCCATCATCGTGCCGTGGCTTCGCGAGCATTATGACGCGGAGGTCATTTGTGTCGCCGCCGACATCGGACAGGGCGAGGGCGAACTGGATGGCATCGTAGAAAAAGCCCTGAGGTCGGGCGCCGTCTCGTGCACCGTCGAGGATCTGCGGCAGGAGTTCGTCGAATCCTTCGTCTACCCGACGCTGCGGGCCGGAGCGATCTACAACCGCAAATACCTCCTCGGCACGTCCATCGCCCGTCCCCTCATTGCCCGGCGGCAGGTCGAAGTCGCTCGCGCGGTCGGCGCTGATGCCCTCGCCCATGGCTGCACGGGCAAGGGGAACGACCAGGTGCGTTTCGAACTCACCTACATGGCGTTCGCCCCTGACCTCAAGGTCATCGCGCCGTGGCGGGAGTGGGACATCCGAAGCCGGGAGGATGCGCTGGCATACGCCGCCGCGCGCGGCATTCCGGTGTCAGCCACCACGACCAAGATCTACTCACGCGATCGCAATCTCTGGCACATCTCGCATGAAGGCGGCGTGCTGGAGGACCCGAATCAGGCGCCGCCCAAAGAGCTCTTCCTGCTGACGACTGATCCCGAGGACGCACCGCCCGAACCGGAGAAGGTCACGATCGGTTTCCGGAGCGGCACGCCAGTCTCGGTGAACGGCAGGACGCTCGGCGCCGTGGACCTCCTGACAGAGTTGAACAGAATCGCCGGCCGCCACGGTGTCGGCCGGGCCGACATCGTCGAGGACCGGCTCATCGGCATGAAGTCGCGCGGCGTCTACGAGACGCCGGGCGGAACGCTCCTCTACACGGCGCTCAGTGAACTGGAGATGCTCGTGCTCGACCGTCGCACGATGGCCGCCAAGGATCTCCTGGCGCCCCGGTACGCCGACCTTGTCTACGAGGGGCGTTGGTGGACCACCGAACGTGAGGCGTACGACGCCTTCGTCGACAAGGTGCAGGAGCGCGTGACCGGGACGGTGTCACTCCGCTTGTACAAGGGCAACGTGGCGATTGCCGGTCGCGAGAGTGAGAACGCGCTGTACGACGAGCGCTTCGTGACATTCGGCGAGGACGACGTCTACGAGCAGAGTGACGCCGCCGGGTTCATTCGGCTCTTCGGGCTCCCGGCCCGCGTGCGCGCGCTGAAGGACCAGCAGTTGGCGGCGTCGGAGCGGGCTTCCCGGACTGAAGTCGCCGCGCGGTGACGCGCGGCGACCCGGCGGCAGGCGGCCCGCCCGTCACAGCACCGTCGCATAAACTCTGGGGCGGACGTTTTTCATCCGGGCCCAGCCCGCTGCTCGAGCAGGTCAACCGGTCGATCGGCGTCGACTATCGTCTCTGGCCCTTCGACGTCAGGCTTTCCCAGGCCTGGGCGGAAGCGTTAGGCGCCGCTGGCGTCATTCCGATCGACGAAAGCCGCGCTCTCGTCGACGGACTGGAGGCGGTCGGGCGGCGCCTGGCGGCTGGCGTGACCCCGTCAGCGTCCGACGAAGACATCCACACGCTCATCGACCGCCTGCTGCACGAGGAGGTCGGCGACCCGGCGTCCCGGCTGCACACGGGACGAAGCCGCAACGATCAGGTGGCTACCGCAACCCGCATGTGGACCATTGACGCCTGCGGCCGCCTCGACACCCTGCTGCGCGAACTCCAGCAGGTGATGATCGCACAGGCGGAACGCCTCGGTGACGCGATCCTGCCGGCATATACGCACCTCCAGCGCGCGCAACCGGTCCGCGGCGCCCACTGGATGCTGTCGCACTTCTGGCCCCTCGAGCGGGATCGGGCGCGGATGGCCGCGGCCGCCCGCGCCGCGTCATCAATGCCGTTAGGCAGTGGCGCCGTGGCCGGCAGCGCCTTCCCGGTGTCGCGCGAGCTGCTGCGGCAGCGGCTCGGCTTCGCCGCCATTTCGCCGAACAGCATCGACGCGGTCGCCGATCGTGATTTCGTCGCCGAGACCTTGTTCGCGCTGACGCTGTTGGGCACGCACCTGTCTCGCCTCGCCGAGGATCTGATCCTCTTCGGGACCGGCGAGTTCGGGTTCGCGCGCTTCGGCGATGCGTTCAGCACCGGCTCGAGCATGATGCCGCAGAAGCGGAATCCCGACGTCTTCGAGATCGCCCGCGGTTCGGCAGCCCGGATGCTCGGCGACCTCACCACCGTGCTTGTCACACTGAAGGGGCTCCCTTCCGGTTACAACAAGGACCTTCAGGATGACAAGCGTCCGCTGTTCGACGCGGTGGACACCATGATGCTCGTGGTGCCCGCGGTCGCCGGGGCGCTCGATGAAGTGATGTTCGACGTGGCGCGCATGCGCGCCGCGGTGTCCGCGGGCCTCATGGCCACCGACCTCGCCGACTATCTCGTGGATCGGGGCGTCGCGTTCCGCGACGCGCACAGCGCGGTCGGGAAGCTGGTGCGTGAGGCGGAGGCGGCCGGGGTCGAACTGGATGGGCTGCCCCACGCGTCGTTTGCGGCCGCCCACCCTGCCTTTGGACCCGATGTGCTCGATGCGCTCACGCCCGAACGCTCATTGGCGCGGCGCAACCTCGCGGGAGGCACTGGACCCGCCGCGGTGCAGGAACAATTGGCGGCGGCGCGACGCATCGCCCAGGCCCGGTAGTGCGGACGGGAAGGACGGTCCTCTGACGGAGCGTCCGCGGTCAAGGCTCGAGAATGCGAACCTTCGACACGAAGTACTGTGTCTCGCCAAAGCAAGTCGTGGGGACGCCGATATGCTGCTCGTAATACAGGGCCACTTTCCGTCCCGCGGCCGACTCGATCACCCCAGCGATGCTGTCGGCCGGCACGCTGAACTGAAACAGTATGGGTGCGCTGCCAGGGATGTTCGACATCTGAAGCTCGCCTTCCCACGTTTTGCAGAGCCATCCTCTCCTCGACAGTTTCTGAACCCAGCCAACGCGCTCTCCGGTCGAGAAATCGAAGGCCAGCGCAATGGCTGCCCAGACGCTGAAAGTTGCGACCGGGATCAGGATCAGCATACTGATCGTCATCTTGCCCCAGTGCCGACGAAGGAAACTCCGTCGTGGTTCGACGGGCGCAGCGGGCGGCTGCTCGGGACGCGGGTCGCCCGGATCCTGAGTCGGTTTCTCATCAGCCATGGGGTGCCTCGCCAGCGGTACGTGATACCCTAGCCGGCAACCGGCCTCGGGCCGAGCCGCGCGCGGGTAGTTTACAGCACGATATGGAGGCTGCGTAGTGTCGCTTCAAGCTCGACGACAGACGGTTGCGGTTCGGGTCGGCGATGTCCCGGTGGGCTCGGGACATCCGGTCGTCGTGCAATCCATGACCAACACCGACACGGCAGACGCGGCCACCACGTCGGAGCAGGTCATCGCACTCGCCAACGCCGGCTCCGAACTGGTTCGGGTCACGGTGAACACCGACGCAGCGGCGGCGGCCGTCCACGACATCGTGGCACGCGTGGCGGACGCCGGTGTGCGTGTTCCCGTGATCGGGGACTTTCACTACAACGGACACCTGCTGCTGGTTCGGCACCCGCGTTGCGCAGCGGCCCTGGCGAAGTACCGCATTAACCCGGGGAACGTCGGCAGCAAGCGCCGGGACGAGAACTTCCGGACGATCATCGAAGTCGCGAAGGCAAACGACAAACCGGTCCGCATCGGCGTGAACTGGGGATCGCTCGACCAGGACCTGTTGACCTTGATGATGGACGAGAATGGCGGTCGCGCCGAACCACGCGACGCGCGCGACGTCTACATCGACGCCATGGTGGAAAGCGGTATTCGCTCGGCGGCACTGGCCGAAGAAAGCGGGCTCGCTCACGACGCCATCATCATTTCGGCGAAAGTGTCGCAGGTCGCGGATCTCGCTGACGTGTACCGCCGACTGGCGGCCCGATGCGACTATCCGCTTCACCTCGGACTGACCGAGGCGGGCATGGGGAGCAAGGGAATCATCGCCAGCGCGGCCGGCCTGGCCATCGTGCTTTCCGAAGGCATCGGCGACACGATTCGCGTGTCGCTCACGCCCCGTCCTGGCGGCGACCGCACCGAGGAGGTGCTTGTCGCTCAGCAGGTACTGCAATCACTTGGCCTGCGCCGATTCGCGCCGCAAGTGACGGCGTGTCCGGGATGCGGCCGCACCACCTCGACGTTCTTTCAGCAGATGGCCGAGGACATCCAGGCTTACCTGCGGGAGAAGATGCCCGAATGGCGCGACGCGCATCCGGGGGTCGAGGACCTCAGGGTGGCGGTGATGGGTTGCGTGGTGAATGGGCCCGGCGAGTCCAAGCACGCGCACATCGGCATCTCACTGCCCGGCACCTTCGAGGAACCGAAGGCGCCGGTTTATGTCGACGGCCGGCTCCACGTCACGCTGAAGGGTGACCTCATCGTACCGGAGTTCCTGCAACTGCTCGACGAGTACGTTGCCCGGCGCTGGCCAGCGCCTCCCGCCGGCATAGCTCGTTAGGCGTGGCGAGGCGCGAGCCGTTCAGCTGGAATGCCCGCCAGCGCGCTCATGGTCTCGTGCAGCTCGTTGAGGATCGGGGTCCGATTGCCCAGTTCCACCAGGCGGCCGTGGAGGCGGCGATACCAGTCCAGGGTTCGCTCCCGCCCGCCGGGAACCCGCGCCCAGACCGATTGAACGTCCATGGTGCGGCGCAGGTCGGCGAGGAGCGTCCCGGCGCCGTGCAGCGCATCCGCGGCGGCGAGCATCTGTCCCTCGGGCGAGGCGTCGCGAAGGCAGCCTAACAAGTGGTCGCGACGCTCGTCCGCACTGAGTTCCAGGCCGTCGTCGTCGGTGCGCCGTTCGGCGGCCATGAGCGCGGTCTCGAGGGCGCGTGAGCCGAACTTCTCGCCAATTCGCTGCTGCAGGACTTCCAGCGGGAACGCTTCGCGCGCGTAATCCTCCACCACGTCGAGAAGGATGCCGGCGGTGACGGTGTCCTCGTCGCACCCGTACCGGGTGAGGATCACGGCCAGGTTCGCTGGCTGCGTCGAGTATGGCGGCCTCGTGCCGCGCCGCACCTGCTGGTCGTGATGCTTGGCCGCGAACGCCAGTGCGTGATTGATCCGGTCGGAATATCCGTTCATGACGAAGCGCGACTCCGCGGCGGCATCGGGATGGTGCGCGCGAAGAAACTATTCATGCGCGATGGTGCTCGACACCCCACGCTCCGTTCCCGCGAAGATGCGAACCAGGCGTTCCAGGCCCAGCGCGTCGTCATGATCGAACGCGGCGACGTGTTCCGAGTCGACGTCGAGCACTGCCGCCAGGTTCCCATTGGCGTCCACGACCGGAACCACGATCTCCGATCGAGCCCGGGCGTCGCATGCGATGTGCCCCGGAAACAAGTCCACGTCCGGCACGATAACCGTGCGTTTTGTGGCAGCGGCGGTTCCGCATACGCCGCGGCCGACTTCGATCTCCAGGCAGCCGAGTGTTCCCTGATACGGCCCGACCCGGAGCAGCCGCCCAGGCTCCACTACGCGATAGAACCCCACCCAGAGGTGACCAAACCCGTGGAAGAGAAGGCAGCTCAGCGTGGCCATCGTGGCGACCGGGTCCGAAATCCCTTCAAGGACCAGGCGGAGATGCTGGTCCACGGTCGCGTACGCGTCCTCCTTGGGGAGGTGTCGGACGTCAATCATCGTTTCCCCCATTGTCGTGCTCGAATGGGCCGCGGTCTTTTCGTCGTTACGGAGGCAACTGAAAGAAGACCGGGGGCGGCTTTCGCCGCCCCCGGAAGTTCTACAAACCGTACTGCCAGAACTACTCGACAGTGATCTCGCCCCTCATGTTCAACGCGAGGTGCGGCGTGCAGTGGAAGGGGTATTTGCCAGGCTTGATGTTGCCGAGCGAAAGGACCCACTCCTGATTCGGGGTCATGAACATCGGCGAATTCCCGTCCATCGACTCCGGCATGTTCGCGAACAGCTGGTCCTTCTGGTCCGCCGGGATGGTGGCGGGATCAAAGGCCACGTTGTGCGGGCCGCCGCTGATCATGATGAACTTGATGCCGTCGCCCGACTTCACGGTGATGTTCGCCGGCTCGTACCGATAGCCCGTCGCGTCGCCGACCATGTGGACCTCGTGAATGGTCCCCGTGGGGGCCACGGCTGTCATGGCACCAGTCGGGGCCGGGGTCACCGCCGGCGCAGCCATCGCGGCGGAATCGGTCGCGGCATTCTGGCTCTCTCCGCCACCGCACGCACCGAGAAGGACAACGCCTGAGAGAAGGGCGACACCAAACACTCGCATTGCTGAAGGCCTCCGAAAGGTCACTGCCGTCGATCCAGAGCTGGAAAGACCGAGCGGCTGGATCCCCGTCCGGTCAGGGTTGTGAATTTATTCACAAGGCGCCATCGCGCAATCCCGATTGCGCTTTGGCTCCTGACCCGTCGCAATGTGCCTCGGCTCATCGGTTGACCAGCTTGACGAGGGGCACAGGGCCGTTACCACTGATGAGCCACCTGCAGAAACCTCGATCGCAGGCGCGACCGCCGAATGAGGCACCGGCATGACTCCCTCCGCTCTGCTTGACGCGGTTCATGAGGTCGCCCGAATCTGCGGCGACGTCGCCTACCGCCACTTCCGAACGGACCTGCCGGTCGAGCGGAAGGCCGACGGGTCGGAGGTTACCCGAGCGGATCGCGAAGCCGAAGTTGCCGGGCGAGACTGGATCCGTCGGCACTTTCCCGGTGATGCGATCGTCGGAGAGGAACTCGGCGCCGAAGGAGATCCTCGCGGGCGACGCTGGTTCATCGACCCCATTGATGGAACCCGGACTTTTGTCCGCGGCGTGCCGCTTTGGGGTTCGCTGGCCGCGGTTGAGCACGGAGGCACCGTGGTGGCCGGCGCGATCAATTGTCCAGCGACCGGCGATCTCGTGGCTGCCGCGCTCGGTGAGGGCTGTTGGCACAACGGTGCTCGTACATCGGTCTCGAGGGTGGGCGAGCTTTCCAGCGCCTCCATTCTCGCGACCGACCAGCGCTTTCTGTCAAGACCGTCACGCGCTGCGCGATGGGCCGCCTTGGCCGGTCAGGTCGCCATCGCGCGCTCCTGGGGAGACTGCTATGGCTACGTGCTCGTCGCGACTGGCCGCGCGGAACTGATGGCCGACAATCGCATGCGTCCCTGGGATGTGGCGGCGCTCATCCCCGTCATCGAGGAAGCGGGAGGCGTGTTGACGGATTGGCGAGGCCGGCGCGGGATCGGCTCTGATACCATCGCAACCAATCGGATCCTCGCCGCCGAATTCAGAAACCTGTTGGGCGTTCCCGAGTCGGCCGACCCGGAGCGTGCAGGCGACGCCTAGAACTTTTCCATGATTCGAATCGGTGCCTGACGAGCGTCACCGATGAATACGAATCTCACGTCACGCATGTAGCGAAGCGCCGCGCGCTGGATATCGGCGGGAGTGATGGCGCGGAGCTCGTCCACGAACCGGTCCGCGCGGCGGAAGTCTCCGTAAAACAGTTCCGCGCGCGCCAGAAAGTCCGCCTGCTGCGCGCCTGACTCGTTGTCCAGGAAATACTGCGTGATGAACTGCAGGATCAGGCGTTCGAGTGCCCGCGGATCGACGGTTCCTGTTTGAAGATCAAGCAGCTCGCGGCGCATGACGTCCAGGGTCAGGTCCGGCGCGATGGTCGTCACGTACAATCCGCCCGCGGAAACAGCGCGCTCGATGAAGGGGGCGTCCACCGCGTACGTCAGGTTGCGCTTTGACCGGATCTCGCTGAACAGTTGCCCGGAGAGGATGGCGGTCGCGATGCGCAGGGCGTGATAGTCGGGCGAATCGGCGCGCGGTCCCGGATACAGGCCGAGGATGTAGTTGGTCGGGAGATCGCGATTGATCGTCACGGCGCCCGAGCGCGACCTCGGAAGCGTGTCCGGCAGTGTCCAGCGGTAGGATCCCGCTGGCAGCCGGGCCAGCGTTCCGCGCACCAGACGCTCCACCTCTGTCTTCTGCACGTTCCCAACCACGACGAGGAGCATCCTGGACTTCACGACCTGCGTATCCTGGTAACGCTGGAGATCCTGCAGGGTTACCCTGGCGAGCGACGACTCGGTGCCTGACGGCGGGATCGCGTAGGGGTGACCATTGAACGCGAACGAGTCGGCGACGAACTCGATGAGCGCGTCCGGAGAGTCCTGTCGCTGGCGCACCCCGGCGATCAACTGACGGCGAATGAGCGCAACCTCGGTGGAGTCGAACCGGGGCTCGGTGATGCGACTGGCGAGGATGCTCCACGTCGAGTCCAGCGTGGCACGCGTGGCCCGAAGCCCGATCGCGGACCAATCCTCACTGACCTGAGTCGTGATGGTCGTGCCCAACTGCGCCATCGATCGACGGAGGCGGTCGCGCGAATAGGAGCGCGTACCGCGCTCACTGGTCTCGAGCAGCATCAGTTCGATCCCGGCGTTGGCCGCGGTGATCTGCCTGACGCCGCCGAGCAGGTACAGGTTTGCCACCACGATGTCGCCACTACCGACATGACGCTGGATCACGCGAATACCGTCGACATCGTAGGCAATCGTGCCCGTGTCCGGGCCGGTCGTCGCTGGCCCGCCGCGTCGCGCTTGCGCCGCCGCCTCCTGGTGAACGAAGGCGATGGCGAGGAGGCCGACGACGAGTCGTGTCACGCTCAGGCAGCTCACGGAATTATCCTCGGCAACACGTCAGCGTCTCTGAGTCCAAGGTCCGCCTTCACTCCGGGAGGCAGAAGGATCCCCACGACCATCGGCTTGCCCACGATGTACTTGCGGGCGTAGGCACGCACGTCATCGAGAGTCTGTGCCGCCATGTTGTCGACGTACCCCATGTAGTACTCGAGCCCGGACACACTCCACCAGAAGCCGATCGTGTGCGCGTGGTCCGACGGTCTGTCGAAGCCGAAGGCCGTGCTTACCGAGCGTTCCGCCTTCGTCGCGGTGAGTTGGTCGGACGTGATGTACCCGGGATCGGCCAGGCGCTCCACTTCACGTTGCAGCGCCGCGATCGCCTCTTTCAGCCGTTCGGGCGTGGTCTGCCCCCCGATGCTGATCGGTCCGACCTGATTGAGCGTGTAGTAGCTCACGTCGATCGACTGGAAGAGGCCGGTGTCCACCAGCTTTCGCTGGATTTGTGAGCCTGGCTGGTTCAGTGCGTCCGAGAAGACGTCGGCTGCGTATGTCGCGGCGGGATCCTTCCTCACGCTCGGTCCCTGCCACTGCATCATCACGGTGACCGCTCCCACCGGCCGCTCGACGTAAATCGCCGTACTCGCGGTCAGCGGCGGAATCTGGGGAATGGGCTCCGCGGCAAAGGGATCCTCGCCACGAGGCCAGTCTCCCAGAAAGCGCTCGGCCATCGCGAAGACGGTATCGGGGTTTACGTCGCCAGTGACGATGAGCGCGGTGTTGTTCGGGACGTAGTACCGGTGCTGGATGTCCGCCAACTGCGACGGGGTGACGCGCTGCAGCACCTCACGCTCTCCGATGATGTTCTTCCGACTCCACTGTCCCGGATACAGCGCCTTGCCCGACTTCTGCTGCAGCTCGAAGAAGGGACTCGATTCATTGCGATCGTACTCGCCGAGAACCACTTGTCGCTCGCGCTCCAGTTCCTGGCTCAGGAACTTCGGGCCGCGAAGTGCCGCCGACATGAGCTTGATTCCACCGGCGAGGCTGTCGGCGGGGAGCGACATATAGTAGTTGACGCGCTCTTCCTGCGTCGTGCCGTTGAACGATGCGCCCAGTTCCGACGACCGTTGAATGAACGCGTCCGGCTCGGGGAGCTGCGCGTTCGCCTTGAAGAACATGTGCTCGTACATGTGCGCCAGCCCTTCCGAGCCTGGTCGCTGGGTGAACGAGCCGTTGCGCACGTTGATTTCGATGGTCGCCAACGGGACACCGTGATTCTCGGCCACGATGACCTCGAGGCCATTTGTGAGAACGCGGTGTCTGATGAACTTCTCGAGCTCGGTGCGCTGGGCGCCAAGTCGATGTGCTGGCAGCAGGGCGATGACCGCCGATCCCGCAAGGGCTACGGCGATCCTCGTCCAACGAGACTTGTGAGGTCGATATGCGCGTTCACGAATCGTCACGCTGGCGGTATCCGGGGTTCTCTGGTTTTCTTTGTGCGCCGATGGCAGAACATCGCGACATACTGGCCCGGTTCGGGGCACTGGCCGCGCGGCGCCTCGAGGCCTCGCGACTCCGGCGTGACGTCCCGCTGGCTCCGTACACCACGTTCCGGATCGGTGGTCCGGCAGATCTCCTGTACGATGCCACGACGGCAGATGATCTCGCAAACGCCGTCGAGACCAGCCGCGAGGCCGGCCTGCCCCACTTCGTACTTGGACTCGGGGCAAATATCCTGGTTGGCGACCGTGGTTTTCGTGGCGTCGTGATCCGGAATACCGCCCGCGAGTTCCGATTCGACGGCACCCGCCTGTGGGCCGAGAGCGGCGCCATCATGCAGGATCTCATTCTGGCTGCTGTTCGCCGCGGCCTGTCCGGCCTGGAGCACTACATCGGAATTCCGAGCACGGTGGGCGGCGCCGTATGGCAGAATCTCCATTTCCTGTCGCCGGCGCCGGAGCGGGAACGCACGATGTTCATCGCGGAGGTGTTCGATTCATGCGAGCTCCTGGCCGAGGAAGGCGGGCGTCGTGTTGCCGGTCGCGACGAAATGGCGTTCGGCTATGATACGAGCGTCCTGCACCACCGTCGTGACGTGGCGCTGACATGCACGTTCGCGCTCGCGCCCGGAGGTGCGGATCGGATGAACCGCATTCTCCAGGAGAATCTGGCCTGGCGCGGCGCGCGACATCCGTGGCTCGACATTCATCCCAGCGCCGGGTCGATCTTCAAGAAGATCGAGGGCGTCGGGGCCGGCCGGCTCATTGACCAGTGCGGGTTGAAAGGTCACCGGGTCGGCAATGCCCAGGTCTCCTGGCTCCACGCCAACATCATCATCAATCTCGGTTCGGCTACCGCCGCCGACATCAGACAACTCATCGCCGAGATCCAGCAGCGCGTCGCCGGGCAGTTTGGCCAGCACCTCCAGCCCGAAATCGGCTTTGTCGGCGAGTTCTGATCGCGTCAACGGAGACGCCGCGCCGCGGTCACGCATGGCGTGGCTGATCGCGGGTCCGGCGACGTACGCTCTGCTGGCACTGCTCGCGCCGTCCACGCTGGAACCCGCCGCTCGTCACGTCCTTGGGCTGGCAGGGTGGATGGCGCTGTGGTGGGTCACGGAGCCTGTGCCCCTTGCCGCGACCTCGCTCCTTCCGGCGGGTCTCTTCCCTGCACTCGGCGTCGTCACCGCGCGGGATGCCGTCTCGCCTTACGCGAACGAACTCGTCTTCCTGTTTCTCGGCGGATTCCTGCTCGCGGCCGCATTGGAGCGCTGGAATGCGCATGCGCGAATCGCCTACGGTCTTATCTCGGCGATCGGCCTTTCGAGTCGCCGTATTGTGCTGGGCGTGATGGTCGCCACGGCCTTCATCTCGATGTGGATTTCGAATACGGCAACAGCGGCCATGATGTATCCCATCGTGCTCGCCATAACGCCCCTGTTTGGCGGCGCCACCCGCGACGCCCGCAACACGTGTACCGCGCTGTTGCTCGGCATGGCGTACGCCGCGTCGATCGGCGGCATGGGCACGCTGCTGGGAACACCCCCCAACCTCATTCTCGCCGGCGCGGCGCGTGAGTTGGCGGGACAGGAAGTGTCCTTCCTGTCGTTCCTGGCTCTCGGCCTCCCTATGGTCGCGATCCTCCTCCCCCTCTGCTGGGCACTCCTGGTGTTCGTGATCTTTCCTTCCCGAGCCACGCTCGATGCCAGTGCGAGTGCCGTGCTGCGGGATCGGCGCGCAGCGCTTGGTCCGCTGCGAGGAGGAGAACTGGCCACGCTGTGTGTCTTCACGGCGACGGCGGTCGCCTGGCTGGCGCGCGAGCGCAAGGTGTTGGGCAGCGTGATCATCCCAGGCTTGGTCGACATCGCCCCTCGATTGACCGACGCCACGATCGGGGTCCTGGGTGCGCTGATTCTTTTCGTCGTCCCAGCTCGCGAGCGCGACGGATCGACGCGGGCGCTGCTGAGCTGGGACGAAGCACGACTCATCCCGTGGGACGTGCTTCTGCTTTTCGGCGGTGGCCTTTCCCTCGCGGCGGCCATGGAATCCACCGGGCTCGCGCCCTGGCTCGGCGATCAGATGAGCGGGTTGGGCAGCCTGCCCCCGATCGCCCTCTACCTTGGACTCGCCGTCTTTGTGCTGGCGTTGAGTGAACTCGCTTCAAACACCGCCGCCGCGACAATGATGATGCCGATCGTTGCCACGCTGGCCAGGGCCGTGGGCCAGCCTCCGCTCCTCCTCATGCTGATCGCGGCGCTGGCAGCGTCCACCGGATTCGCGCTGCCTGTCGCGACGCCACCAAACACCATCGTATTTGGGTCAGGTCAGGTGCGCGTTCGCGACATGGCGAAGGCCGGACTGCTGCTTGACGCCGTCGCCGTGCTTCTCGTGGTCGCGGTAGTCTGGCTGATGTTCCCGTTGGTCTTCGGCTAACGGAGGTCGGCGTCGGTCGTTACTGACGCCTGCTCGACCCGGCGGTCGCGCCGCGTCGCCATCACGGACGCAACGGCGCCGATGACGAGAATGGTGATGACCATTCCGAGCATGTAGAGGTTGACGTTCGGTCCGAACTGCTCCTTCAGCAGGTCGGCCGTCAGCATCTTGGCTCCGATCAATCCGAGGATCGCGGAAAGGGACGTCTTCAGGTACCGGAACTTCTCGATCGCCCCCGCCAGCGCGAAGTAGAGCGAGCGGAGCCCCAGAATGGCGAACACATTGCTGGTGAAGACCAGGAATGGATCGGCCGTGATGGCAAAGGCGGCGGGAATCGAATCCAGCGCGAAGACGAGATCCATCGCTTCGATCAGCACCAGCCCCACCGCCAGCGGCGTGAGCATGCGGCGAGCGTCGACGATCGCCGTGAAGTGAGGGCCGTTGAACTGCCCTGTGACGGGGAAGAACCGTCGGAGTTGCCGGATGATGAAGACCTCGTCGGTCTCCAGATGTCCCTCGTCCCGCGTAAACAGCATCTTCGCCGCGGTATAGAGCAGGAAGGCGCCGAAGAGGTACAGAATCCAGTGATACCGCGCGATCAGCGCGGTGCCGACAACGATCATGACCCCGCGCATAACGAGTGCGCCCAGGATACCCCAGAAGAGTACACGGTGCTGGAACTGCGCCGGGATCCGCAGGTGCGCGAAGATCATCGCCATCACGAACACGTTGTCCGCGCTCAGCGAGAGCTCGATCAGGTAGGCGGTAATGAATTTCAACGCGGCCAGCCGGCCGTCGTTCATGTTGCCGTCGATCCGGTCGATATGGGTGCCCAGCCCCAGCCATTGGTGGTCGTATGCCAGGTGGACAAACCCGGTGAATGCCATCGCCAGCACCACCAGCACGGCCGTGAACGCCAGCGCCTCGCGCACAGAGACGACGTGCGCCTTCCTGTTTATCACCCCGAGGTCGATGGCAAGCATCACGAGCACGAAGAGGAGAAATCCTCCCCACGCCCAGATCGTGTAGTCGATTGGTCTATCCTCTACTGGTAGCTGCTCGAGTGTCGCGCCGGGAAGCTGGCGCCTGGGTGCCCGTCACGTCGACAGCCATTCGCGCCACGTGACTTCGTCCAATCCCACCGTGACGCGATGACCAAATCGCACGAGCGGTTGTTTCAGCATGCCCGGCTCCTCGGTGAGGCGCTTGAGCCACCAGTCGTCGGAGTGCATGGAACGGTGCAGCCCCAGATCCTGAAAGCGTCGCGAATCGCGGTCCACCAGGGTCGACACGTCAAAGCGCTCCGAGAATCGTCGAAGCTCTCCCAATGCGGGACCGCGTTCCTGAAAGTCCACGAAATGCGTGACTACGCGGCGCTCCGCGAAGAATCTCAGCGCCTTGCGGGTGTCAGCGCTCTTGCGCGTCCCGAAGACCTGGACCTGGCGAGCTTGGGCAGTCGCGCCTGACACGTGCGCCTCATCACGATGGTTGGCTCCGGCAGGTGCCCGAACGACACGGGTCGACTCGCTTGACCGCCCCCGGCGTCGGGTACGGCGAGTAATGTAGCCTTGTGCCGCGCGCGTTCCGTCCAGCATGGTGGCTGCCCGGGCCCCACACAATGACCATGTGGGGGAAGTTCATTCGCCGACGGGAGTTGACTGGCCTTCAATTCGAGCAGATACCCGCCGGCGACGGGGACGACCTTATGCTCGCCTCAGCCGAGTCACCTGCGTCGGGTCCAGTCCTCCTCCTACTGCATGGCCTGGAAGGCGGGTTGCGCTCCCATTACGTGAGCGGCATCTGGGCCCTTGCCCGCCGGAATGGATGGCAGCCGACGGTGCTCCTGTTCAGGACCTGCGACGGTCGGATGAATCGGGCGCGAAGGACCTACCACTCGGGCGAGACCACGGATCTGGACCTGATCGTTCGGCACCTGATCCTCGAGGATCCGACCCGGCCAATCGGGCTCGCCGGCATCTCCTTGGGCGCTAACGTGATGCTCAAGTGGCTAGGAGAGAAAGGAGATGGCGTCCCCGAACAGCTTCGGGCCACGATAGCGGTTTCCACGCCCTACGACCTTGCCCGTTCGAGCCGGGCCATCGATTCGGGCTTTGCCCGACTCTATCAGTGGAACTTCCTGAGATCGCTCAGGAAGAAGGCTCGATTGAAGGTGGCTCAGCACCCTGACATCTGCTCAGTCGAAGGCCTGGACACGCTCACCACGATGTGGGAGTTCGATGACCGATTCACTGCGCCGCTGCACGGCTTTCGCGACGCCGCGGATTACTACGCCCAGTGCAGCTCGATCCGGTTTCTTGTTGGCATTCGGCGCCCCACGCTCCTTCTGAGTGCACGCGACGATCCATTCAACTCGGACGAGGTGCTGCGCGACGTGGAAGAGATCGCTGGTACGAACCCATACGTGCACGTGGAGTTTCACAGGCGAGGCGGCCATGTTGGCTTCGTCGGCGGCACTCCCTGGCATCCGGCGTACTATGTGGAGTCGCGGGTGGGATCGTTTCTGGCCCCTCATCTCGGCACATCGAACACCACTGAGTAACAGCGAGCTGGAATGGACCAATGTCGGATGCGCTCCTTTTCGCTCTGATCTTCGGCGGCCTGTTCGTTCTTCGGATCATTCTGGCCACGATTTTTTTTGGTCTCATTCTCCCGGCCGACGACCACTGTCCCAACTGTGACCAGCCCACCCTTCGAGTCGCGTCGGCGCTCGACCGCGTTCTCCCGTGGTTTCGACGTAGCTGGTGCCTGCGTTGTGGATGGCACGGCGTCCTGCGCCGTGGGACGGTGACGGTGGAGCCGAGCAGGACGGAAACACTTACGCGTCGGTGACGCTCTGGCGGCCGGAGTCTTTCGCGAAGAGCACAAGCCATTCAGGCCAGTTTCCGCTCAAATCGAAGAAGTCCTCGAAGTACACGAGCCCGGCGTTCTCGAGATCGCCGATCAGAGCCTGGAGAGCGGAATCGTCGAGGATGGGACCAATGACTATCAGTTCGCCTTCGACGCGAAACTCCTGATCGGTCAGGTTCAGCCGCTCGTCGATGGTCGAGCGGGTAATTCCGACTCGTTCAAAGGACCTGCGCCTGATGATGAGGCTCGGATTGTTCGTTGAGAGTTCGAGCGGCATGGAATGGAATGGCGAATGGGGAATGTGGCGCAGGTACTGACCGATGCACGAGCCCCCCTGCCCCGCTACCTTCCGCGAATGTCTCGCAAGAGCGCGCCGCATCAGGCTGAGGCGCAATTTGACGTGATCGTCATCGGCGCCGGGCACGCCGGAACCGAGGCGGCTGTGGCTGCCGCGCGCCTCGGGTGCACCGTAGGCCTCATCACCAGCGCGCTCGAGACAATTGGCCAGATGTCGTGCAATCCGGCGATCGGCGGCGTAGCCAAGGGCACAGTGGTTCGCGAGGTGGACGCCATGGGTGGGATAATGGCGCGTGCCACCGACCTGGCGATGATCCAGTTCCGCATGCTGAATCGCGGCAAGGGCGCCGCGGTTTGGGCCCCCAGAGCGCAGTGCGATCGCGGCCTGTACCGACGCGCGGTCCGGTCGCTGCTCGAGCAGCACGTCCGACTGAAAACCGTTCAGGGCACAGTGGCAAGACTGCTCTGGGACGGAAACGAACTTGCCGGCGTGGAAACGATGGAAGGCCGCCGGTTCGACTCCCGATGTGTCGTGCTCACGACCGGTACGTTCCTGCGCGGCCGCATTCACATCGGTACGGAGACGCGAATTGCAGGTGGCCGCGCCGGCGAAGCGTCAACCGTCGATCTTGCTGAACAACTGGAACAGGCGGGACTCGAAGTGGCTCGCTTCAAGACCGGAACGCCGCCTCGGATCGACGGAAGAACGGTTGATCTCGATCGGTTGCAGCGGCAGGAGAGCGAAGTCGAGGCGTTCGACTACTCGTGGTCGCACTTCTGGGCTGAGAAGCGATCTACGCCTGCCGGCACGCGTCATCCCGCCCAGCTCCCGTGCTGGATCACGTTTCTCGAGGAGGACGGCAAGCGGATCATCCACGACCGCCTGTCGGAATCGGCGATGTATGGCGGCGCGATCAGCGCGCGCGGTCCACGGTACTGCCCTTCCGTTGAAGACAAGGTCGTCCGCTTTCCCGACGCGGAACGGCATCAACTGTTTCTCGAGCCCGAGGGGCACGACACAAGCGAGCTTTACGTCAACGGATTGTCGACCTCATTGCCCGCGCCTGTGCAGCTGGAGATTCTCCGTTCCATCGAGGGACTTGCCGGCGTGCAGATGACCAGGGCCGGATATGCGATCGAATACGACTACTTCCCCCCAACGCAGTTGTGGCCCTCGCTCGAGAGCCGCGCGATTCCCGGTCTTTTCTTCGCTGGTCAAGTCAATGGTACGACTGGATACGAGGAGGCCGCGGGTCAGGGACTCGTGGCCGGCCTCAATGCCGGCCGTCGCGCCCTGAGTGCCGAGCCTGTCATTCTCGGGCGTGAGACATCGTACATAGGTGTTCTCATCGATGACCTGGTCACGCGTGGTGTGGACGAGCCTTATCGCCTATTTACTTCACGCTCGGAATTCCGGCTCACGGTGCGTCAGGACAATGCTCTCCGGCGCCTTGCACCCATCGCCGCGTCGCTGGGAATGTTCGAAGCGCGTGAACAAGCGCGTGTCGATTCCCGCTTTGAACGCGAGGCTGAGCTTGGGCGACGGGCGCGCGAAACGGCCCTGAGTCCCGCCAGGGCGAATACGGTTTTGGAGCGCGCGGGAAGCGCACCCATTCGCGAGGCGGCGCGAATCGCGGAGCTGACTCGACGGCACGGTGTTAGTCTGCGGCAGCTGATCGAAGCTTCCGAAGCAGAGGCGAGCCTGGATCCCGATGCGCTCACGACGGTGGAGCTGGAGCTGAAGTACGCGGGTTATTTCGAACGGGAACGTGTTCACGCGGAAAAGTTGAGGCGTATGTCCCAGCTTGCGTTGCCCGCCGACCTTCCCTACGGCGAGTTCATGTCGCTCTCGACGGAGGCACGCCAGAAACTCTCGGCGAGACGACCGTCGACGCTGGCGCAGGCCGCGGGCATTCCGGGCGTCAGCCCCAGCGATCTCCAGAACCTTCTTCTGGAGCTCGAACGGCGGCGGCGATTGATGGACGCCTCGCCGGTTCTGTCGTGAGGAAGTCTGTGCGCGCGGGACGATCGACGGCCTCCTCACGAGTTCAGACCTGGTGACGACTGATCGAGTCTGGCTCGCGCGACTCTGGGCGGTTGCACTCACGATCCTGTCGCTTTTCCCATTTGCCAACTGGATTGCCGGAGGGCACGCGGCCCCCTGGTACTCCGATTCGGCATCGGAGTGGCTCAGTGGTTCGGCGATTTCCATAGGATCAGCAGTCGTGCTGTTCCTGGTCTTGCGGCGCTTCGACTGGTGGCCAACCGGATGGGCGCGGATCGCGGCAGCCGCACACCGGCACGGCGCGCTGACCGGACTCCTGCTGGGCGCACTGTCCCTCGCCCTCTTTGCCGTGGTTGCGCTCAAGGTCCTTTCCGGGCGCCCGCTTCTGATCGATGAGATCGTGCAGGTCATGCAGGCCCGGATACTGGCCGAAGGACATTTGTCGCGCCCGGCCGACATCAATCCGGAGTTCTTCAGCGCGTTGCACGTTGTCGAGGTGAACGGGACGGTATTTTCGCAGTTCCCGCCGGGTGGACCCCTCATGCTGGTGCCGGGGGTGATGGCCGGAATGGCATGGCTGACCGGTCCGGTCTTCGGTGCCATCGCGGTGGTGGCTTTCTGGTGGTTCGTGCGAAGGCCCGGGGAGTCGCCGGGAGTCGCGTTAGGCGCCGCTGCCCTGCTGGCCGTGACTCCATTCATGGTGTTCATGGCCGGGTCTCACATGAACCATGTCCCGACGCTGGCGTGGCTGTGCCTCGCGCTCGTGGGCCTGCGATCGATAACGGGCGAGGATGGAGCGCGCCCGATGCCGGCGCTGCTCACCGGGTTGTGCCTGGGAATGATGATCTCGATTCGACCCATGGACGGCGCGGCGTTCGCCCTGCCAGCCGGCTTGTGGTTGTTGGCCAGAACAGTGCGACGACGCACGACCCTCGCCACTCTCCTGGCATCCGGAGTTGGGGTGGGGCTGCCGGTCGCGGCGGTCCTCGCCTACAACGTCGCCACGACCGGGGCTGCGACGTTGTTCGGATACGAACTGCTTTGGGGCGCGAGTCATGGGCTTGGATTCCATCGGGCGCCCTGGGGCGTGACGCATACGCCGGCCCGCGGTGTCGAACTGGTCAACCTCTACTTCCTGCGCCTGCAGACCTATCTGTTCGAGACACCGCTGCCTTCGCTGTTGCCGGCGATAGCGGCGCTTGCATTGGTGCGTCGTCTGAACTCCTTCGATCGATACCTGCTTGCGAGTTCGGCGCTCCTTGTGCTCGGGTACTTCGCGTACTGGCATGACGGGTTCTTTCTGGGGCCGCGCTTCTTCTATCTCCTGCTCCCTGCCCTCGTGCTGTGGACGGTGCGCTTGCCGGCAATTGCGCGAGATCGGTTTCCCACGCTGGGTGCGGATCGCCTGGTTCTGCTCACGTTCGCGGTAAGCGCCGCCGTTGCGGTTCTGGTTTCGGTGCCCGCCCGCGCTCGACGGTATGCCGGAGCCTACTCCTCGATGCGCCAGGATTACGTCGCGCCGGCGGCGAGGGCAGGCGTAGAGGACGCATTGATCTTCGTGCGGGAGAGTTGGGGGGCGCAGCTCATTGTGCGACTCTGGGGACTGGGTATTTCCCGAAGCGACGCCGAGGCCCTCTATCGCACTGTGGATTCGTGCATTCTCGACGCGACCATCGCCGGACTTGAGGGCAGCGGGATCCGTGGCCAGTCGGCTCTGGCCCCCTTGCGGCCTTTGACGAGCGACTCGCTGCGGGTAATCGAAAGCGAGCTATCACCCGACAGGACTGAACGCATGTTGCCTGGTGCGACATACTCGCCCGCGTGCCAGCGGCGCCTGCTCGAGGATCGTGGCGGCTACACATTTCTCACGCCATTGCTGGCGCGGGACGTCGGATCGAACATCTACGCCCGGGACCTGCACGCCCGCGACACATTGCTCCTGCGGCGGTACGCGCATCGTTCGGTGTATGTGTTGCGGGCGATGTCGAGCGCGGCAGGTGCCCCGCTGCTTCTTGAGCCCCTGGCAATGGATTCGGCGCGCGCCGAGTGGGCAGGGACGCCGGTTCCAGACCGCTGAGTCCGAATGCGCACCCCCTTCCAGGGGCATGTTAGTATTAAAGTATCACTAAATACCAAATCAGTCTTCGTTGATCGCGGGCCCGGCTCGAGTTCACAAGGGGATGCGCCGCAGGATTCGAGTGCCTAACGATTCCACGGGCGCCGCGATGACCGGGCAGCAGAGAAGGGCCGGGCAGGGCCAACCGGACGCAGGGCGGCGTCAAACTCGGTGGGGACCGGCGCGGAGTCTCGCTGATACGGACGAACGTGGGCAGGACGTGGTGGATAACTCCGGCCCTCGTCCTGGTGGGCGTCCTGGATATGACGCCTCACCAGAGTAATACCGGCATACCAACTTCGATGGGCGCAGGCACCAAGTCCCGACGGCATTGCGAGAGCCAGTGTCATAAACTATTGATGGCTAATACTTTAGCTGCATCGACCCCCGTGGTTCTTTGCGGCAACGCTCGAACAGCTCGGTAATTCCAGAAGGAAGACTGTCTGCTGAGCCTGGATTCAAAGCAGAATCGCTTTCCACAACCGCGACCAATCTTCCCACATGGATGTTCCACGTGGAACATGACAATGGCCTGAGGATTGGGATGGAGGTATTATCGGGGCCATTCAATCCCGAACCCAGCAGCCGTGAGTCCAGCCCTGTTCAAGCGGATTGTCGCGATAACGAACCAGAAGGGAGGGGTCGGCAAGACCACCACGGCAATCAACCTCGCGGCAGCATTGGCTGCAGCGGATCGGCGGGTACTCCTGGTTGACGGGGATCCGCAGGGAAACGCGACGAGCGGGCTCGGTATTTCAGTCGCCCCGGACTCGGCCAGTATCTACGAGGTCCTCCTTGGCGACGCCCAGGCGCGCGATGTCATCAGGAGGGGAGTGCATCTCACCAAGCTCGACATCCTGCCTGCAACAGCTGATTTGGCGGGAGCTGAAGTAGAACTTGTCAACGAGGAACGGCGCGAAACGCGCCTCGCAGCGGCCTTGGCGGCTGAACGCGAGCACTATGACTACATCCTGATTGACTGCCCGCCGTCCTTGGGGCTCCTGACGGTAAACATGCTGACAGCGGCTGACTCGATAATCATCCCGCTGCAATGCGAGTATTTCGCGCTCGAGGGTCTCACGCAGCTCCTCCGCACGGTTCAGATGGTGCGAGAAGGACTCAAGTCGGACCTGCAGGTGGGCGGTGTTCTCCTGACCATGTACGACTCACGCCTGAACCTCTCTCGCCAAGTCGCTGAGGACGCTAGAGCGCACTTCGGCGAACTCGTATTCCAGACGGTGATTCCGAGAAACATCCGTTTAGCAGAAGCCCCAAGTTACGGGAAACCCATTCTTCTTTACGACATCGCATCAGTGGGCGCACTGTCGTATATAGCTGTGGCAAAAGAAGTTATAACTCGCATGGAAACGGTTGATTCTCTACAAGGCCAGAAGACGAATGATCCCGAAATCCACGCCGAAGTCGCCTCCCAATGACTGAGCCTCCAAACAGCGACCGGTCGCGAAGGCTCGGCCGCGGCTTAAGCGCACTCATCAGTTCTGTGCCGCAGCAATCCTCTCCGCAGCAGGCGAGCCTTGAGCCCTTTCGAGAAATTCGGCTCGACCAAATCGTGCCGAATGCGCGTCAACCGCGACGGGACTTCTCCGACGCTGAGCTGCAGGAGCTGCAGCTCAGCATGCAGGCGAGCGGGCTGCTGCAACCCATTGCAGTGCGACCCCGCAAAGACGGCAGGTTCGAACTCATCGCCGGAGAACGACGGTTCCGGGCAGCGTCGCGACTCGGCTGGAGTACAATCCCTGCCTTCATCCGTGACGTGAGCGATGAGCAACTGCTGAGTCTGGCATTAGTGGAGAATCTGCAGCGAGAAGACCTCAATCCAATCGAGGAAGCCGAGGGTTATCGGCAGTTGATCAGCGATTTCGGTCTCGCGCATCAGCAAGTGGCGCAAGCAGTCGGGAAGGACCGGTCGACCATCACCAACGCGCTTCGCCTGCTCGCGCTTCCGGAGGACGTGCAGCGCCTCGTCAGAGATGGCGCACTTACGCTTGGGCATGCCAGGGCGCTGCTGGGGGTCCCGCCGGGAATGTCCCTTTCGGAGCTTGCTCAGCGCGTGGTGGCTCAGCGTCTCAGTGTCCGCGAGGTCGAGCGCATCGTCCAGGAATCAAAGCCCGCGGTCCGACGGACTCGTGACCCGGAGGACCAGCAAATAGTATCTGATTTGCCGGAAGTGCGTCGCCTCACAGACCGGCTGCGTCGTTTCCTGCAGACTGACGTCGCCGTGAACGTCGATAGCGCCGGCCGCGGCGAAGTGAGGATTCGGTTCTATTCCGTTGATGACTTCAACCGCGTTTTTGAACTCATGACACGGTCATCGCAAGATGCCGACTGAACATCGCCAGTTTAACCCGCCGGGAGACATCGACATGGCCATCTTCAAGCAACCACCCAATTCTCCCGAGCGTCCGCCGGTTCGGCTCGACACGCCGCCGGCTGCAGCCGATGGTGGAGGAACTTCCGTGATAGCACCCGGCATGAAAGTCGTTGGTGACGTCGAGACGACAGGAATCCTCAAGATCGAGGGAACGGTGCAGGGGTCCATTCGGGGCGCCCGGCAGGTCATGGTGGGCCGATCGGGCGTCATCCAGGGCGACGTACAGGCGGAGGAAGTCATCCTCGGCGGACGCGTCGTCGGAACCGTGACCGCGACCGAGCGCGTCGAAATCCAGAGTAATTCCGTAATCGAAGGCGACGTTCACACGCGGAGCATCGTGGTTTTCGAGGGCGGCCTCCTCAACGGGAATGTCCGCATGGACATGGCGGGCGCCAAGGGAGCGACTTCTACGCAGATCACGCCATTGCGTAACGTCGGGGGAGCCGACTAGAAGTCCTTTCCACACGATGTGGAGGACCAGCGAGTTCTCCCGCACTTCACAACCGTCACTCTCCCAGCACATCGGGGGTTTCTCCACGTGCGTGGACGTTTTTCCTCAACACTGTTGGCGTTGTCGATTGGCGTCGCCTGTGCGGGACCACCTCCGCTTGAAGGGAATGCCGGGGGACTCCAGGTAGCACTGCTCACACCGGGTCCCATATCCGATCAGGCGTGGAATGGTGAGGCATACCGCGGTCTGCTCGCGATTCGCGACAGCCTCGGCGCTTCGATCAGTCACATTCAGACCCGGACGCCTGCGGCTTTCAACGAGAACTTCCGAGAGTACGGCCGGCAGTCGTATGACCTCGTGATCGGGCACGGATTCGAATACCAGGATGCGGCCAGGCGAATAGCGCCCGCGTTTCCAAAGACGGTGTTCCTGGTTACATCGAGTGATGTCACCGGACCAAACGTGGCTGGCATCCGCTTCTCCTTCGCGGAGCCTTCGTTTCTCGCCGGCATCGCCGCAGCGGGATCATCCCGGAGCGGAATCATCGGAGCCATCGGCGGCACCGAGTTGCCACCAGTCCGTGAGGGCTTCGACGCGTACACCGCTGGAGCCAGCAGCGTGAATCCGGAGATTCGCGTCCTGACCTCCTATGTCGGCAACTGGGAGGACGTGAGCGCCGGACGGCAGCAGGCGCTTGCGCAAATGTCCCGGGGCGCCGACGTGATCTTCCAGAACGCCGACGCGGCCGGATTGGGCGTGTTCCAGGCGGCGCGTGAGAGCGAGCGAGCGCTGGTGATCGGAGCAAACGCCGACCAGAACGGTGTCGCCCGGGGCGTCATCCTTGGAAGCGCCGTGATCGACCTGCCGCTCGCGTTCCTCACCGTGGCTCGCGCGGTTCGTGACAAGGCGCCACTTCCACAGGTATTCGCGTTAGGCACCGAATCGGGTGTCGTGCGGTTCGTGATCAATCCCGCCCTCAGCGACCGGGTCAGCCGGCGGATCCACCAGATCCTCGACAGCGTGCAAACCAGCATGTCCTCGGGCAGTTGGCAGTCGCCGGTGTCGTGGCGGACATCGCCGCCTGCGCCATGAGCGTCCGCGCAATTGACCTTGCGCAGCGCCTTGATCGGCTGCTCGGCGTCGATGGGCACCCCGATTATGCCGCTGCGCTGAACGGTCTCCAGGTCGATCACCGTGGTCCCGTACGGGCCATCGCCGCGGCGGTTGACGCGTCACAGCGCGCCATCCAGGGCGCCGCAGATGCTGGCGCGAATTTCCTCGTGGTCCACCACGGGCTGTTCTGGGGCGGAACACAACCAGTCGTCGGCGCAGTCTATGGCCGCTTCCGGCAACTCTTCGACCACGACATCGCCGTGTATTCCGCACACCTTCCGCTCGACTCGCACCCTGAATACGGAAACAACGTCCTTCTCGCCCGCGAATTCGGACTCGTTCCATCACGATCGTTCGCGAGTTACCAGGGTGTTCCGATCGGCGTGTCTGGCGATGTCGACATGCCGACGGACGCGATCCTTTCACTCGCCGATGCGTTCGCGCGGCGAAACGGGGGCCGGGCGCGCGCCAGCACGATGCCGGCGGGACACCGGACACGACGGTGGGCCATCTGTACCGGCGCGGGGGCGTCAAGTGAAGCGCTTCGCGAGGCAGAGACGGCGAACATCAACACGCTCATCACGGGAGAGGGTCCACACCACACCGCCGTGGAAGCCCCCGAACGGGGCGTCGTCGTGATCTATGCCGGTCACTACGCGACCGAGACCCTCGGGGTCACGGCGGTGGCGGAGCGCATCGCCGGCGAGGCTGGCCTTCCCTGGAGCTTCGTGAGCGCACCGACCGGACTGTGACGTCACCGGCGCTGCAGCTGAGCGGCATCCGCAAGCGTTTTGGTAGCGTCCCTGCTCTCGACGGCGCGAATCTCCTCGTCCGTAAAGGAACTGTGCATGCGCTCCTCGGCGAGAACGGCGCCGGGAAGACGACCTTGATGCGCATTGCGTTCGGTGTGACCGCGCCTGACGAGGGCAACATCCGCATTGATGGCGTTCCGCTTCTGCCAAAGTCGCCCGCCGACGCCATTCGGGCCGGACTCGGGATGGTGCAGCAGCACTTCACCCTGGTACCCGCGATGACGGCACGCGAGAACATTGCTCTCGGCGCGACGTCGGGGCGGGGAATCTCCGAGGACGCGATTCGGCTCGCCGGGCAGGTGGGGGTGCGACTGGACGTGAACGTCCCGGTTGGTGAGTTGTCGGTCTCGGAACAGCAGCGGATTGAGCTGCTCAAGTCTCTCACTCGTGGCGCTCACGTGCTGATCCTGGACGAGCCAACCGCCGCACTGGCACCGAAAGATGCCGACGCGCTCTTCACATGGATTCAGGGATTTCGCGAACGGAGTGGCAGCGTCGTACTCATCACGCACAAGCTTCGCGAGGCACTTGCGATCGCCGACGAGATTTCTGTCCTGCGGCACGGACGAGTGACCTGGAGCGGGCCTCGCGACAGTGCCTCGATCGACAGCCTCGTCACCGCCATGCTCGGCGAGCACGCCACGATCAAGGGAGCCGCCGCGGCTCGAGCGGGCGTGGCCGAGACGCGCCCTTCGCCTGACGCTCCTGTGGCTACGGCACACGGCCTCGTCATTCGCTATGCGCTTGGGGTGACGCGCGTGAAGGAAGCGAGCGTGCGGATTGACGCCGGTGAAATCCTCGGGGTCGCCGGCATCGATGGTTCAGGAAGCCGCGAGTTCCTGTACGCACTCGCGGGTCGTGTGCAGCCATCGGAGGGCGAACTCCGACTGCCTGACGAGATCGGCTTCATTCCCGAGGATCGGCAGCAGGACGCGTTGCTTCTGAGTGAATCGGTGGCCGACAACATTGCGCTGCGCAACGCCGGGCGGCGACGGGGCCGGTTCCATCGCGACGCCGCCGAATCCGCGGCCGAGCGCCTGATGAAGATCGGCGGGATAGGTGCCGCGGACGGGCGCGCACCCATATCGACACTTTCCGGGGGCAACCAACAGCGTCTCGTGCTCGCCCCGGAACTCGATGGGGGTCCGCCCCTGCTCGTGGCAGTGAACCCGACGCGCGGGCTGGACATCGCGGCGACGGGCGAGATACAGCATCCCCTCCGGGACGCTGCCAGGGCTGGCATGGCGGTGGTGTACTACGCGGCCGATCTTGACGAGTTGATCGAGATCGCTGACCGAGTCGTCGTGGTGTTTGAGGGTCGTGTTCGCGAGGTGGCCCGGGAACGGGACGCCGTCGGTCGCGCAATGCTGGGTGTCACGTGACGGCCAGGCGTGATGCCCGGTGGCAGCTGGCCATTCTCTCGGCGGCAATCGTCCTCGCAATGGCTCCGTGGTTCGCTGCCACGGTGGTGGCCGACCCGATGGCCCGCGCGCTGTTCCTCTCCACCTGGCAGGTGAGCTGGCTCACGCTCGCCGTGCAGCTCGGCTTCGTGCTCGGCTCCCTGGCGAGTGCCGCCCTGTTGTTGAGCGATCTGGTCAGGGCCCGTTACCTGGCGGCGGTGGCGTCCATGCTCGCCGCCGGAGCGACGGCCGCCCTCGCGTTAGGCGGGCTCACCGGCTGGCAGGCGATCGGCTTGCGATTGCTGACCGGTGCGTCGCTGGCGTGCGTCTATCCGCCCGGCATGAAGATCGCCGCGGGGTGGACGCAGCGTCATCGCGGCACGGCGATCGGGATTCTGGTTGGTGCCGTGACCGTGGGCTCTGCGCTTCCCAACCTGCTGCGCGTCACCTGGGATCCGGGAGAATGGCGCCCCGTCGTACTGCTCGCGGCAACGAGCGCGGCTCTGGGGGCCGCCCTGTTTGCGCTCGCGGTCCGCGAGGGCCCGTTTCAGGCCAGCTCGGCGCCGTTCGACCCGAAAGCAGTCGGCCGCGTAATACGAGAGCGCGACGTACGCCTCGCTACGGGTGGCTACCTGGGGCACATGTGGGAACTGTACGCGATGTGGAGCACGATCGGACTCTTTCTGGCTGACGCGGGACAGCGGCACGGCGTTTCGCCGTCTTCAGCCCCGTTCCTTGCCTTCGCGGTGATTGCGGCCGGCGGTATCGGATGCGTGCTGGCCGGCATCCGGGCGGATCAGGTGGGGCGGGCCCGTGTTGCGATGATGGCGATGGCATTGAGCGGAACGTGCGCCATAGCGATCGGGCCCTTGTCGACGTGGTCGTACGGCCTGACGATCACGATCGCGCTTCTCTGGGGCGTGTCGGTGGTGGCCGATTCGGCCCAGTTCTCAGCTTGCGTGGCGGATGTCGCGCCACGGGAGTATGTCGGAACGGCGCTGACCATACAGACGGCGTCGGGCTTCCTGCTCACCATGTTGACGATCCATCTGGTTCCCGGCTGGGCCGCACGATGGGGCTGGGAGCTGGCCTACATCCCGCTGGCGATCGGGCCGTTCCTGGGCATCGTGGCCATGTCCCGGCTGGGCCGCGCCAGGCGTGCCTAACGCGACCGGGCCTGGCCCATTCGACCTGCCGCGAAACGGCCTGGCGGCCATGGCGCGCAGGGCGGGGCAGGCCATCCTCGTCGGCGCGGTCGCGGTCACCGCACTGGCCGGCCTGCTGCATATCGCCGGTTTCTCCGTCGCGCCTTCACTCGCAGCGCTCTGGCGCGGGGCGTTCGGGTCGCTGGACGCGATCCTGTCGGCCACGCTCGTCAGGACCACGCCGCTGCTTCTCATTAGGATGCGGCATGGTCATCGCGCTCCGGGCCGGCGTCATCAACCTGGGCGGTGACGGCCAGCTGCTCGCAGGTGCGGTGGCGGCCACGTCGATCGCGCGGTGGTTGGACAAGCCTGGCGGCGTGCTGGCCATGGGCGCATGTCTCACGGCCGCGGCGGTGGCGGGAGCTGCCTGGACACTCCTTCCAGCCTGGCTCAAAGCGCGCTCTGGCACGATGGAAGTCGTCTCCACGATCATGATGAACTTCGTTGCTGCCTACGTGGTGAGCTACCTGGTTCGCGGACCGCTGCAGGAGCCGACCCATGTGTATCCACAGTCGGCGTCGATTGCGGCGGAGAATCAGCTACCGCTGCTGCTCGAAGGCTCGAGACTGTACGCCGGCATCGTTCTCGCTCTCATCGCGGCTCTTGCCGCGTGGATCCTGCTCGAGCGCACCGCCTCCGGATTCCGGATCCGTGCCGTCGGAAGCAATCCGCGAGCTGCCGAACTCGCCGGGCGCATCGATGTCCGCCGCGTGCAACGCTCCGCGTTCCTGGCAAGCGGTGCTCTCCCAGGCCTCGCCGGCGGTGTCGAAGTCCTGGGGGGCACGTTCGCGCTGTACGAGAACCTGTCGCCAGGGTATGGCTACAGCGCGATCGCGGTTGCGCTACTTGCGCGCCTTGGTCCGCTGCGCGCCGTGGGGAGCGCGATACTGCTCGGCGGGCTGGCCGCTGGTGCTGTTGTCGGTGGTGGGACGGGCGGATTGCTCGCGTTGTTTGCGGTCGGGCTGAGAACCAATCAGATACTGACCGGAACCGCGGTGACCGCCGGAGCGCTGGGCGTGACGTCGTCTGCTTTCTCAGGCCATCTTCGGCACCACGGGAGCCGCACTCTCGGTTCCGATGTCGGCCCCGGTCGCGGTGCCGCTGCTTTCAGGCATACCGATAGTGGGCCGAGCGCTGTTTGTTCAACCGCTGATTACCTACTTCGTGTTCGCGCTGGTTCCGCTCACCTGGTGGTGGCTTTGGCGAACACGACTCGGGCTCGCGCTGCGAGCGACGGGCGAGAACCCGGATGCGGTTCGCGCCTCCGGCCCCTCGCCAGTGAGGTTGCAGGCCGTGGCCGTCGTCACCGGCAGTGCCCTTGGCGGACTGGGAGGTGCGGCACTCGTGCTGGCACAAGCCGGGACTTTCGCTGAGGGCATGACGGCCGGTCGCGGCTTCATCGCGCTTGCGGTCGTCGCGCTGGGCCGCTGGCACCCGATTGGTATCGCCGGCGCGGCGCTGCTGTTCGGCGCGACCAGTTTCGCTTCAGTACCTGCTGCAGTCGCTGGGCACCCCGGTGCCCTACCAGGTCTTTCTAGCGCTGCCGTACGTGCTCACGCTCGCGGTGCTGGCGGTGACGGGGCGCGCCAGGCAGCCGGCGTGGTTGGTGAAGCCGCTACCCTAACAACTGTCGGTGGCGCTGCGCCACCTGACGACCCACGTCCCGTCCCGCGACCGCTCGATCCACTCCAGGACAAAACCGGCCTCTCGTTCTCGACGAACCAGCAGGGCGAGGCGGCCCGACGATCTGACCCGAAGGACGCCAAGGAGCTCGATGGATCCCGTCGACTCCTCCGCGCCGATTTCCCGTTCGTGGAACGCGGTTGCCGCCGGCCTCGATGACCCTTCCTCGGTGATGATCAGGATCTGCTCCTGCAGCGGGTTGGCCTCCTGCGGAACCAGGCGCACGACCTCGAACACGGTGCCAACGGTGTCGGCGTCTATCGAGAAGCGGCTGGCCTGTCGCACGATGAATGGTCGCCCACGAAACGCGGCAACCGTGTCGTCAGGCAGGCGAGACGCGGCGAGCGCGCCGGCACGGGCGCGAGCCGCGGAGTCTGCGGCGCTGAGGATGGGGAGTGAATCGAACGTCGCGCCCTCGACGGAGCCTTCGGGGAACGCCAGCCGCCACTCCGTTGCTGTCCCGGTTTCCATCACGATGGACGCCGTCGGCCAGCCCGCACAGGTGGAATCATAGCGCAGGCCGGAGATGCGGCCGGTGCCGACGACCTTCGCGCCGTCGATCATCGACAACTGCGCTCCCTCGACATTCCATGCCACCGCAGTCAACGTGTCGAGCGCCTGAGCATCGCCGTATGCCGGGTTCACCAGCCAGGCGATCGTCCCGGTTCCCGAGCGCACGGCGAACATCGCTCCAGCGGCCCTGTTCCAGGTCGAAGTGCGCGCCGTTCGCGGAGTGCCATCCGGTGGCGACCCTTCGGGCGACGCCGTATCGTTGCCTGGCGCGCGTTCACCGGTGCACGAGACGGCCACCAGCAGGACAAGCCACGGACGTAACGCGCGGTACATGAACGTAATCTGTGTGGCCGGGCGCGGTCGTCAACCGACTCGCTAGGCAGCGACCGTCATCCGGAGCGAGTGCGTGGCATCGACTTTCGCGGAAAAGCCGTCGTGGCTGGATCGGCTCGGCCTGGGCCGGCCGGAGTTGCGGGCCTGGGCGATGTACGACTGGGCCGCATCGTCGCTCCAGACCACGGTGCTGGTGGCGGTCTTCCCGATCTTCTTCGTGCGGGTGGCGGCGGCCGGCTTGCCGGAATCGCGGGGGACGCAGGCCTTGGCGACCGCCAACACGATCGCCGCCGTCATCGTAGCGCTGCTGTCTCCAATCCTGGGCGCCATCTCCGACTACGCGGCGGCGAAGAAGCGCATGCTCGCCGGGGCGATGCTCGTTGGCGCCGCGGCGACGGCGGGAATGTTCTTCATCCATCGCGGCGACCTGATGCTGGCGTCGACGCTGTTCGTCATCGCGATCGTCGGAGCCACGGCCAGCTTTGTCTTCTACGAGGCGCTCCTGCCGCACATCGCGAAGGTATCGGAGATCGACCGGGTGTCCTCGGCCGGATACGCGGTCGGATACATTGGAGGCGGAGTCCTGCTGGCGGCTAACCTCGCCTGGATTCAGCGCCCCGATCTCTTCGGATTGCCGTCGGGCGAAGGATTGTCGGAACAGGCTGCTTCGCTGCCGGCGCGGTTGGCGTTCGTCTCGGTGGCCGTGTGGTGGATTGTGTTTTCGCTGCCGCTCCTGCGGCGAGTACCCGAGCCGCCGCGAACGCTCGAGCCGGACGAACCCGGGCGAGGCTCGGTGGTGGGAACGTCCTTCGCCCGTCTCGGCGAAACGCTGCGGCAACTGATCGGTTTCCGGCAGGCGTTTCTGATGCTGCTGGCGTTCCTGATCTACAATGACGGCATCCAGACCATCATCAAGATGGCCACTGCGTATGGGACGGAGATCGGCATCGGCCAGTCTTCGCTCATCGCCGCGGTGCTGCTGGTGCAGTTCGTGGGCGTGCCCTGCGCATTCCTCTTCGGCGTGCTGGCGACGCGCATCGGCGCCAAGCGATGCGTGTTCCTTGGCCTGCTGGCCTATACGGCGATCAGCATCATCGGCTACTTCATGACCACGGCGGCACACTTCTTCGTGCTGGCCGGCCTGGTCGGTGTCGTGCAGGGCGGAACTCAGGCACTCAGCCGCTCGCTGTTCGCCACCCTCATCCCCGCACACAAGTCCGGCGAGTTCTTCGGGTTCTACAGCGTGTTCGAGAAGTTCTCCAGCATCTTCGGTCCGCTTCTTTTTTCGCTCACGATCGCCGCCACCGGAAGCAGCCGGAATGCGATCCTGTCCGTGATTGCGTTCTTCGCGATTGGCGCCGTGCTACTTGCCTTCGTGGACGTAGAACGGGGGCAGAAGGCCGCGCGAGACGCAGAAGCCGGCCTTCGGCTCGCGCAACCCACGCCGTGACCGCGCGCCGGCGGCTTCCTCGTCAGGGCAGCCTGCGGGTGGCGGGAGGGAGAAACGGACCGGCCAGATCCCAGTGCCAGGCTTCGCGCCGCTCTCCGGTGCGCGGATCCCTGAGCGGCTTTCGCTGCAACCGCTCGTCAGGCAGCCCGACGCTACGCCCATAGGCCAGCAGGCGCTCGCGATCCGTCGAGACGAGGTGCGCCATGGGCCGACCAAACCAGACGTGACGATGGAGCCAGAGACCGCCTTCCATCGCGTGAATCATTCCGTCGCGACGCCGGACGAACTCGCGGAGAGGGGAATCAGTCGAGGAATCGCGGGGCACGGCCCCACGATACCACGAGTCCTACTGGCAGAGGAGCTGTCCTTCGGTCGTCGCAGGAGCGAGTGGCGGAACCGAGCCGATGAACATCGCGCACTCGATGGGATACGCTTGCGGGTGCGTCACCTTGGCGGCCCAGCCCTGAGCGTTGACGGTGCCCCATGTGATCGTCACTCCGTTGGTGAGCGAGACATTTAACGCAGCCAGCGACGTCGTATACACCTGGTTCTCGTAGAAATAGGCCTCCTGCGCCGTCACGAGGTTGCGCAGATCCGACTTGAGGCCGGCGGTATTGGCCTTCCCCTTCGTGTTCTGGAACTTCGGGATGGCGATAGCCGCGAGCACGCCGATGATCACGACGACTATCAGCAGCTCGATAAGAGTGAACCCGCGGCTCGGACGTCGCATAGCGATGCTGTTATCCCAGAATGGATGAGGTTGTCATGTACCGACGCGCACGATGTGAGTCGCGTCACCCGGGTATCGTGGCAACTGCGAGGCCGCCAGGAGGCTGCTTTCACAACGGATTGCGCGACAAGGCCTTGCGCCATGGGGGCAGGACGCGATCAGGGCGCGCGGCCTCTCCAATCGCGACGATCGCTGCACCTTGCCAGAGTTGGTCTCGATCACAAAAACGGCCTCGCCCGACCTGATTATCAGGCCTTTGCCTCGAGCCAGTTGGCGCCCACACCGAGGTCCACGACCAGCGGCACGCTGAGAGTGGCGGCGCCTTCCATGGCGTCGCGCACGATGTGGCTCACGTTGTCTACCTCGGCAGGCGGTGCCTCAAGGACAAGCTCGTCGTGCACCTGAAGGAGCAGCTGGCCGGCGAGGCCCTGCGAACGGAGCGCGTCGTGGATGCGGATCATGGCCACCTTGATCAGATCAGCGGCCGAGCCCTGGATAGGCGCGTTCGTTGCGACGCGTTCACCGAAGGCGCGGATGTTGAAGTTCCGGTCCCGGAGCTCGGGAATGTACCGGCGCCGATGAAAGATGGTTTCCACGTAACCATTTTCGCGCGCATAACGCACCTGTGAATCGAGATACGCGCGGACGCCGCTGAAACGCGTGAAGTAGGTCTCGATGAAGGCCTTGGCCTCGGCATGCGGAATCCGCAATTGCCTCGCGAGCGCGTTCGCGCCCTGACCGTAGATCGTGGCAAAATTGATCGTCTTGGCCCGTGAGCGCATCTCGCTGGTGACGTCCGCAATCTCGACGCCGAAGATGACCGCTGCCGTCTGGCGATGAATGTCTCCGCCCGACGTGAATGCGGTCACGAAAGCCGGGTCGCGTGAGAGATGCGCGAGCAGCCGCAGTTCGATCTGCGAATAGTCGGCGACGAGGAACTTCCATCCAGGTCGGGCGACAAAGCCGCGGCGGATATCCCGACCGAGCTCACGACGAATCGGAATGTTCTGAAGGTTCGGATCGCTGGAGGAGAGGCGACCCGTCGCGGCGACCGTCTGATTGAACGACGTGTGCAGCCGACCGTCCTCGGGATGCACGAGTTCGGGAAGCGTGTCGAGATACGTCGATTCGAGTTTGGCGATCTCCCGATAGTCCATCAGCAGGGTCGGGAGCAGGTGCCCTTCTTCGGCAAGCTCCTGCAACACACTGGCATCGGTTGACGGTCCGGTCGGCGTGCGCTTGAGGACCGGAAGTCCGAGCTGGTCGAAGAGAATGACCCGAAGCTGCTGATTCGAGTTGATGTTGAATTCGCGCCCGGCGGCCGCGTAGATCTCGCGCTCGATGCGTTCGCGTTCGGCGCGGAATCGAGCCTGAAGGGAGCGAAACCAGTCGACATCGATGCTGACGCCGGCCCGTTCCATGTCGGCGAGGACGGCGGAAAGCGGGAGCTCGATGTTCGTCAGCAGGTCCCGCTGACCGTGCTGTGTGAGTTGCGCCTCGAAGATCTCGCGGAGCCTGAGCGATGCCTCCGCTTCCGCACCCGCGAACTCAGCGACGGCGGCGACCGGCGCGGCATCGAGCGGCACTTCATCCTTTCCCTTGCCAACGAGGCCCTCGAGAGTGGCCATTGGATGGCCGAGGAACTCGACGGCGAGAAGGTCGATGGCATGGGAGCGCCGGCCCGGATCGAGCACGTAGCTGGCGAGCATCGTGTCAAAGGTGAGTCCTTCGAGCGTCACGCCAGCGCGCCGGAGGACGTTGGCGTCGAACTTCGCGTTATGCGCCGTCTTGGAAATCGCCGGATCCGCGATCAGCGACCTGAGCGCGGCAACACGCGGATCGAGCAGGGGCGGCAGGTTATCGGGGTCGGGCACCCCTTCCGCGATGAGGCGCGCTGCGATGCTCGTGGTGCCGGCGGCGGTCTTTGAACGCGAGGCACCCGACGCCGGCTTGGCCGGGACCGCGCCCAGGAGGTCAGTTTGCTCGGGGCGCGACGGCCGATGCGCGAACGGCATGTACCAGCACTCGCCTGGCGAAATACTGAGGGCCAGCCCAACCAACCTGGCCCGTAGCGAGTCGCCTCGCGGAGCGGTGGAGGGCTCAGGCACCGTCACCGTCCGCAGGGCAAAGTGTCCCTCGCCACGCGCCTGCTCGACAAACGCCGGCACGGCTTCAACCGTGTCGATCACGCGCGTGGTCAGCGCTGCACGTTCTGCCGATGTACGCGGAGCATCCCGATCGATGTCGCGCAGGAGCGTGGTGAACTCCAGCTCGACGAGGATTGGACGAAGCGCGTTAATGTCCGACTCCTTCGTTCGCAGCGCGTCTGGCTCGAACTTGACGGGCACGTCGTCCTTGAACGTGACGAGCTGCCTGGAAAGACGAGCGCGATCCGGATGTGCGAGGAGCGCTTCACGAGGGCGCTTGCCCTTGATGTCCGGCGCCGCGAGCAGGATCGCTTCGAGATCGCCGAATTCGTTGACAAGGTCCCGGGCCGTCTTGTCGCCAATACCGGGCACCCCTGGAACGTTGTCCGATGAATCGCCTACCAGCGCCAGGTAGTCCACCACGTGTTCCGGCGCCACGCCAAGACGCTCGTTCGCGTTATGCGTTCCGACCCAGTGCTCTTCCACGGCCGCCGGCCCGCCGCGTCCCGGATTCAGGAGCCAGACACCGGGCCTAACGAGTTGCTGGAAGTCCTTGTCGCCGGAGACGACCACGACCTGGTAGCCTGCGTCGGCAGCCTGGCGCGCCAGGGTGCCGATTACGTCATCGGCTTCATAGCCATCCACGGTGATCACGGGCACGCGGTACGCCGCCAGGAGCTGCGCAATACGATCGAGTCCGCGATCGAAGTCGGCCTGCAGTTCTTCGGTCAGCTTCTGCCGGGTGGCCTTGTACTCGGCGAAGACTTCGTTGCGGAAAGACCGACCGGCGTCCAGCACCCACGCGATGTAGTCGGGCTGGTGCGTCGTCTTGAGTCGGTGCAGGAAGTTGACCACCCCCCATGCGGCAGACGTGTTCTCGCCGCGCGAGGTGGTGAGGGGGCGGGAGAGCAAAGCAAAAAACGCCCGGTAGATGAGGGCGTAGCCGTCTATCAGGAAGAGAGTTGGATGCCCGGGGCGGGGATCGGAGCTGGTTGGAGCGTTCAACGGACTCGTCGCTTGGCGAGCGGAGATTCGGTGGAAGGGAAAGAAAGCGCCCGCCTGCGATGAGCGCAGGCGGGCGGATGATTCTGATCTGGTGCCAGCCGCGGGATGGCGCGCTTGCGCCGTCCGCTGGAGGTCAGACGCGCGTTACGTTCGCGGCGTGGAGGCCCTTATTGCCAGACTGGACCTCGAACTCAACCACCTGTCCCTCGGCGAGGGTCTTGAAGCCATCCATCTGGATCGCGGAGAAGTGGACAAAGACGTCTTCGCCCGACTCCTGTTCAATGAACCCGTACCCCTTGGCGTCATTGAACCATTTGATCTTCCCTCTCGCCATGCCAGGTGCCTCCTGCTCGGTGAATCG
>Ga0209640_10000233_pt1 | contig 41094 bp, 39 predicted proteins | sample RifCSP10_1_FD_184018 | JGI IMG/M metagenome (GOLD analysis project Ga0209640, IMG submission 184018) | Soil microbial communities from Rifle, Colorado - Rifle CSP2_sed 10_1 (SPAdes) (version 2) | ecosystem: Environmental > Terrestrial > Deep subsurface > Rock core/Sediment | place: Rifle... | reverse complement strand
ACGCACGGCACGCCTCCCAAGAGGCCCGCCGCCCAGCCGCCCAGGCCAAGGCTTGCGCGCGCGGGATCGTCGACACTGCCGTGGAGCCCTTCGCGGCGACATGACAGCCGCCGCGGCTGCAGAACGTATGACACGTCGAGACGATATCCGTGAGACGGCGCTGAAGGATCTGCAGGAGTACGAGGTGCTGATGCTGAACGGTCACTTCGACTTCGGCAACGGATTTCACGGGCCCGTCTATTTGAACCCGCACAAGCTGTTCCGGTATCCCTCGACGATCTGGCGCTTCGCGCAGGACCTCCTCGACATCGTGCCGGCATCGATCGTGGCGGAGACCGAGGTTGTGGCCGGCCCCGTGACCGGTGGGGCGCTGCTCGGACACACGATTGCCGGCCTTCTCGACAGCAGGCGGGACATCGAGCGCCCCGCGACCCTCTTTGCGCCATTTACGCTGGACACGAACTCCGGAGGCGTGAAGGCCTCCGGCTACCGCTGCAGGCTCACGCTGACGCGCTTCTATCAGCGCCTCGTCGCCGGCAAGAGAGCGCTGGTCGTGGATGATGTGCGGAACACGGGGCAGACGCAGGCGCACTGCGTCGAGCTGGTCCGGAAGGCCGGAGGAACGGTGATCGCGACGGCGGAGATCTACGACCGCATGGAAGCGATCGTCGATGCCGGCGCGCCGAACTTTGCCCTGGCCGAATACAAGGCGCCCGACAACGTTCCGGCGGAGCGCTGTCCGTTGTGTAAGGCGGGCGTACCCGTGACGAGCTTCTAGGGGGAAGGGGGAAGGGGGAAGGGGGAAGATAAGGGACGTATGTCCGGCTTTAGCCGGACCTTGAGTATGAGCGACGACATTCGCATTGAACCCGCGACTGAGCGAGACGTGCCGCTCATTCTGAGCTTCACCAAGGCGCTTGCCGAGTACGAGCGATTGGCTCACGAAGTGGTGGCCACCGAAACGAGCGTTCGCGAGTCGCTGTTTGGGCCGAGCCCGAGCGCTGAAGCTGTCATCGCTCGCATGAGCAATGAGCCGGCGGGGTTTGCCGTCTGGTTCCATAGCTACTCGACCTTCCTCAGCCGCCCCGGCTTGTACCTCGAGGATCTCTTCGTTCTGCCTGAATGGCGTGGTCGCGGCATTGGCCGCGCCTTGCTGCGGCATCTCGCGCGCATCGCGGTGTCGCGCGGCTTCGGCCGCTTGGAATGGGCGGTGCTGGATTGGAACGAATCGGCTATTCGCTTCTATCGCAGCCTAGGGGCGCGCCCGATGGATGACTGGACCGTGTATCGCCTGACAGGCGATGCCCTGACGCGGCTTGGCACCAGTAGTGATCAAGAACCGGTTCCATAACCGTAGGCCGGGTCCTTCCGCCTTCGCCAAGGCTACGGCGGACCGCCGAAGCTTTAGCGGAGGCTGGTCTGGACCCGCCCTACGCATGGGGTCATGAAACCGTCACTCATCACCAATCTCGATCGTCTCTACCGCACCTTCGATCACACGGACTCCGCCAGCGACCCGGTTCACATCGTCAGGCGGTACAAGGCCGCAGACGATCGCGAGATCGCCGCGTTCTGTGCGGCCGGCCTGGCGTTTGGTCGTGTGGCCAGCGTACTGCGCTCGATCGAGTCGCTGCTGGCTGTCATGGGTCCTTCTCCGGCCGCGTTTGTTCGCGCGTTCGATCCGGCGGTCGAGGGGCGTCGACTCACGCCCCTCGTGCACAGATGGATTCGTGGCAGAGACCTTGCCGCGTTGTTGATCATCCTGCAGCGGATGCTTCGAGAGGCAGGGTCGATCGAACAGTTCTTTCTGGCGGGCGACGATCCGTCCGCGCCCGACGTGGCGGCTGGCCTCGAGGCCTTTTCGAGGCGCGCGCTCGAAACGGATGTGCGGCCAGCCTACGGCCGGGTCCCGAAACGGGCCGGCGTGTGCTATTTCTTCCCGCGACCCTCAGCCGGCAGCGCCTGCAAGCGCCTGAATCTCTTCCTGCGCTGGATGGTGCGCAAAGATGCGATCGACCTTGGGGTCTGGTCGCACCTTTCGTCGTCGCGCCTCATCGTTCCTCTCGATACGCACGTCATTCGGCTGGGGCAGTGCCTTCGGCTCACGCGATACCGCAGCTCGGGCTGGAACATGGCAGCGGAAATCACGGCGGCGCTTCGCGAGATGAACCCGGGCGATCCGGTTCGCTATGACTTTTCACTGTGCCATGTAGGGATGATGAACGCCTGTGGGTTCGGCCGGGCGCACAAGGATTCGCAGTGCCCGTTGCGAGGGTTCTGCAGGCCCCGGCGGACACTACGCCGGTCCGCCTGAAGGCGGACGCTGCGACGGTCCGGCTGAAGCCGGACACGACGTACGAGAAGATCGTCGAGCGGCGCAGACGGTACGTAGTGTCCGCCTTTAGGCGGACCCGCGGTTCTTCTGCAGTTCCCACAGCTTGGCGAACTTGAGGAACACCGAATACGCGTTCATCGCGGAGATGGTGAAACCCGCCGTGCCGTCGAGAATGCCGCGGCGCAGGATGTAATTTCGGCAAAATGCGGCCGGCGGGTGTGCGATCAGATCGAACACACCCGCACGGCGTCCTGCCTCGTGCATCTGGCGCGCCGCAAGCGTCGTGTAGTGATTGATCCGATCGAGCTGGTCGCGAATGTCGCGAAACGAGTAGTGCTCCAGCTCGTGACGTAGTTGCCCCACCGGTCCGTCGACCGTCACCGATTCGTGCACGTACTTTCCGCGCCAGCGCGCGCGCCGCCGGTTGTACAGCCGCGTCTGGTAGTCCGGATAAAAGTCGGTCGTTCGGATCCATCGTCCCAGGTGATAGGTGACCCGAGGCACGCGGTAGCCGCGCATGGGCGGTTCGTCCGCGACGATGGCGCGGATCTCTGCTGCGAGTGCGGGCGGAATGCGCTCGTCGGCATCGAGCGAAAAGATCCAGTCGTGGGACGCGCGCTCCGCGGCGAAGTTCTTCTGGTCAACGTATCCGGACCAGTCGCGGCAGAGCACTCTCACGCCTTTGGCGCGGGCGATGTCGACCGTGCCGTCGCTGCTGCCGGAGTCGACGAGCACGATCTCGTCCGCCCAGGCGGCGCTGTCGATCGACGCCGCGACGTGTTCGGCTTCGTTCAGTGTGATGATCGTGACCGAGATTTTCGGCACGGAACGATTCTGACGCGCGTAATCCAAAATGCAAAATTCAAAATGCAAGAATGCGGAGGTGGCTTGTTTGCATTTTGCATCTTGAATTTTGAATTCCGTTTATCTTAGGGGAGCCTCTTGGATCGTTTCGAAGTCGACGATCGAGCGGTTGTAGTCGAGCAATGCACGCAGCTCGTTGTTGCGCGCCTCGGCCAGATCGCGTTGCGCCTGAAACACGAAAAAGCTGATCGACGTCCCCGCCTGGAACTTCCGCTCCTCTCCGTCGAGCCGCCGTTCCATCAGCTGGCGGGAGGCACGAGTCGTCTCGATGCGCTTCTGGTTCGTCGTGACCTGCCGCGCCGCGTTTCGAACCTCGGTCGCGGCCTGCAGCTGCTGATTGCGCAACTGCGTCTGCAGCTGCGTGTACTCCAGACGCGTGCGCGCCAGCGTGGCGTCCTGCGGCGTGGGCCCGATCGGGTAGCTGACGTTGACGGTCGCGGTCCAGGCGGGAAAACTGTTGGCGAACAGATCGCGCAGCACCTCGCCATACCCGCGTTGCGCCTGTCCGATGATCGGACCGGGAAAGCCCGTCCCTCGCAGGAACTGGGTTCCGCCAAGACCCGTCACGCCGTAATCGAGGCTCGCAGTGACATCGGGAAGCGTCTGATTCCTGAAATATCGCAGGTTGATGTCGGTCGTCTCCATGTTCTTCTGCGTCTGCTGCAGGTCGGTGCGGTTCGCGAAGGCCGTCCGCACCGCGGCGTCTGCATCGACAGCGCGGACGTCGGAGGACGGCGTGGACACGGGCACGATTCGCAGCGTCCAGAAGTCTGGCGCGGACGAGTCGTACACGAGCGCTCGAAGCGCGTCTTCTGCCGTGGCAATCTGCGCTTCGGCAACGATGACCGCCTCCTCGCGCTGAGCTACTTCGGCCTCCGCCTCGACGATATCGATGGGCGCCATCGTGCCGATTTCCACGCGAGCGCGGGTATTCTTCAGCGATTCGCGGGCGAGATCGAGCGATTGAGTCTGCACGTCGAACGACGCGATTGCGAACGCCAGGTCCCAGTAGGCATGCTGGACCGCTCGCGACGTCAAGGCGATTGACTGCCTCAGCGTCACGTCGGCGATCTCGCGATTCTTCTGGCTGACGAGGAGCTGCTGGCGAGGAGTGTCGATGGAAAAGCCGCGAAGCAGCGGCTGGCTGTAGCTGAGCGACAACGACGAACGAAGCTGGGGCGAGAAATTCGAGAAGATATTCGTCGTCGTCGATCGCGAGCTGTCCCAGCCGACGCTGTACCTGCCGCCCCATGGCAGCATCTGGCCGACGCCGACGTTCGTGTTAAAGCGATCGTCGCTCGTTTGCGGCCCTTGCGCGCCCGACAGGAAGCTGTTGCTCGGCGTGTCGGTGCCGGCCGCCTCCAGGGTCGTGCTGAAGGTGGGGAACCAGGCCGCGCGCGCCGCGGCGACGCCCAAATCCTGAATGACAGGGTCGATTCGGGCGACTTGCACGCCGAGGTTGTTCTCGAGCGCAATCTGCACTGCCTCGTTCACCGTGAGCCGGCGGACGCCGACGCCCTGTGGGGCGGATGGCGCTGGTTGCGCGGCGGCAATCGTCGGAACGCAGAGGACAATCAAGAGGATCGTACGCATAGTAACTATGTATACTAGGCGGTTCCCGATGACGCCGATGGATGCCGCCGAGGTGATCGAACGCTTCAGGCGGTCGGGCGCGCTCCTCGAGGGACACTTCCGCCTCACCTCCGGGCTGCACAGCTCCGGCTACCTGCAGTGCGCCCTGGTCTTGCAGCATCCGCGCGAGGCCGCGGCGCTCGGCGCGGCGCTCGGCGAACGCGCACGCAATCTCGGCGCGCAGGCCGTGTTGTCGCCCGCGCTCGGAGGTATCGTCATCGGTCAGGAAGTCGGTCGGGCCCTCGGCATTCGAGCCATGTTCGCCGAACGTCAGGAGGGCAAGCTGACACTCAGGCGCGGATTCAGCCTGGGGCAGGGCGAGCGCGTGCTGGTCGTTGAAGATGTCGTGACGACCGGCGGGTCGACGAGAGAGACAATCGAGGTGGCGCGGACCGCCGGTGGGCAGGTTGTGGGTGCGGTCGCGATCATCGATCGGAGCGGCGGCGAACAGCGGCTCGATGTGCCGTTTCACGCACTCGTCGTCGTGTCGCTGCCCACGTACGAAGCTGCGGTATGTCCGCTGTGCCTGGCAGGTGAGCCGGTCACGAAGCCGGGGTCGCGAACATGAGGTTCTGCGTGCTGAGTTCTTCGTTCTGAGTTCGTGTTCGAGGTTCGAGTGCGGGGTTCGAGGTTCGAGTGCGGGGTTCGGGGTTCGGAGTTCGGGGTTCGGTGTTCGCTGCAAGGGGCGTCGATTCGAACGCCCGAATTGACAGCCCGAACGCAGAACTTGGAACCCCGAACCAAGAACCCTGAACCCGAACCCCGAACCCGAACCTAGCACCCAGAACGCCGAACTCAGAACCTGTCGTTTATGTCCCGTACGCTCAAGCTCACCATCAGTTATGACGGTACCCGCTTTGTCGGCTGGCAGCGGCAGGCCCACGGCGTGTCCATTCAGGGTCTGCTCGAGGACACGTTGGCGCGATTCGAGGGTGGAGCGGTCAGCGTGCAGGGCGCCGGCCGGACGGATGCAGGGGTGCACGCACTCGGCCAGGTGGCCAGTGTCCAGGTTACGTGCGAGCACACGACGGACGCGCTGGCGCGAGGCGTGAACGCGTGTCTGCCACCCGACGTTCGAGTCACGAACGTCGAGGAAGCGGCTCCCGATTTTCATGCGCGATTCAGCGCGCGATCGAAGACGTATCGCTACCTGTTCCGAAACGCGCCAATCGTCAGTCCCTTCGAGCGCGCGTTTGTGTGGCATGTGCAGGAGCCGCTCGATCTCCCGGCGATGCGGGCGGCCGTCGATGCGCTCGTCGGGACGCACGACTTTTCGTCGTTCCGCAGCACGGGCAGCGATGTGATCGGTGCGGTGCGAACCGTCGTGCAATCCGAAATCCATCAGCACGCCGGCATGCTCGTGCCGTTCGTTCCCACGGGTGGCGATCACACCCTGCTGGTGTACGAGATCGGCGCGACCGGCTTTCTTCGTCACATGGTTCGCGCGATTGCCGGCACCCTGGTGGAAATCGGGCGGGGCAGGCGGGCGGCGGCGTCGATGGCGACGCTCCTGACGCGCGGCAGTCGCGCGGAGGCAGGCGCGACCGCGCCTCCGCACGGGTTGTTCCTGGTCCGCGTGGACTATGATTGATTCCTTGCGAACACGCGAATTCAAGGGTCCCGTCCGTGTCGCTTGAAGAGCTCTTGGCGTGGATCCCGGCGGGCCATCCTGACGAGGTGCTTGCACGGCAGATCAGCTTCGAGCGACTGCCCGCCCATGTCGCGATCATCATGGACGGCAATGGCCGGTGGGCTGCCCAGCGTCACCTGCCCAGGGTGGAAGGACACCGCGCCGGCATCGATCCCGTTCGCGAGACGGTCGAGACTGGCGCGCGGCTCGGTCTCGGTGTGCTGACGCTCTACGCCTTCTCCATCGAAAACTGGAAGCGGCCGGCGTCCGAGGTGAGCACGCTGATGCTGCTGCTCAAGCGGTATCTCCGGTCGGAGTTGGAGACGCTGCTCAAGAACAACATCAGGTTCCGCGTCATCGGCCGGATGGAAGATCTTGCCGCCGATGTGCAGAACGAGCTGTGTATCGCGATGGAGCGGACGGCTCAGTCGACTGGCATGCTGTTCAACATCGCGCTGAACTACGGCGGGCGCGCGGAAATCGTTGATGCTGCCCGGCGCGCCATTGCATCCGGGATTCGCCCGGAAGAGCTCGATGAAGAGCGGTTCGCGCAGTTGTTGTACACCGCAGGGCAGCCGGATCCCGATTTGCTCATCAGGACGAGCGGCGAGATGCGCGTCAGCAACTATCTGCTGTGGCAGATCGCGTACGCCGAGATTTACGTCACTGAAACGCTCTGGCCCGATTTCCGGCGGAGGCACATGCTCGAGGCGATTCTGGCGTACCAGAAACGCGAGCGGCGATACGGCGGCATTACGTCGGCGCGGGCGGCCATCGGCGCGAAATGACGCGGCTCCTCAGCGGGGTCGCGCTGGGCGCGGCCGCACTCGCGGCCATTCTGCTTCTTCCACCTCTCGGTCTTCGTCTCCTCGCGTGTCTGCTCGCCGCGCTCGCAGCACGCGAATATATCGGCGTGCTTCACCAGAACGGGCGTCCGCCACACGTCGCTCCGCTCCTCCTCCTTGTCGTCGTCACCTGCTGGTGGGTGTCGGAGGCCGCCCGGGGCGATCTGCTGGCGCTGTTGTTGCTCGGTCTCGGCTGGCTTGCGGTAGAGGTGCTGTTTCTCGGGCTGACGGTGGATCGCGCGGCCGCCCGTTTCCTTGCGCTGTGGTACATCGGGATGCCGCTGGGGATGCTCGTCGCCATCCAGACCATTGGCGGCCGGATGGCCACGCTTCTGCTCATTGCCGCGATCGTGGTCAGCGACACGGCGCAGTTCTATACAGGCCGCCTCGTCGGCCGGCGCCTGTTGGCGCCGACCATCAGTCCCAAGAAGACCGTCGAAGGCGCCTTCGGCGGCGTCGTACTGGCGACGCTCTTCCTCACTTTGGCGGGACCATCACTGTTGCCGGGGGCCGGTCGCCTGTCACTCGCGCTGCTTGGCGTCACCATGGTCGTGCTCGGCGTCTGCGGCGACCTTTTCGAATCGCGGCTCAAACGCATTGCCGGCTTGAAAGACAGTTCCACGGTCATTCCAGGGCATGGTGGGATCCTCGATCGCATCGACGCGCTGCTGTTTGCGACGCCCGCCTTCTATCTGTACCTGCAGGGTTGGAGGTGAGGCACGTCGCCATTCTCGGATCGACCGGATCGATCGGTCGCAGCGCGCTCGCGGTGGTCGACGCACACCCAGCGCGGCTGAAGGTGGTGTCACTCGCGGCGGGCGACAATGCGGCGCTGCTTGCAGAGCAGGTCGCCCGCTATCGCCCGGCAGCTGCCGCGATGGCAACCGCACAGGGCGTCGACAGGCTGCAATCCCTCTGCGGCACAGACACACCGGCGTCGCTTGGTGCAGGCGCGGCGGGACTTGTCGCCGTCGCCACACACCCGGCCGCCGACATCGTGATTTGCGCATCGGCAGGCACCGCCGGCCTTGAAGCGGTGCTCGCGGCCATCGACGCCGGCAAGACCATCGCTCTGGCCAACAAGGAAGTGCTGGTCATGGCGGGCCAGCTCGTGACGGATGCGGCGCGGCGCCGCGGCGTTGACATCCTGCCGGTCGACAGCGAGCACAACGCGATTCACCAGTGCCTCCATGGACGCCCGCGCGCGGAGATCCGGCGTCTGATTCTGACGGCGTCGGGAGGTCCCTTTCGCGGCTATCCTCAAGGGACTCTCGAAAGCGTCGATCCTGATGCGGCGTTGCAGCATCCGACCTGGCAGATGGGCAGAAAGATCACAATCGATTCGGCCACGCTAATGAACAAGGGGCTAGAGGTCATCGAGGCGCACTGGTTATTCGGTGTATCCGCGGATCAGATTGATGTCGTGATTCACCCGCAGTCGATCGTCCACTCGATGGTGGAGCTGATCGACGGATCCGTCATCGCCCAGCTGGGCGTGACCGACATGCGGCTGCCCATTCAGTACGCGTGTTCATACCCCGAACGTTGGAACGCGCCGTTGCCGTCGCTCGATCTCACCCGCGTCGGTCCCCTCGAGTTCCTGCCTCCATCAGCGGATCGTTTCCCCTGCCTGAACCTCGCGTACGGCGCGCTGCGCGCGGGGGGAACCGTTCCTGTCGTCCTCAATGCCGCCAACGAAGTGGCCGTCGAGGCGTTCCTGGACAGGAAGCTCGGCTTTACCGGCATTCCGCGCGTGATCGAGAAAGCGATGAAGGCGCACCTCACGGAGGAGGTGTCGACGCTGGAAACCGTACGGCGCGTGGACCGCTGGGCCCGCGCATACGCCTGTGACGCCGTGGCCGAATTGAGCAGTGTTGGGTAAGTCGAAGGTCAAAGGTTAAAAGCCAAAAGCCAAAAGCCAAAAGCCAAAAGTCGAAGGTAAGGGTCAGGCCGTACGCGTTAGAATTGACTCAGTGAACACGATCGTCGCATTTCTGTTCGTTCTCGGCGTGCTCATCTTCGTTCACGAGCTCGGTCACTTCCTGGCCGCTCGGCGCCTGGGCGTTCGAGTGGTGACGTTCTCGTTGGGCTTCGGCCCGAAGCTGCTGAAGATTCGACGTGGCGACACGGAATACTGTGTCAGCGCGGTACCGCTCGGCGGCTACGTCAAGATGGCGGGCGAAAACCCTGACGACCCGAGGACCGGTCGCCCGGACGAGTTCCTCTCGCGAACGAAGTGGGAACGGTTCCAGATCCTGATCATGGGGCCGGCCATGAACATTCTCCTCGCCATCGTCGTGATGGCCGTCGTGCTGGCCCAGGGGGCCGAAGTGCCGATCTACCAGGATCAGCCGCCGGTCGTCGGCTCGGTGACGCCAGGGTCCACGGCGGCGGCAGCGGGCATTGAGCCGGGAGACCGCATCCTGTCGGTCGGGGGGGAAGCGGTAGACACCTGGGAGGATTTGTTCATCGCCGTCGGTACGCGGGCCGGCCGAGCTGCCTCCGTCACGCTGCTTCGTGACGGTCAGACGCGTGCCGTGAGCGTCACTCCGCCGTCCGAAACGCGGTTCGAAGTGGACGACATCATCGGGATGCTCCCCAATACCAGTGCGATCGTCTCGTCGGTGATTGCCGGAGAGCCGGCGGAAAGCGCGGGGCTCAAGGCTGGTGACGTAGTGCTGGCGGTGAACGGGGAGCCGATGGTGACACGCTCGCAACTCATCGCCGCAATCTCGCGCAACGGTGGACGTGAAATCGACCTGACCATCAAGCGTGGTGACCAGCAGCTTCACATTCGCGTGACGCCCGAGCAACGCGGCGACCGCGGCATGCTCGGCGTATATGTCACCGAGCCCACGCGGAGGCTCGATCCGAGCGCGCTCGAGGCGATTCAGATGAGCGTCGAGCGCAATATCGAGTTCAGCGGGCTGATCTTCCGGACGCTCGGCGGGCTGTTCGTCGGTACAACGTCGCCTCGGCAGCTGATGGGTCCCGTGGCGATTGCGCAGCTCTCCGGTGAGTCCGCCGAGGCCGGCTGGATCGCGCTCTTCACACTCATGGCCTCGATCAGCCTGAACCTCGGGCTGCTCAACCTACTGCCGATTCCGGTCCTCGACGGCGGCCACATTCTGATCATGGCGGTCGAAGGGATCGCCCGGCGCGATTTCAGCATGGCAGTGAAGGAGAAGATGCTCCTGGCGGGATTCGTCGTGCTGATGGTGCTGATGGTCACTGTCATCTACAACGACCTGACGCGCATCAGTTGGATCGAGCAGCTGATGCCGTGGCGAAACTAGCAAGGAGCGTTTCCACTTTTGACTTTGCCGTTTGACTTTTGCCCTTTGACTGACGAGGGTCGGCGCCCTGTGGCCCATCAATTGCACCCGACCGCAGGCAACATCTTGGCGTCTCAAATGTGTGACACACGAGAGGGGGAATCCTGCATGTCTTGCATTCGTAGAGCCGCGCTGACGGCCTTTTTCGTGATCGGCCTGGCCACTTATGTGGCTGCACAGGGGAATGTCACCCCGGCCGACATCCAGCGACTTCAGGACAACGTTTACCAGGCAGGCACGGACGTCTCTCAGGCCCGCACCCGCGATGCCGCGCGAGGCAACCAGCTTCAGGCTGAGTTGGACGAGCTTCGAGAGGAAGTGATCTATCTCAAGGTGAAGCTCCGCAAGGAGGGCACGCTGGTACGCAGCGAGTACGCAGACGTGCGCGATCGCGTCGAAGATCTCCGTACGCGCGCCCGTGGCGACACGACCAATGCATACACACCTCCGCCCCCCTCCACGCCGAGCCGCGGTCAGACAGCCACGCGCAGCACGACGACCAGTACCACTACCACGCCATCGGGAACCGCCGAGATTCCGGTGGGAACCGAGCTGGACGTTCGACTCTCGGCGCGCTTGAATTCGGGAACCGCAGCGGTAGAAGACCGATTCGAGGCGACGACGCTTGTCGACTTCAACGCGAGCGGTCGAACGCTCGTGCCTGCGGGTTCGGTGATGCGTGGCGTCGTGACCAACGTCGAACCCGGTACCCGCACGAATCGCACTGCCCGGATGACGCTCAGCTTCGATCAGCTCACGGTCAACGGTCGCGCCTATCCAATCCGAGCCACCGTGACGCAGGCCATCGAGGGTGAGGGGATCAAAGGTGAGGCCGGACGCGTCGGCACGGGCGCCGGCGTCGGCGCAATCATCGGCGGCATCCTCGGCGGTTTCAAGGGGGCTCTGGCCGGAATTCTGATCGGGGCGGGTGGCACGATTGCCGCAACGGAGGGCAGGGAGGTCGATCTGCCTGCCGGATCCGTGCTGCGCGTGCGGATCGACGCGCCGGTGCAAATCAATACAGCCCGCTGAATTCTGTCGAACCACGAAGACCACGAAGGAGACGCTCTTAATTTGCGTTCGTGTTCTTCGTGACCTTCGTGATCTTCGTGGTTTAGATCTGCTTCGCCACGTCCTTCATAGCGGCCCGCGCGGCTTTGATTGTCTGCTGGATGTGCCGGTCGGTGTGCGCGGCCGAGAGAAACCACGCCTCGAACTGGGAGGGGGGCGCGTAGACCCCTCGGGCCAGCATGGCTCTGAAGAACGTGGCATACGCCATGGTGTTCGCTGTGAGCGCGGAATCGTAGTCGCGCACCGGTGACGCCGTGAAGAACGGCGTCAGCACCGATCCGAACGCGCTGACCTGCAGAGACACGCCGGAGGCGCGCGCCGCACCAGCCAGACCACCCGCAAGCAGCGAGGCACGCCGGGCCAGGTCCTTGTACAGGCTCGATGTCAACCGCTTCAGCGACCAGAGCCCCGCCGTCATGGCAACAGGATTTCCCGACAACGTCCCAGCCTGGTAGACCGGGCCTGCCGGCGCCACCATCTCCATGATGTCGGCGCGCCCGCCGTAGGCGCCGACGGGCAAGCCGCCGCCGATGATCTTTCCGAGGCAGGTGAGGTCAGGAGTGACACCGAAGATGGCCTGGGCTCCGCCCGCGGAGGCGCGGAATCCAGAAATCACCTCGTCGAAGATGAGCACAATGCCGTGCCTGGTGCTGAGCGCGCGCAGACCGGGGAGAAAGCTGTCTGACGGCGGCACGACGCCCATGTTGCCAGCAATCGGCTCGACCACGATGGCGGCGATGGTGTCGGCGTGTGCCTCGCACAGCGCTTCGACCGACGCGACGTCGTTGTACCGCGCGAGCAGCGTATCGGCCGCCACGGCTCTCGTCACGCCTGGGCTCGTCGGCACGCCCAGCGTGGTCGCACCGGATCCGGCCTTCACGAGAAACGCGTCGCCATGACCGTGATAGCAGCCGGCGAACTTGACGATCTTGTCGCGCCCGGTGAACGCCCTGGCTACTCGCACGGCACTGATCGCAGCCTCGGTTCCCGAGCTGACGAACCGAATACGTTGCATTGATGGGACGAGCGCGCGGACCCGCTCGCCAAGCTCGTGCTCGAGCGGCGTCGGGGCGCCGAAGCTCGTGCCGCGGCGGGCGGCCCCGGCAACGGCCCTGATGAGCCCCGGTGGAGCGTGGCCGTGAATAAGCGGCCCCCAGGACATCACATAGTCGATGAAGCGGTTGCCGTCGACGTCCTCGATGACGGCGCCCGATGCGCGCCGAATGAAGAGCGGCGCTCCGCCTACCGCCTGGAACGCCCGGACGGGGCTGTTCACCCCGCCGGGGAGCACTTCGCTGGCTCGCAGAAACAGCTGCGTGCTGCGGACGGGTTTGTTCATGACACGCGAATCACCGAAGGGCCCGCGCCGCTTCTCGCGCGTAGTACGTGATGATGATGTCGGCGCCGGCGCGGCGGATCGCGGTCAGCGCCTCCATCATGGCCCGTGGCTCGTCGATCCAGCCATTCGCCGCGGCCGCCTTCAACATGGCGTACTCGCCGCTCACGAAGTACGCGGCGGTCGGCTGGTTGAAGCGCTGCTTGACCTTCGCGATCACGTCGAGATAGGTGAGCGCCGGCTTCACCATGACGATATCCGCGCCCTCCGACAAATCGGTGTCGACTTCGCGCAGCGCTTCGCCGACATTGGCGGGGTCCATCTGATGGCTCCGACGGTCTCCAAACTGCGGCGCGGAATCGGCGGCATCGCGAAACGGGCCGTAGAACGCCGAACAGTACTTCGCGGCGTACGAGATGATTCCGACTCGCTCGAATCCCCGCTCGTCGAGCGCATGGCGTATCGCCGCGACACGACCGTCCATCATGTCCGACGGCGCGACGAAATCGGCGCCGGCCACCGCGTGTGAAAGCGCAACCTGCACGAGGTGCGAGACGGTGACGTCGTTGACGATCTCCTCGCCGTCGAGGATTCCACAGTGGCCGTGCGAGGTGTACTCGCAGAGGCAGACGTCCGTGATGATGACGAGGTCCGGCACGGCGCGCCGCATCTCGCGCACGGCGCACTGCACGGGCCCGTCGGGATCGGCCGCGACCGTTCCAGTGGCGTCCTTGCTGCCCGGAATTCCGAAGAGCAGCACACCAGGAACGCCGTCGTGCCTCGCCGCTGCCGCCTCTTTCACGGCCTCGTCCACCGACAGCTGAAACACGCCCGGCATCGACGAGACTTCGCGACGGATGCCGCGCCCCTCGCACACGAAAAGCGGGTAGATGAAGCAGTCGGGGCGCAGATGCGTCTCGCGCACGAGACTGCGGATGGCTTCGGTGCGCCGAAGCCTCCGGGGCCTGCGCGCAAGAGTGAGCCGGGATCCAGTTTTTACAGCCATAGGTGCGATCTTGCCATACTGGGATTCATGCCGTTCTGCGTTCTGCGTTCTGCGTTCTGAGTTCTGAGTTCTCGGTTCTAGGTTCGTGTTCGAGGTTCGGCTTCGGGGTTCACAGTGCTCGGTTCGCCGTTCTGCGTTCGGAATCGCCGTTCAGCGAACATCGAACCCCCGAACTCCGAACCGCGAGCACGAACCTAGAACCCAGAACACAGAACTATCGTGATGTTGCGTAGTACGCCCCAATCGCGTCGACGAGCGCGGCAATCGTATAGGACGACGGCTGAATCGTCACAGGAAGGCCAAGCTGCCGGGCCGCCTCCGCCGTCGACGGTCCTATCACGGCGACCACCGTATTCTTGAGCAGATCCGCAGCCTGGTCCGTTCCGCAGATCCTTGCGAAGCTGCGCACCGCCGAAGCGCTTGTAAACGTGACGACGTCGATGCGGCCTTCGAGGAGCAGGCCGTAGACGTCGGGATCGTTGTCCGGCAGCGAGTCTTCGGCGACGGTGCGATACGCGACGACATCGGTCACCGCAGCGCCGGCGCGTCGCAGCTCTTCGGCAATCACTTCTCGGCCGATGTCGGCCCGCGGCAGCAACACGCGCATTCCTTCGAGCGCACCAGCGTGTGCCATCGCCCTGACCACCCCTTCAGCGCGAAACTCGTCGGGCACCAGATCGACCTTAATGCCGTACTCCGCCAGCTTCTCTGCGGTTCCAGGCCCAACCGTGCAGAGCCGCGGCCCTTTGAGCATGCGAATGTCGCGATCGCCCTCGTACAACGCCTTCATGAAGGCTTCTATCGCGTTGACGCTCGTGAAGATGATCCAGTCGAAAGCGTCCGGAGCGGCCGCCGCCTGCAACAGCGGTTCGCGATCCTCGGGAGGCGCAATTCGAATGACCGGTGCTTCGACGGTGTTCGCGCCGAGTGCGGCGAGCCGATCGACGAGCTCGCCGGCCTGCTCGCGCGGTCGCGTGACGAGCACGCGACGACCGAACAGCGGGCGTGCGTCGTACCAGCGCACATGTTCGCGGAGTCCTGCCACTCGCCCGGTGACGAGCGTCACGCCTTTGCGTCTGGGGTGCTCGCGGACGAGATGCAGCAGCTCCGCGATGGTGCCGGACACCGTTTCCTGATCGGGCAGCGTGCCGTTGTAAATCAGGACGGCCTGCGTGTCGGCCGCCCAGCCATTGGCGCGCAGTGCCTCGAGGATGTGCGGCAGCTGCTGGGCGCTGGCGCAGCACACGATGGTTCCGTCGAGGCGGACGAGGCTGGCCCAGTCGACATCGGGCGGCGCCCGGTTGTCGTCTTCATAGCCCCGAAGCAGTGTGATGCTGTCACCGGCGCCGGGGTAACTGACGGGTACGCCGGCATACGCCGGCACGCTGATTCCTGGAGGAACACCTGGTACGATTTCGAACGGGACGCCCTGCTCGTGCAGGAACAGCGCCTCTTCAGCCCCGCGATTGAAGACGAATGGGTCGCCCCATTTCAACCGCGCGACCAGCTTGCCTTCACGAGCCTTCTCAGCGACCAGATAACTGATCGCTTCCTGCGCCATCGGCTGCGGCGCCGCCGTGCCCACGTCGATCAGCTCGGCGTCCGCGCGCGCATGCCTCAGCAGACGCCGAGGCACGAGATGGTCGTACACGACGACGTCGGCCGCGCGCAGACACTCGAGCCCATGAACCGTCATCAGCCGTGGATCCCCAGGCCCGGCGCCGATTACGTAGACGGCCACCCGTTTCACGGCTGCAGTCCTTCAACGGCGCCTCGGGCGGTGTCGGCCTCCGCCAGTATCTCCGCCGCACCCTGAGCCAGGAGCCTCATGGCTGCCCGTGTCCCGATTGATTCCGCTTCCGACACCGCTCCAGACGCCTCCGCTCGCAACGCGCGCCTGCCGTCGATCGAGGCGACAATCGTCATGAGCGACAACTCGGTGCTCGATACCGTCGCGTGCGCGCCGATCGGCATCTGACACCCTCCGCCCAGGCGGCGCACCACCATACGCTCGGCGGCCAGTGCGGCTGCAGAGCCTGGATCGTTGATGCGCTCGACAACAGTCCGCACCCTGGTGTCGTCGCTTCGCACCTCGACGGCGATAATCCCCTGTCCAGGCGCGGGCACGCATATATTCGGCGGCAGGGCGACCGAGATGCGCGCTTCCTGACCGAGACGCCGCAATCCTGCGGCGGCAAGGACGATCGCGTGGAACTCGCCCGAGTCCAGCTTTCGCAGACGCGTATCCAGATTCCCTCGAATGGCGCCGAATCGGGCGCGCGGAAAGAGCGGCAGCAGCTGAGCGGTCCGCCTGACGCTGCTCGTGCCAATGGTCGGTGCCTCGCCCAGGCGCCGCACGATATCGTCTGGTGCCCACACCGACGGCGACCCATGTGGCCCCGGGACGCTCGCGGCCGGTAGCACGATTGCGTCACGAGCGTCCTCGCGTGGCAGCGCCGCGCCGAGGGCAAGGCCGTCGGGCAGTACTGCCGGCATGTCTTTGCTGCTGTGCACGGCGAGGTCGATGAGACCCGCGCGCAGCGCGTCCTCGATTTCCTTGACGAAGAGGCGCTTGCCCCCGATTTGCGCGAGCGGAGCGTCGGCCAGCCTGTCGCCGGACGTCTTGATCACGACGACGTCGCACGAGACGCCGGCGCGGGCGCCGAGTAGCGCCGCGACAACGTTCGCCTGGATCAGCGCCAGCTGGCTGCCGCGTGTGCCGAGTTTCAACGTAGGCATGAATCCATGATGAAGACTCCTGAATCAGCCGGTTCGCGGCTTTGTAAAGGGAGCCGACTCATTGTCACCCGCACCGGGCGGGGCTGCGTCTTCGCTGAGCCGGAACAGACGGTTCACTGCCTCGGTGTAAGCCGCCTGTGTTTCCTCGTCAGGCAGCGCTTTGAGCTGCTCGGTGGGTTCGAGGAGCAGCTTCTCGACGATCAGCCGCGTGACCTCGTCGATGCGCGCTCGGGCTTCAGGCGTCAGACCGCCGAGTTTGGCGTCGAGGCGCCGCAACTCCGCGCGCCGAATGTCGTCGAACCGCTGGCGAAGCGCGACGACCGTCGGGATGGCGCGTCGCGAACGGTGCCACGAGGTGAAGCGCGCCAGCTCTTCTGCGACGATCGCTTCGGCACGCGCGATCTCGGCGCCGCGTCGGGCGAGGTTCTCGTGCACGATGCCCTGGAGATCGTCCACGTTGTAGAGGAACACCTGCTCGATTTCGCCTACCGCCGGGTCGACGTCGCGGGGAACGGCGATGTCGATGATGAAGAGCGGGTCGATGCGCTTCCGTCCCGTGACCGCTTCCACGTCGGCGCGCGTGATGATCGGCCGCTGCGATCCGGTTGCCGTGACGACGATGTCGGCGCGCGCCATCGCGTGCGCCATGTCGTCCCAAGCCACAGTATGCCCGGCGACTTGGCTTGCAAGCGCGTCCGCGTGGGCCGCCGTCCGATTGGTAATCGCGATCTCGGCAACGCCATGACTGCGCAGATGCTGGGCGGTCAGCGCGCCGATCTCGCCGGCGCCGACAACGAGCACGCGCCGGCCCTCGAGTCGTCCGAAGATTTTCCTGGCAAGGGCGACGGCGGCAAAGCTGACCGACACCGCGCCCTCGCCGAGCGCCGTTTCTGTGCGCACGCGCTTGCCCACACCGAACGCCCAGTGAAAGGTCTTGCTCAGGAGCGGGCCCGTGCAGCGACGCTCCGCCGCCGCCTGAAAGGCATCCTTCACCTGACCGAGGATTTGGGGCTCGCCGATCACGAGCGAGTCGAGGCCGGCCGCCACTCGGAACAGATGATGCGCCGCGGGGGTGTCTTCATGCGTGAAGAGATGCGGCAGAAACGCCTCTCGTGTGAGCTGATGATAGTCGCTGAGAAACGCAATCAGCTCCTCGCGCGCGCGTGGCGGCTCGGCGCTTGCCACGTAGATTTCCGACCGGTTGCACGTGGACAGCACCACCGACTCCGTCGCCGACGAACGAGTGGCCAGCGACTCGACGGCCGTGCCGACATCGCGACTCGAGAAGTCGAGGCGCTCGCGCAGGTCGACGGGCGCCGTCCGATGACTTACGCCGAGCAGGAGGAGATGCACGCTCTATGTCCCACTAGAACGTGTGGCTCGTCGTGACGAAGTAACTGATCGGCAGGAAGTTCAGCAGCACGATGGCGAAACCGAGAGCCGACAGCCAGGCGGCGCGGCGTCCGGTCCAGCCCATGACTTGCCGCGCCAGCACCGCGAAGGAGTAGACCGCCCACGTAAGGACCGCGACGAAGATCTTGGGGTCGTTGAGCGACATCGCCTGCAGGTTCGGATCGTCCGGCACCGCTGCGCGCGCCTGAGCCGTCCAGATCGCCCCGACCACGACGCCGACGGTGAGGAACAGCCACCCGATCGCGACTGCGCGGGCGTTCATCACGTCGAGCGTCTGCAGCGAAGGGAGTCGGGTGTAGAAGTAGCCGAGATGCTTCTTCTTGATCTCCTTGAACTGCACGACGTAGGTGAGCCCAAGAACGCCGGCCAGCCCGAAGCTCGCGTACGCGAAGAGCAGTGACGAGACATGCACCCAGAACCAGGGGCTGTCGAGCACCGGATCGATGTTTTCAACGCCGGGCGACAGCGCCGGGATCGCCTGCAGGCCCATCAGCATGGGCATGATGAACACGCCCATGGCGCGTTCGTCGGTCGTGGTTTCCAGGTACAGGTACGAGAGGGCCAGCAGCCAGACGAACGTCGAGATGGCGCGCGACGGGTTCGCAAACGGCACGTGCCGCACCTCCATCGTCTGCATGCCGATGACGAAGGTGTGGACGAGCGCGGCAAAAATCAGCAGCGTGGTTGCGACGCGGCCGGCGTGCGGCTGCCGGGTCGCGAAGTGCACCGCATAGGCAATGCCTGCGGCGGCGTACAGAACGAGAGGAAGAACGTTCAACGTGTTGGGGCGTAGTAACCCCTCTTGGTGCGCGCTGTCACGTTCGGGCGAGCCACCTGTACCACGATTCGCCGGAAGGCGCCGTCGGCGCGGGAATTCTTCGACGAGTACCCGACGGTGTACTGGCTGGCGAGCTCGTCGGCAATCTGTGCGTACACCCCGTTCAGGTCCTCAATCTTTGCCGGAAAGAACGCGCGCCCGCCTGTTTCCTGTGCGAGCTGGCGCATCACGAACTCAGCCTCTCGAAATCCGCGTGTGCTGGAGTCGTTGCCTCGCAGCGCGATGGTGTAAATCGAGGTTTCCGAGCGCTTGGCCAGATCCAGCACCTCCTCGAACGAGACGAGGCTCGACGTGTCCTCGCCGTCGGAGAACACGATGAGGGCCTGGCGGCGCACGTCTTCGTCGTTCTGCGCTTTGATTTTGCCCAGTTCCTTGAGCGACACGTAGATGGCGTTGTGCAGCGAGGTAGAGCCGCCCGATACGGTCTGGAGGATCGCGCTTGCGAGCTGAGCCTGGTCCGAGGTAAACGCCTGCCGGATCGAGACACGGCTGTCGAAGTCGATGATCTGCGCGAGATCGTTCGGCTTCAGCCTCTTGACGAAATTCGTGGCGGCCGTCTGCAGCGTGGGCAGCTTGTCTTCCATGCTTGCGCTGCTGTCCAGAAGCAGCGACAGGGCAATTGACTGCTGCCGCCTCGTGAAAAAGGTGATCTCTTGCTTAGCGCCGTCCTCGAATACGGAGAAGTCGGGTTGATCCAGATCCGTCACGTAGTGGTTCGCGCCGTCGACCACGGTGACATTGAGTGAGACGATGTCGACGGTGCTGCGGAATTGGGGGCGCTGCGCGGCAGATAGTCCGGCCACGGCCGCCGCACCAACGAGCACGCTAAAAGCTATGAAAGTGACTCGTCTCACGTCAGGCTCCAGTTTGTCCGCGGGCCGGTGTTCCACGCATCGTGACGCCGGCTCGCGCCGATGTCACTTCGACCTTGTCCGGCGGAATGAGGGACTCGGGTCGGCCGTAGACGACCTTGTACTGCGCCGACAGCTCTCGCGCCAGCTTCAGCAGCGCCTGCTCGACGGCCGACTCGGCGAGCAGCGTCACATGCTGACCGCCCGTCGTACGGGTTCCTTCGTCCAGCGTCAGGGCGCGCTCGCGCTCCTCGGTCGTCCCGAGATCGAGGGTCCCCACCACGATGGCGTGCAAACTCGCTCCCGCCTGCCTGACCGACGCGACCACGTCGCGCGCGTACCGGTTGGTGAACTCCGTGCCGTTGGTAATGACCGGGACGATGGCCGCCCGCGGGGCTTCACGCCGCCGGAGGCCGGACGACACCTCCACAATGGCGTCGAGCAGCGTCATGCCGCTGCCGGTCATCGGAAACAGGCGGCCGATTCCCTGCTCGAGACGCTCGGCGCTCGACGTGTAGTCGACGAGAATCGTCGGCCGATCAGCCAGCGCGACGAGGGCAATCTGGTTTCCGACAGACATCTGCCTGACAAACCCCTCGAGTCCGTCGCGAATCGACGGAATCGCCCTCATGGACGCTGCGCTGTTGTCGACCAGCACTGCGATGTCGATCGGCTCGAGGGCTGGCGAGACGCGCAGGATTTCGCGGCGCCGCCCGTCTTCGGTCACCACGAAATCGGCCGGACCGAGGCTGTCGACGACGTCGCCCCGTGCGTTGACCGCACTGACGAAGATCGTCCGCTCGCGGGCGCCCGCCTGCGCGTAGAGCTGACGAGGCGCAGTGTCTGCAAGGATGCAGATCGACACCAGAGCCGGTATCAGCGCCCAATGAGACATGAGATCGGCGCGCATTGCCCCCCCTACACGCGAGTATAGTCTTCCGCGCGTTGCTACTGTCAATCCACGTTTGATACGATTGAGCGTTTGTTTGTGTCCAGGAAGGAGCGTCGTGACGCGATGCCGCGCGGCCTGATTTCAGCCCGCGGTTTAAAGGCGCTGCAGTCCACGATCAGTGGATCCGGCCCGGCGGCGATGGTCAGCTATACGTTGATCGGCGCAATCGTATTGCTCGGCGGTATTGGTTACGCGGTGGACGAATGGCGCGGCACGTCTCCCTGGTTCCTGCTCTCCGGACTGATTCTGGGGCTCATCGTCGGCTTCTATGAGCTGGCCAAGACGCTTTGGCGCTGATGAAGCCGTTGTGGTGGATGGTGGGCGCGAGCGTTGGCTCCTGGCTGACGATCGCCGCCATACCGGGGCTCGCAAGCGATCGCGACGTGCTCTTCGGAATGCTGGCGCCTCTCGTCGGAGCGGCGGCGACGTGGGTGCTCGTGGCGCGAACCTACCCGTCGCGCCCGCAACTCGTGACGCCGCTCATGATTGCGGCCTTTGCGGCCAAGCTGGTGTTCTTCGGAGTCTATGTCGCGATCATGTTGAGGGTGCTCGCGGTGCGGCCGCTGCCGTTCGTCATCAGCTTTACGACGTATTTCATCGCGTTGCATCTCTTCGAGGCGCTGTGCCTGCAGCGCCTGTTCGCGGGGAATGTCCCCGCACGGCAGTAAACGGCATCAGGTAGGGGACGTGCAGATCGAAGCGCAGGCGCAAGAACAGGCGGCCGAGGCCGTCGCAGAAGGGTTCAACGCGGGTGAGGTGATCATCGAGCACGTCGCCAACAGCGGGCTCGACCATCCCCTGATTCATCTGCCGACGATTGGCGGCATCGACTTCTCGGTCACCAAGCACGTTTTCATGCTCTGGCTGGTTGCCGCGCTCGTATTCCTGGTCGTCACGACCGTCGTGCGCCGCTACATCAGGCAGGAGCGTCTGGTTCCCTCAGGCTTCATGAACGCACTCGAGACCGTGGTGGAGTTCATCCGCGACTCCGTCGTGCGGCCGAGCGTGGGCGATAAGTGGATCATGACCTGGACGCCGCTGCTGTTGACGCTGTTTGCCTTCATTCTGACCGCGAATGCGATCGGCATGGTTCCCTTGTTCGAGTTGCTGGGCTTGCTCGATCACTGGGTGCTGCACGCAGGCGAAGAATCGTTCCTGGGCCGCCTCCTGCACGGCGGCGCCACGGCCACATCGAACTTCAACGTCACCGCAGCGCTCGCCGTCGTGAGTTTTTTGGCGATCATCGTCGCGGGCTCGAAAGCGCACGGCGCCCTGCAGCACTGGAAGAATCTGGTGCCACACGGGGTCTCCCCGTTTCTCGCCGTCGCGCTGATTCCCATCGAGATTCTCGGCATGCTCGTGCGGCCGTTCGCGCTGACCATGCGACTTGCCGCCAATATGACGGGGGGCCACATCGCCATCCTCGCAATCCTGTCGTTCGTGTTCATCTTCACGGAGATGGCCGGGCAGTTCGTGGGCATGGGGGTTGGTCTGGTGTTTTCGGTGCCGCTGGCCGTGGCCATCTCGGCGCTCGAGATCATCGTCATTCTGGTCCAGGCGTACGTGTTCACGCTGCTGACGGCGGTATTCATCGGCATGGCCATTCACACGCACCATTGATGTGGACGAACGAATTTACGGATTTACGGATTTACGGATTTACGAATTGGCCGAATGTGAAACGCGCCGAAATTCGTCAATCCGTAAATTCGTCAATTCGCCAATGAAAGAATCTCTTACGGAGGAGACGGAATGGAAGGGTTTGCGCTTGCATACATGGGGGCCGGCATCGGTTTGGGTCTGGCCGTGATCGGCGCCGGACTCGGTATCGGTCGACTGGCGGCCGGACTCGCGGAAGGGATTGCGCGCCAGCCGAGCGCTGTGGCTCAGCTCACCGGCGCCGTGAACCTGCCGCTCTTCCTGCTCGAAGGCGTCGCGATTCTGGGCGAAGTCTTCGCGCTGCTGATCGTTCTGCTGAAGTAGGCCATGAATCCTCTCGTCCAGCCCGACCCGGGCCTTTTCATCTGGACGATCCTGACGTTCCTCATCCTGGTGGGCTTGCTCGCGCGCTTCGCGTGGCGGCCCCTCCTGCAGGCACTCGAGCGGCGGCAGGCGACGATCGCGCAGGCGCTCGAGGACGCGCAGCGCGCACGGCAGGAACTGGAACGCCTTCAGCGCGAATCGGCGCAGATGATGGCGACCGCACGGGCCGACGCGGAATCGGTCCTCGCCAGGAGCCGCTCCGACGCGGAGGCGCTGCGCGAGGAGCTCAAGCAGAAGGCACGCGCGGAAGCGGCCGCGATCGTCAAGAATGCCGAGCGGCAAATCCAGCTCGAGACGGCGCGCGCGATCCAGCAAATCCGCCATGAGGCGGTCGATCTGTCGGTGGCGATCGCATCGAAGATTCTCCAGCGCCAGGTATCTCGAGAAGACAACGAAGCATTGATACAAGAGGCGCTGAAACAGATCGAATCCCAGCCGAGCGTGTGAGCCCCCGCCCTTCGGCCGCCCGTTCGGCACGCTCAGGGCAGCCTGAGCCTGTCGAAGGTCGCCGCCGGCGCATCGTGACGGCCGCGTGCACGGTCGGGGGCGCGGCTCTTTTCGCCTACGTCGTCAGGCGCGCGGGTGTCGGCGAAATCATCGATGGCATTCAGCGGGTCGGCTGGGGTTTGACGGCTATCCTGGCGCTGCAGGGAGTGCGCTTCGTCTTTCGCACCGCATGCTGGCGCCTCTGCATGCCGCCGACCGCGCATCTGCCGTTCCGCCGTGCATTCGGTGCGTTCCTTGCTGGCGACGCGCTCGGAAGCGTCACGCCCCTTGGCCTGTTGGCCAGTGAGCCCACAAAGGTCTTCCTCACCCGTCACCATCTCGCCACGCGTGACTCGGTGGCCTCCCTGGCTGTCGAAAATGTGATCTATGCCGCATCGGTCGCGGCGATGGTGGCCACCGGACTTGTCGTCGTCCTTGCCACTGTGCCGCTTTCGGCGTCGTGGCGATGGGGAATTGTCGTCGCGCTTGCCGCGGTCGTCACTGCAGCGTTCTCGGTGCGGTACCTGCTGGGGCGAGCGTGGAACACTCGAGGGAGCGAACACTCACGACGGCGCGAATGGCTGGAGCGCTTGCGACTGGAGGTTGTCGGGTTCTCGGACACTCACAAGGCGCGCTTGTGGCGGGCGTTCGGACTCGACGCGGCATTTCATGCGCTTGCGGTGCTGGAAGTATTCGTGACCCTTCGGTGGCTGCTGGGCGACGAGAGTCCGACGATCGCGCAGGCAATTGCTTTCGAAGCGCTCAACCGCACCGTGATCGTCGCGTTCAAGTTCGTGCCTTTCCGCATTGGCGTGGACGAGGCGCTGACGGGCGCCGCGGCGCCGCTGCTCGCGGTCGATCCCGCCGCCGCGGTCGCGCTGGCCGTCGTGCGAAAGGTGAGAAATTTATTCTGGAGCGCGGTGGGCCTTTTGATTATCGCCGTGCATCCGGCTCGAGCCGCACCCGGGCCGGATCGTCCCGGAACAGGAGACGCGCGTCAGCTTTGATGGCAGCCGCGCGGGACGGCTCGCCGAGGATGCTCCATAGGCTGGCTGCCGTATCGAATCCTTCCGGAGTCGGCATCGCATCCGTGAGCGCTTCGAGGGTCTCTTCCACTTGACCCGCACGGTTCGAGGCCCGATACAGCATGGCGAGGCTTGAATAGGCGTGAACGCTGCGAGGGAACGCACGCAGCTCGGTGCGGAAATGCTCCTCGGCTTCTGCATACCGATCGAGACGCTCCAGCGTCTGGCCGAGACCGAGCTCGAGGTGCTCGACGGCGCGTCCGTGCTGGCCGACGACGGTTGCCGCCGCCTCGAACGCAGCGAGCGCCTCCGCGTACTTGCCTTCCGCGTACAAGATCCGTCCGTCGACGAACCGGCGCATCGGAAGTCCAGGGTCTTCGCGTTCGGCTGTGTCGGCGTGCGCCCGCGCCCCTTCGAAGTCGTCCACAGCAAGCGCCACTCGTGCCGCCAACTCGTACGCGACCGCACGCGATCGGCTGTCGTGATGGTCGGCAAGCGCCAACCCAAGCGCGGCGTACTCGCGTGCCGGCCCGAGCTGGCGTGCGCGCAAGAGCAGACCGGCCACGACGATTGGCACGTACGGATTGTCGGGTTCCACCGCGGCCGCGGCGTCGAACGCGCTCCTCGCCTGGTCGAGTCGTCCCATCTTCCCGAGCAGCGTTCCAAGCTGGTACTGAACGACCGCCATGCGCGGGTACGCTCGCGCAATGGCGCGCAGTTGCGCGATTGCTGCCGCGTAATCCTTGTGGCTGGCCAGGATAGCGGCTGTCCGATGGGTCTCGACGACCCACGCTTCCTCGTCCGCCTCCAGCGGCTCCGGCTCGGCGTCGAAGAGAGGAGCGGCCCCAAGGTAGCCCAGCGCGGCGAACCGGTCTTCCTCGGCCTGCGCAATCTCGGCGGGCGGCGTCACCATCTGCCCCTCGAGCAGGCGATCGAGCTCGCCGCGAAGCAGGACTGCTTCGGAAGCTTCTGTTACCGAGGCCTCCGCGGGAGTGCTCGTCCCCACGTCCACCATCTCGTCGCGGCCACCGCGCACGTATCGGTATTCGGGCGTGATCAGCGAGAACTTGCCCTGACCGCCGAAACGAAACATCGGAGCGAGCGTCTCCGCATAGATGGCTTGTGCGGGAATGCGGTTCGGGTCGCCATCCAGCCCAGGCCGCAGCGATCGGCCGCGCAGACCCGATGGAATCGGCGCCCGCACGAGATCGAGCACAGTGGGCAGAAGGTCGATGTGCTGCACGGGCGCCAGGACGCGGCGCCCCGCACCCGCATTGTCGGGCTGCTTGACGACAAGAGGCACGTGGAGCGCCGATTCGTCGAGTGACACGCCCGCACCGGCCTCCGCGCGGTCGGCCGTGATCACAATCGTGGCCTGTTCGTACAAGTCGAGCTCTTTGAGCTGTGCTACGAGCCGCGCAACAGATGATTCGGCCGATTGCTCGTCAACCTGCAAGAACAGAAAGAAGCGATGCCCCCGCCGCGAGCGAAGCCATCGCTCCGCCGCTTCTGTCGTCCGCTCGCCGTCGCGTTCGACCACCGGGCTCGCCTGCCCAGGCTCGGCGGACAACTCCGCATCGAAGAACGAGAAACCCTGGGCAACTCCCGATTCGGGCCGGAGAAGGAAGGACGACACCGCGGCGCCGGTCTCGAAGCCTCGACTTCGCAGCAATTCCGCGAGCGACCGCGCATCGTCCTTGAGCGCGAAGCCAGCCTCGTCACGCACCCCATGCTCGAAGGGCAGCTGGCCGGCCAGGATGGATGCATGGGCGGGCAGCGTGAGCGGTGAATGGGTGTACGCGCGCTCGAACACGACGGCATCGGCGGACACCGCATCGATTGCGGGAGAACGACTGGTGACGCCCCCATAGGCGTGAAGCTCGTTAGGATGAAGGCCGTCGACGGAAATGAGCACGATCGGTCCCTGAGCGGGGGTCGATTCACGCGCGTACCACCAGCCTGCGGCGGCGGCGGCGCTCACAGCGACACCGAATACCGTGAGAATGAGGGCGACCTGCCATCTGCGGAGCGGGGCAGGCGATCGGCGTGGCATGCGTCGGTTTCTATTCTATTTCATCGTGCGGGGCGCGCCGATCGGCCTTCGCGTTCGCCGAGCTTGTCGCGGTACATGCGGGTGTCCGCCAGCTTGATCGCCTCCGCAAGAGTCTGTGCCTCGAGCGAAGCCGACGCGACGCCGACACTCAGGCCGATTCCATCGGGCAGGGCCGCGCTTCGTCTCTCTCGCTCGAATGCGGTCTTGAGTTCGTCGGCCTTTCGCTCGGCTTTGCCCATGGTGCAGGTGAGGAGGAGCAGAAATTCATCACCGCCCCACCTGATGACGTAGTCGGATTCCCGCACGTGACGCCGCAGCAGCGTTCCAATCGTTCTGAGCACCTGGTCGCCGGTGTCGTGCCCCATCGTGTCGTTGAGCTGCTTGAAGTGATCGACGTCGACGAACACGACCGACAGCGGCGCGCCGTACCGGCGATGCCGCTGAAATTCGCGGCGCTCGATCTCGTCGAAGAAGCGGCGATTGTGGCAGCCCGTCAACGGATCCGTGATGACGAGCCGCTTGACCTCGTGGTGAGCCTGCGCCAGCTCGCGATTGGCGCGCCGCAGCTCGTCGGTCATGTCCTCGAAGACGAGGACGTGCATCCCGAGCGCGACGAACATGTAGACGATGACATCGAATGCGAGCAGCGAGTCGAACGTTCGATCGTTTCCAAACTGGTCGAGGGCCACGCCGATAGCCGCCACGTGCGAGGCGCCGAGGAGGAGCATGCCACCACCGATGACCACGACGCCGACATATCGAGTAGGCGGCGCCAGCCGCAGGTACCGTACACCGGCCCACACGGACAAGATTGCGCTTGCCGCAAAGCCCGTCGACAAGACGAGGCGCAATGGGAGCACAAAGGGCGATGCGAGAAACCAGACAGCACTTGCCGCGGAGACTTTCAACGGCACGTTCCACCGAAGCGCGTCATCGGGAAACGCTCCCGCTCCCAGCAGCGTCAGTCCGGCCGACCACACACCCAGCAGTTGCGCCAGGCCGATCATGACGCTTCCGAGCCGCACGTCGTCGTACCCGCGGGCGAGCAGCGTGAGTGCCCCGGCAAACAGCAGCCAGCTGCCAATCCAGTACACGATGAAGGCACGGCCGCGATACACGTACAGCGTGGTGAGCGTCGCCGCGGCGATCAACGCACCGTAGGCAGCGAAAACCCGCGGACGGATCACCATGGGGGTTGGCGCGGGAATGCCGCGGAACGCGTCGAGATTGCCGAGCAGATCCGGGTCGGGTTGTGCCGCGAGAGCGGTCAACGGCGCCACAACGGCGAAGGCGATGACGATGGCGTTTCTGCAATCGCGATCGCGGCGTCCCATCGCCTCAATACATCCGATACAGCATCAGATAGATCACGACGCCGGTCACCGAGACGTAGATCCAGAGGGGAAGCGTCCATCGCGCAATGCGCACGTGCCGATCGAATTGCGCCCGGAGTCCGCGCGACGCAGTAATGAGCGCGAGCGGCAGGATGGCCGCTGCGAGCACGACGTGCGTGACGAGGATGGTGAAGTACGCCGCACGAACGATGCCACTACCCGGAAACGGCCGCGAGCCGACATTGGCGTGATACACGACGTAGGAGATGAGGAACAAGGCGGAGGTTGCAAGCGCTGCCAGCATGCACCGCTTGTGCGCCTCGGTTCGGCCTCGGCGTATCTGAACGTATCCGACCGAAAGCAACGCGGCTGCCGTTCCGTTGAGGATGGCGTTCAGCGCAGGAAGGTCCGTGATCTGCATTTCAGATCAAGTCACAAGTCACAAGTCACAAGGCTCAAGTCACAAATCGCAATCGCCAGTCAGGAATGATGAATCAGAAATCAGTTGTGACTTTTGATTTGTGACTTGTGCCTTGTGCCTTGGTTAGATCCACAACCGATCGGCTACGAGAGCCCCCCAGAGCAGCGGCAGGTAGGCGATCGAGAACAAGAACAAGCGACGCGCCGCCGGAAATGACCGTTCGCGCGCGAACCGGGCGCTCAAGACGATGAACGCGCAGCCGAGCAGGGTGGCGAGACCGATGTAGAACCCTCCGGCCAGGCCGACGAGCGTCGGCATGAGGCTGACCGGCCAGAGCGCCGCGGCGTACAGCAGCGCCTGCCGCCCCGTCCGGCGCCCGTCGGGCTCGAGCACCGGCAGCAGCAGGATGCCCGCTGCTGCGTACTCGTCGCGGTACATCCACGCGATTGCGAGGAAATGCGGCATCTGCCAGAGGAACACGATTCCAAAGAGCACCAGCGCGGGCAGCGTCACCGTACCCTCGGCCGCGGTCCAGCCGATGACGGGCGGAAGCGCGCCTGGAATCGCTCCGACAAGCGTTGACAGCGACGTTCGGCGCTTCAGCGGCGTGTACACGAACACGTACGTGACCAGGGTCAACGCCGCAACGCCGGCGGACAACAGGTTGACGAAGGAAGCGAGCTCTGCGATTCCGGCGACCGACAGGGCGGTCGCGAACCGCACGCCCTCGGTGACGCCAAGACGGCCGCTTGGCACGGGCCGGTTGCGCGTGCGCCCCATTAGCGCATCCGTTTCCCGCTCCCACACCTGATTGAATGCCGCGGCGCCGCCAGCGACGAGCGTCGTGCCGACAAGCGTGTGGACGAGCACGGACAGCGCGACACCGTCAGGAGACGCCAGGTACAGCCCAGCCAGGGTCGTCATCAGTACCAGCAGGTTCAGCCGCGGTTTCGTAAGGGCGATGTAGTCCGTCGTGCGGAAGGTCGAGCGATGAGTTGCAGATGCCCACGACCCTGCCGAAGTGACTGGGGAGGACGCCGCCGTTGCCTGGGCGGTAGATTTCATGCGCCCATTCCGCGCAGTTCCGGGATCCGGGATCCGGGATCCGGGATCGGACTGAGGGGATTCCGGAATCGTGAGCCCTGAGCCCCGAGCCCTGAGCCCTCAATTCGCGGTCGGTGCGCGCGCAGCGTCAGCACGAGCGATGTGCCCAGAACGACAGCCCCTGCAACCACGTGCAGTGAGTTGACGACGTACTGCTTGCCGGTGAGGACCGTGAGTGCGCCGAGTGTGAGCTGCACGCTCAGCATCGCCAGCAGCAGCAGCGCCGGTCGCCGCAGCTCTCCGCGTGTGCGGTGGTGATACAGGATGTGGCCGGCTGTGGCGAGGACAAGAACGGTGACGACCAGCGCTCCCACACGGTGGGCGTAGTGAATCGCGATCGGCGCGCTCCACGCTGGCGGCACGAGGCGGCCAAACGCGAATGGGAAGTCAGGAATCGCAAGTCCCGCACCCGTATGTCGCATCGTTGCGCCGACGAGAATCTGGACGTACGTCACGACCGTGGTGACCAGGGCGATGATCCGCAGGGTACGGTTGCCGACTGGATAGCCGCGATGCCAGCCCGGTGATGTCGCCAGCGCGATGCTCAACGTGAGGCAGAAGACGAGCTGCGCGAGCCCGGCATGGGCAATCGAGATTGGGTCGGGCAGGAACCACAACACCGTGATGCCGCCCAGAATGCCCTGCGTGACGACCGCCCCCAGTGCGACGTAGCCGAGCCGACGCACCCACCGTCGCGGCTCGGCGCGCCACAGCCACACGGCAAGCACGAGAATCAGGAATCCGACCACGGACGCGATGAGCCGGTGGCTGTGCTCGTACCGAATGCCGCCCACCATCTTGTCGAGCGGGAAGGTGAACATGAACCAGCCGTAGGTCGTGGGCCAATCCGGAACGGACAAGCCCGATTCCGTGCTGGTGACGAGACCGCCCGCAAAAATCAGGAGGGCGGTGGCAGCCGCAACGAACGCCGCAAACAGGTGGAGCAGCATTGCCTACGTCGTCGACTTGAGGGAAAACGCAATGTCGCGCGACTCATTCGCGCCAATCGTGACGGTCTGCGTCTGCGATCCGAGCGTTTCGTGCCACGCCTCGATCGTGTACGTGCCCGGAGGCAGCCCGTTGAGCCTGAATGTGCCGTCGGCGCCGGTCACGCCGAAGTAGGGATGATCGAGCACGCCGATGTAGGCGCGCATCCACGGATGGACATCGCACTTGAACGGCACCATGACCTCACGGGTGCTGAATCTGTGCGTGTGTTTCATGCCGGGGAGCGGCTGGCCTGTGTTGAATTCCTGGTTCGCCGCCGGAACGGCATGCACGTTGTGGAGCGTAGGGTCGCTGTTGAGCACCTCGACCGGCTGTCCGACCTGCGCGCCAAGCACGTGTGGTGCATAGCGGCAGCCCTTCTGGTCGAGCACGACTGGCGCCGAGGGCACCGGAAATCTGAGGCTGCCGAGCCCGTCCTTGACATAGACGAACACATTCTGGACGGCGCCTCCTTCACCGACGATGACTGATTCATCCGTGGCGCTGGCGCCCTGCTGGACGCAGTTCGGATCCGAGTCCATGCGGAGCGCGGACGGCTTCGGAGGCGTCCCCTCGAACATGACGCGGCCGGTGACGTTCCCGGCTGTCGCGGGGTCGACGGGATTGGTTACCGGTGCGCTTGCTTCTGACGGTCCCGATTCCTGTGTGCCACCTCCGCATGCGACTACCGCTCCGGGCAGAAGCACCATTCCCACAACGACCGCGACTCTACACACGCGTCTCATGTACATCTCCCAACCGTTGATTATCACACGCCACCCGCCTCGGCGATCTTGCGCAGGACGCGGTCCTGCATCCACTTCGGATCCCACCATTCGACCGCATTCACGGGCCGGCCGTTGACGAGCATCGTAAAGTGCAGATGGTCTCCTCCGGCCAGTCCGGTGGTGCCGCTGCGTCCGAGCTGGCGTCCCTTCTCCACGCGATCCCCAGGCTTGACATCCATGGACGAAAGATGGGCGTACAGCGACTGCACGCCCAGACCGTGATCGAGGATGACGCAGTTGCCGTAGATCCCAAGATAGCCGGCAAACAACACGATGCCGTTGTTGGCGGCGACGACAGGGATGCGCTGCGTGACCGCGAGATCGAAGCCGAGGTGCACCTGGCGGTCGATCTCCTTGCTTTTATAGAAGTACGTGCGGTTGTCCGCAAACCTCGACTCCACCGCGGCGTTGCCGAGCGGTTGGAACGCGTCCTTCCACAACATCTCCGGTGCGGTCTTCCGAGCCACATCGGCAATCGTCTGATTGTTGCGCATGCGGAGCTCGCCGTTGATCCGGAGGAACGACGCGACCAGATCCTCGGGCGCAGTCGACAGCTGCATCTCGGGCGTCTCTGCGGCAATGGAAGGAACGACGCGCTGGAGGAAGACGTCGTCGATTTCGATGCGGCTGCGTGCGAAAGGCTTCGCGAACGGCATGTGGTCCAGGGGCGTGGAAGACTCGTTTCCGGCGGCGTCGCGCGCGTAGATGGAGACCGGCGCCTTCAGATCCTGATCGTGGAGCAGCGCAAAGAACGCCACCCTCGTCGAATCATCCGCGCGGATGCCGGCGCCAGACGCAGGGAACCCGGGATAGATCTGATCGCCCACATGAACACCTGATTCGACGTCGGCAGGCGTGGCGCGGTACACGACAAATTCAGCGCCGCCATGGTTGATGTAATGGAACGTCGACAGGATGGCAACGCGCGGCGGCTCGAGCCGGACTTCGACATCGCGCGAGACCTCCGATTCAGCCTCACGGAAGCCGAACAACACCGGGCGGGCAGCTCGCACGACGAGCCGGGCCCGACCGGCCTGCAGCTCGGGCACGTCGCGCTTGCCTATCGGCCGCATCACGTAGATTCGGTCGGCGCTCTCCTGGCGGACGTTGGCTTGCGACGGTTGCGCCAGCGTGAACACGGGATAGCTCCGGCCGTTCTGCTCGATCGCGGCCTCGACGCGCGCGAATTGCCCGCCTGGCGATTCGATGACCAGATCGAGCGGTGTGGCCTGTCCGATGAATTTGTCGGGCTGACGGACCTCGATGCGCGGTCCTTCGGCGCGGCCGGCCCAGAACCACGCGGCCCCGCCGGCAATCAACGCAAGCATCAGGAGGAAGGTGAGGAATCTGAGAAGCGCACGCATACGTCGATGATACTGAAACGCCGCCGGACGGGCTTTACTGACCCTCGGCCATCCAGTAGCATGACTAGCTGGTAGCCGGTAGCCAAAGCCCGGGAGTTCTTGCTACCGCCTACTAGCTACGAGCTTCGAGCTACGAGCCACAGGCTCCCCAAGGGCCGGTATCGTCTAGGGGTCAGGACACGTGGTTCTCAGCCACGGGACCGGGGTTCGAATCCCCGTACCGGTACCACGAAAGTTAGTGAAACCCACTCCTCCGTGAAAAGTGGGCCCAGCGGTCGAAGCTTCCCCTTCAAATCGATAGAGTCAACCGGCCGGTGTCAACCGAATCGGCCCAGCCGCGCGGTTTCATGACCGGTCGGTCGAGACGTTCATCGAGTTTCGCAAGCAAGCATCACCGCTAGCGCCGCAGGCTGAAGCCTGACAGCAGCGTGAAGCGCGTCCCCGCCTTCGACGGCACGACGGCCGCGTTGACGGGGATGTTCAGCGCGCCGGTCCGGAACGTGAATCCGGTCGCCAGGACGAGCGCCGTCCCCGCAGGCGTCACGTTCGGGCCGACGCCAAACTCGGCGCCGTCGCGCGTCCTGACGCCGACCATCCAGCTCAGGCTCGGGAGCACGACACTTTGATCGAGGCCGCCGACGAGCCCCACCCATTCGGTCACCATCGTTACGCCGCTGTCACGCGTAAAGAACTGCTTCTCGAACTGCCAGCCGAACTGCGAGACATATGGCCGCTCGAGGTCGATCGAGCGATCCTTGAGCTTCTCGACAATACCGTTAGAGAGGAGCGTGAGGCCGAAGCGCGGCCCGGAGAGGTTGGCCGTCCGTGCCACGGGAGGCAGCTGCGTGCCGGTTTGCGCCGGCACTGGCGCGGCGACGGACTGGCTGAGAGCGCGGCTTGCAACGACGAGGGTCACAACCGCGGCCCACGCGGTCGCACGAACGATGGACGTGAAGGGCATCTGCATGGTCTTCCTCCTTGAGAGTCACGCGAACATGTTTCGGTAGTGGCGATACCAGTTGCTCTGAAATAGCTCGCCGGGATCGTGGCGGCGCTTCAGTGACAGGAATTCGGGCATCTGGGGGTAGCACCGCTCGACCTGATCGCGGCGTGCCCAACGGTGATACGTCAGGTAGTAGCTGCCGCCGTGCTGAATGCCGAGGTCGATGAGCGCGCGAAACGCGTCGGCCGCCGATGCAACGCCTTCCGGCGTGTGCTCGACGTGCCGGTTGAAAATGACGCACGCGTACGGCTTGCGCGCCCACGCCAGAAACGTCTCGTCGTCCTGCTCGATGAGACGCACCGTGCCGTAGACGACGTTGGCCTCACGATCGCGGAGGACCCCGCACGCGTCCTCCATGAACGCGGCAAGTCTCGGCCGCTCGACGTAGATCTCCGTGATCATCTCGGTCGCCTTGAACTCCGCGCCGGTCGCCTCGTCGAGCGCGTCGTGGTAGTTGTCCACGTACGCGGAAGAAAGCTGGGAATCGGCCCAGTAGATCTGTCCGGAGGTCTTCAGATAGCGCGACGAGTAAGCGTCGAACGCCAGCCTCTTGTGCGTATGTGAGTAGAACGTCAGCCGGGCCCAGTCTTCCGGGTTGAACCGCGTCGGGTTCGGCGTCAGCGGCGTGGCAGGATCGACCGGCTCGTAGCACGCGAAGACGCCGCGGCGCAGGAAGCTGTCTCGCGTGTCGTCAGTGGCGAACTGATAGTCGCCGTACAGGAAGCCGTTGCGGATTCGCTCGTTGAAGCGCTCGATGATGTTGCCGGTTTCGCCGATCGCGACGACCCGTCGGACCTTCATGCGCGGCCGCACCCTCAGGCGCACCCGCGTGACGATGCCGAATAGACCGTAGCCGCCGATGACGAGGCGAAAGAGATTCGGATCCTGTGACCGCGAGCAGGTGCGAATCTCTCCGCCTGCGTCGAGCACGTCGACCGAGTCCACTTGCTGGACGATTGGCTTCAGCGTCAGGCCGCGGCCGTGCGCGTTGCAGGCCAGGGCGCCGCCGATGCTGAGACGATCGGCGCCGGTCTGCTTCTGATAGATCCCCCATTGCTTTGCCTGTCCTTCCTGAGCAGCCGCGAGCTGCTGGATCAGCTCCGGCCATTGGATGCCAGCCTCGACATCGATCACGCCGTTCTCCGCGTCGAGGGACAGGAATCGATTCAGCGCGCGCGTGTCGATGAGGACGCCTGCATCGCCGAACTGCTGCCCGCCCATCGCGTGCCGGCCGCCGGCGACGCAGACGGACTTGCCGGCCGCACGCGCGCGCGTGACCCCGGCCTGCAGCTCCTCGACGGTCCGCGGCTTGACGATCGCGTCGACGCGCGTGGCGTTGAGCTGTGAGTGCAGATCGTTGACGACGAGTCCGGTTTCGACCGCTGGAATCGCCGACGTGTACGGCGATTGGACGCGCATCCCGCCTGAGGTGGCGCAGCCGGCGGCCGGCAGCACTGCGAGCGCGCCTGATGCCTTGAGGAAGGCCCTGCGATTCATACGCACCTCTGTCACAGGTGTATGGTCGCGGGCGCGAGTCAGGATGTCCTGACGGATTTGCTGAAAAACCCTGAAACGCCGGACGTTGTGTGGGGCCGGCTTTAGGCGGCTCTATTCCGAAGAATTGCGAGCACTGGCCCCCACGGCTCCGGATGCGCAGCGGCGTTAAGCAGGGGATCGACAGGCACGGTCCAGCCGCGATTGCCGGGCGGTGTGCGGCTCAGCGCGTCGTGGACGAGGCGTGCAGCCCGGCATGACGGCCACTGAGCGCCTCGAAAGTGGCAGTTGCCAGCGCGGCTTCGATCGTCGCGCCGGATTCGTTCAGTTCGCCCGTACGGGCGTCGAGCATCATCTTCGTAAGAGCGCCGTTGTCGCCAGCGATTGCGATGCGTGCGGCCGGCGATCAACTCCTGTTCCGCTTCGGCAAACGCCTGCCTCGCGGTGTGTGCCGTTGCAGCGAGCCAGTGCGCGAGCGCCAGTCCCCGCAGCAGCTTCAATGCGCGGTGCGCAACCGCTCCTCACTCCAGCTGACGTAGGCGAGGCGGAGGTGATGACGCCAGTTGTCCGGTTCGAGCGCCGTGGCTCGCCGCGCCGCGGCGACCGCGCGCTCCGGGTCGCGGGCCTGATGGCTGACGAGTCCGAGCGCGGCCCACGCTTCGCCGGATGAGGGATCGAGCCGGCAGGCCTCGTCGGCGTGGTGTACCGCCGTGGTGAGCGCGGATCGGCGTCGAGAAGCTGCACTTCTCGGTGCCCCCGTCGGACTCCGTGCTATTGGGGACCACCGGCGGGTAATCCCCGCGGGCGCTATACTGGGGTGGTCATGTCCAGCGAAACGCTCGTCGTACACAGCGACCCTGAGATTCTGAGCGGAACGCCCGTGTTCGTGGGCACCCGGGTCCCGGTCCAGTCGCTGTTCGACTACATCGAGGGTGGCGACACGCTGGACGAGTTTCTCAGGCAGTTTCCGTCCGTTCGACGCGAACAGGCCATCGCAGCCCTTGAGCTCGCGCGCGAGAGCCTGTTGACACGTGCGCGTACTGCTTGACGTGAACCTTCCGCACGACCTGATCGACGCGCTGGTTGGCCATTCTATTTCGACCGTGCAGGGTCTGGGCTGGGATGGAACGAAGAACGGCGCCCTGCTGAAGCGAGCAACCGGTCTGATCGACGCCTTCGTGACGATCGATGGAAACCTTCAATACCAGCAGAATGTCTCTGTTCTCCCGTTTGGGATCGTGGTCGTCGGAGCCCCGTCCAATCGTGTGCAGGATCAGGAGGTCCCGCAGACGGCGGCTACGGACGAGGTCGTGCGAGATTTCGGGCGCGCTAAAATGGCGCCCCGTGAACGACCTGTCGAACGTAAGAAAACTACGCGGCAGTTCGCGCGAAGTGCGTGCTCCAATTTCCCAATAAGCCGTACCGGTACCAGAATTCCAAGTCAGCACGGCACGAACTCATGGCGGCGCTGCTTTCGAATCCGCTGCGCGATCGTGCCTGATGGTTGTATGTCGAGGCACGTGCGACATCACATGTGTTCGCAGATCGATCGCTCCGCATTTTGCCCTTGCGCGGTACCTATGTGCGTCGTCCGATATCTTTCAGGACTCCTTTGATCCACGCTTCGATCAATTCCAATAATTCTGCCGTCACTCTCTCGTGCTTCGGAAGTTGTCCGAGCCTGAGAAGCAGCTCGCTTGGCTTGATGAGCTTTTCGAGAATCAGTACCCTGACAAAGCTCTTATCCTTGTCGCGAAAAGCCACGAGTTTGCTTACCGCGAGGTCGTGGGCCTCGGCACACCATCCCGTGCCATTGCGAGTGTTGTCATTGCGAACTGGGATCGCCCTTTTCTGCCATCCCACAGGCAGAACAGCGGCGTCAATTGACACACCGTGGACGTAGAATCCAAATGCGTCGTGGAAAGGCGATAGCTCTCCGAGTTGAGCATCAATGACATCCACCATATCGATGGCTGTGACCGGTGCGATGTCCGCCTCGGCAGACTGTCGCAGGGTCTCGGGAGCATCAGGATATTGTCCGAGAATCGCTTGCGAGCCAAACACGTAGACCTGGTCATCGCCCGAGACGTCACACGCGGCGCGTATGGCATGTTCTAACTCCGCCCTGGTCATCGCCGCGTCACGGCCGCTATCACATCTGCGTCGGTGTGGCTCCGGATTACTGCGTCTCTTTCCGCGGGCGAGAGAAGATTCAGCGCTGGCAGTGATTGACGGAGTCTGATTGCGCGCTCACTGTCCTCGAGGAGAAACCTTCGAAGTCGCGCAGGCGACATTGTCGAAAGGACACGCATCCACTCAGTCAACTCGCGTCTTTCGCCGGGGCTGGCTTTGCCGGACCGACGCTTGATGCGATCCTCCGCGAGGTCGATCAGTCCCGGGTCTCTCTTGATCTTCGTCGCGATCGCGAGGGCCAATTTGCGGGAGCGTGCATCGTGTTCGTCGTGTGACTTTGGCGTTGGCTTGGTCGCTTCCTGCCGCGATGGTTCCAACAGTGCAACGGGCGGGACTCCATCGAGCAATGCCGCCTCGCTGAGCGTGTTCCCCTGCTGGCCGTATAACGTCTCGAGTTCGCTTCGCGTGAGTCCGTTGACCGCAATATGGATGTCGTATGCCCGTTCAACCTTTGCAAGACGCGCATTGAGATAGTCCGTCAAGTCTTCCAGTTCTTGCGGTCGCGCAACGAAGTACAGCCTCAGTGTGTCTTCGTTCTGCGCATCCTGTGCTCTCTCGTCGGCCCAGGCTGACATTGGACGGAGCGGCAGTTCAACAAGCAACTCGCGCAAAGCGGCAATGAGTTCCTCGAATCGGCGCGCCTCGGCCCTGAAGAGTTCTTTCAGTACGCGTGCTAATGGATGCCGCTCACGCAGTTGTACCTGACGTTGCGATCCAGCTCCGACGAACTCGATCACTCCGGCGCGCTCAAGCTCGCGCAGGGCTGGATAGATCGACGTGCGGCCGAGCTGCGCCCGTTTTGCGAGCTCACCGGATGTCAGCGAGACGGCAGAAAGCGCCAAGGCTCGCATTAGGCGGACATTCGCTTGGGTCCCTAGGATCTCGTTCAGCGGCCTCAAGAGCTGGTTTTGAGGATGTCTGGGGCGGCGCATGTGTCTGCTATAAGTTACAAGTGTCTTATATATAATACATATGTCTTATATTCAATACCAGGTCGGGTGAAACCTTCTTCAGTAGTTTCGCGCCAAGTTCGAGACAGCGGATCGAGTTATCTACGAAGAATCGCCGCGACAACAGACCAACGTCAACATTCGTTCCGCACTGAAAGGCAGGGGCGCGAGGGTGTTCGTCAGCTTTCAATTCTAAGGCCACGCCAAAGCCGGATGGTTCGTAAGTTCAAAGTGCACGCGCCGAGGCGCGTGAGGCTTGAGCTTCATGTGAATCGGGCGTCCTCCGTACGTAGTGTCCGGCTTCAGCCGGACCCGATGGAACGCCTTCCGGCTTCGAGTCGTTCGACCGCCATCTGAACGCGCTTCAGACCGTCACAAACAGGTCGCGTTCGCGCGGGCCTGGATCCAGATCTAGCATTGGAGTTCCCAAGCCCATGGCGACGCACGGCTTCACGGAATCAGACTGGAAGGTCTTTCGCGAATTACAGCGGCTCGCGCTCGAGCGCTTCTGCAAGCGCACCTTGGAGGAGGTCCAGGCGATTCTGGGGGACAGCTCACGATCCCATCACGATCGGTACCTGGCTGTGTTCCGCCTTCTGCGACGGCGAGACGAGGAGCTCGCAATCGCTTTCAACGACCCGCGGCGCAGCCGTATGATCGGCCAGCTCGTTGCGATCTACACCCACGGTCTTCTCGAACCTGACGAGCTCCAACGGTTCACGGAGCGCACCAAGGCCACGGTCGAGTCGCTCGCCGAGGAGTTCGCACGTTAGTGCCGCGAACTCAGAGATCACGCCGGCCGCAGATGGGCGCTTTGCCGCCGCGATGCTCGTTTGTGCTCAATCCGTATCCTCGCGAGCGATTCACTCGGTGTCCGCGGTGTGAAGCCAAGACCCGCGTTCGCAAAATTCCGCTCGTCATTCACTTCGAGTCAGTTGGCCTCGTCATGCTGCGAAAGGGCTGCCGGTGCTGCGTCGGCGGCGGGAGGTGACCGCGCCCATGTTCAAGCTAAGGGCTGGCGTTCCCATCGCAGTGGCCTGCACCGTGGTACTCGCGTTCCTGCTGTTCCAGAGCAGCTGGACGGAACTGGCGACGCTAGCCGATCTTCGTCACGGAAACGGCGTGCTGCCGTGGCGGCTGGCGCGTGCTGGCCAGGGCTGTTCGCAGGCGCGCTGACGTTGCGAAGGGTGGTGCTCTTTTTCGTGACGATCGTCACCGGTTGGAGGTAGACCGATGATCAGACAGCGAGGGCTGCGGTCCGCGAGTCGACGTGAGCGGCGAAATCGCGCAAGTCGAATCGATCGAGATTCATGACCTTGTTCCACGCGGCCACGAAATCGCGCACAAACTTCTCCCGTGCGTCGTCGCACGCGTAGACCTCCGCGAGTGCACGGAGCTCGGAGTTCGAACCGAACACGAGGTCGACGCGGCTGCCGGTCCATCGAAGCTCGCCCTTCCCGCGACTGCGACCCTCGAAGGTCTCCTCGGCGTCGGACGTGGGCCGCCACTCCGTGTCCATGTCGAGGAGGGTCACGAAGAAGTCGTTGGTCAATGTCTCGGGCCGCTTAGTGAAGACGCCGAGATTGGACTGCCGGGAGTTCGCGTTCAGGACGCGCATGCCGCCGACGAGAACGGTCATCTCCGGAGCGGTGAGCGTCAGCATGTACGCGCGCTCGATCAGCAGATGTTCGGCCGGGAGCTGCTGTCCCTTGCCGAGATAGTTGCGGAACCCGTCTGCCGTCGGCTCGAGCACGGCGAACGATTCCACGTCGGTCTGCTCCTGCGACGCATCCGTGCGTCCCGCCGTAAAGGGCACCTGTACGTCGTATCCGGCAGTCTTGGCGGCCTTCTCAACGGCTGCACACCCGCCGAGCACGATCAGGTCGGCAAGCGAGACCTTCCTCGTCCCGCCGGACTGCGAGTCGTTGAACGCCTTCTGGATCCCCTCCAGGGTCTTTAGCACCTTCGCCAGCTCGAGTGGATTGTTGACGTCCCAATCTTTCTGCGGCGCGAGGCGAATGCGAGCCCCGTTGGCGCCACCGCGGTTGTCGGTGCCGCGGAACGTCGACGCTGACGCCCAGGCGGTCGAGACCAGCTGGGAGATGGATAGTCCCGATGACAGGACCTCGCCCTTGAGGGCCGCGATGTCCTCCGGTCCGATCAGCTCGTGGGTGACCGGGGGGACGGGGTCCTGCCACAATTGCGGCGCCGCAGGAACCAGCGGGCCCAAGTACCGCGAAATCGGCCCCATGTCGCGATGCGTCAGCTTGAACCACGCCCTGGCGAACGCGTCGGCGAGCTCCTGCGGGTTCTCGTAGAAGCGCCTCGAGATCTTTTCGTACGCAGGGTCGAACCGCAACGACAGATCGGTCGTCAGCATGGTTGGCGCGCGACGCTTGGACGGGTCGTGGGCATCCGGAATCGTCCCCGCACCTGCGCCGCCCTTCGCAATCCACTGATGCGCACCAGCCGGGCTCTTCGTCGGTTCCCATTCGTAGCCGAACAGGTTCTCGAAGAAGTTGTTGCTCCACTTGGTCGGCGTGGAGGTCCAGGTGACTTCAAGGCCGCTGCCGATCGCGTCCCCGCCCTTGCCGGTGCCGAAGCTGCTCTTCCAGCCCAGGCCTTGCTCCTCGAGCCCGGCGGCTTCGGGCTCGGGCCCCACGTGGGAGGCAGGACCGGCGCCGTGCGTCTTGCCAAAGGTGTGACCGCCTGCGATGAGCGCCACTGTCTCTTCGTCGTTCATCGCCATGCGGCGAAACGTCTCTCGAATATCCCTGGCGGCGGCGATCGGATCCGGATTGCCGTTCGGCCCTTCCGGATTGACGTAGATGAGACCCATCTGAACGGCGGCGAGGGGATTCGTGAGTTGCCGATCGCCGCTGTATCGCTCGTCAGCGAGCCACGTGCTCTCGGTCCCCCAGTTGATCTGCTCGGGCTCCCAGACATCCTCGCGCCCGCCGCCGAAGCCGAACGTCTTGAACCCCATCGACTCGAGGGCGCAG
>Ga0209640_10000232_pt1 | contig 41095 bp, 36 predicted proteins | sample RifCSP10_1_FD_184018 | JGI IMG/M metagenome (GOLD analysis project Ga0209640, IMG submission 184018) | Soil microbial communities from Rifle, Colorado - Rifle CSP2_sed 10_1 (SPAdes) (version 2) | ecosystem: Environmental > Terrestrial > Deep subsurface > Rock core/Sediment | place: Rifle... | reverse complement strand
GATCCACGTGATTCCCCGAGCGATCGACGCCGCATTGGGAGGTCCTCCCCTCGACATCTTCGGCGAAGACTACCCGACGCCGGACGGGACGTGCCTGCGCGACTATATCCACGTCACCGACCTGGCCGACGCCCACTTGCGTGCGCTGGCCTGGCTGCAGCGCGGCGGCCCGTCCGGGTCCTACAATGCCGGCACGGAGCGTCCCTCGTCGGTGAAGGATGTGATTGCCGCCGTGGAGCGGGCCACCGGCCGGGCCGTCAATCGTCGGCCGGCGCCGAGGCGTACCGGGGACCCGGCAGTTCTTTATGCGTCGGCCGAGCGCATCCGTCGGGACCTGGGCTGGGTGCCGCAGCGCCCGGACCTCGATACGATCGTGGCCGACGCGTGGCGCTGGCGCTCCACGCACCCCTACGGATATCGGAGCCGCTGAGGAGACGATCGCAGTGGATGCCGGCGCCAACGCGCTTTACCGCCTGGTCGACTACGCTCGGCCGCACCGGGTCAGGCTGGCTGGCGCCCTGGTCGCGATGGGCGTCTACGGGGCCGCGTCGGCGACACTGGCCACGCTGATCGAGCCGATCTTCGACGAAGTCCTGCCCGGCCAACGAGACCTGCTGCGGACCACAGGTGCCATCCTGGTGGTGTACGTCCTCAAGGGCCTTGGCGGCTACCTGTCGTCGTATCTGATGGCCGACGTCGGGCAGCGGGTCGTGCGCGACGTGCGCAACGACCTCTTCCGCCACATCCTCGGCCAGTCCGCCGCCTTCTTCTCGGTCCAGACGACGGGCCGGCTGATGTCGCGGATCATGAACGACGCCGGCCAGCTGCAGCGCGTCGTATCGGAGACCATCGGCGATCTGACACGCGAGTCGCTGACGCTCCTCGCCTTCACCGGCGTCCTCGTGTACTACGATGCGAGGCTGGCGCTCGTCTGCCTGACCGGCGCGCCGCTCATCGTGTACCCGCTCGTGCAGTTCGGCCGGCGGGTCCGCCGCACGAGCCGCCGCAGCCAGGAGGCCCTCGAGCAGATGTCGCACGTCAGCGCCGAGGCGTTCACGGGGCACCGGATCGTCAAGGCCTTCGGCGCCGAAGCACGGGAGGCCGGGAAGTTCGAGCAGTCCTCCCACCGCTTCTACCGCACCAGCATGAAGGTCACCAGCGTGCTGTCGCTCCTGCCCGCGCTGATGGAGCTGCTCGGCGGCGTCGCGTTCGTGCTCGCGCTCCTGTACGGCAGCCGGGAGATTGCGGCCGGCAGGCTGACGACGGGCGAGTTTGCGACCTGCATCGCGGCGCTCTTCATGATGTACGCGCCGGCGCGGAAGCTGAGCCGCGTCAACGCCGACCTGCAGCAGGCGACGGCGGCCGCCGAGCGCGTCTTCGAGATGCTCGAGGCCCACAGCGAAGTGCGCGACCGTCCGGGCGCCGGCGCCATGGCGCCCTTTTCGCGTGACATCGAGTTTCGCGACGTGCACTTCGCCTACGAGGGCGCGGACCTCGCGACCTTGAGCGGGGTGTCGTTCGCGGTGCGAGCCGGCCAGACGCTCGCGATCGTCGGGCGAAGCGGCGCGGGCAAGACGACGCTCGTCAATCTCGTTCCGCGGTTCTACGACCCCACGCGCGGCGCCATCCTCATCGACGGCACGGACACGCGCGGAGTGACGGTGTCCTCGCTGCGGTCTCAGATTGGCATCGTCACCCAGGAGACCGTGCTCTTCGACGACACGGTGGCCTCCAATATCGCGTACGGGCGCCCCTCGGCGACGCGTGTGGACATCGAAGCTGCCGCGCGGGCCTCGCACGCGCACGAGTTCATCGTCGACCTCGAGAAGGGATACGACACGATGATTGGCGAGCGTGGTCAGCGCCTTTCGGGTGGGCAGCGGCAGCGGCTGGCCATCGCGCGGGCGATCCTCCGCGACCCGCCGATCCTCGTCCTGGACGAGGCGACCTCGGCGCTCGACACCGAGTCGGAGGCGCTGGTCCAGGACGCGCTGTCGAACCTGATGCGGAACCGGACGTCCTTCGTGATTGCCCACCGTCTGTCGACCGTGCGTCGAGCCGACGTCATCGTCGTGCTGGAGGCCGGCCGGATCGTCGAATCGGGCACGCACGAGGATCTGATGGCGCGGGGCGGCGCCTATGCGAAACTCTACGAGCTGCAGCTGCAGGAAGAACCCGTCGAGGTCGAGTCGTGAGCCCGGAACCGGTCGGGATCGGGGATCCGGGATCGGGGATCCAGAACCGAGAACCCACCGGAGACCGGAGACCGTAGACCGAAGACCGGAGACCGATGATCAAATCCATGACCGGGTTCGCGTCGCTGACGCACGAGGACGAGCGGGGCACGATTGCCGTCACGGTGCGTGCCGTGAATCACCGGTTTCTCGATCTGCAGCTCCGGGTGCCCCAGAGCGTCGGCGGCCTGGAGGCGCGGCTGCGGGCGTTGCTGCAGAAGCGGCTCGCGCGCGGCCGGGTCGAGCTCGGCATCTCCGTCCAGCTGCGCGAGGTGACCTCGCCAACAGTGGAGCTGAATCTGGAGGTCGCGCAGGCGCTTGCGGCTGCCGTCGATCGGGCGCGGGAGCAGGGGCTCGTGTCGGGCCAGCTCACTCCCGGAGATCTGCTGCGCCTTCCTCAGGCGATCGCGATACGCGAGCGTTCCGTCGAGGCCGACCCGGCCCTCGACGCGCGCGTGGCCGCCAGCGTGAAAGCGGCAGTGGAGCAGGCGCTGGCGGATCTCGACGCCATGCGCGTGCGCGAAGGCGCTCACCTTGGAGCCGATCTCGATGCCCGACGGCAGACGCTCGCCGAGCTGATCGAGCAGCTGCGCGTGGGGGCCGACGAAGGCCGACAGGCGCTCGAGGCGCGGCTCCGTGATCGTGTCGACGAGCTGCGTCTCCAACTGCCCGTGGATCAGGCGATGATCGCGCAGGAGATCGTGCGAGCGGCCGCCCGCTCCGACATCGCCGAGGAAGTGACCCGGTTCCGGGCGCACCTGGCTCACTGGCGGACGCTGACCGACGGCGACGAGCCGTGCGGCCGGAAGCTCGACTTCCTCCTCCAGGAGATGAACCGGGAAATCAACACGATCGGGTCGAAGGCCGATGGGCCCCGGATCTCGGAGCTCATCATCAATGCGAAAGCCGAGCTCGAGCGGATGCGCGAGCAGGTCCAGAATGTCGAGTAGCCCCGTCGACGAGGGCCGCGGCCAGCGGGGACAGCTGTTCATCGTGTCGGCGCCCTCCGGCACGGGCAAGACGACGCTCGTGGAGCGCGTGGTGCAGCGCGTACCCGGGCTCCGGATGTCGCGCTCGTACACGTCGCGGCCCGCCCGCACCGGCGAGCACGACGGGGTCGACTATAATTTCATCAGCCGCGATCGGTTCGAGGCCATGGCGCGCGAGGGCGCCTTTCTCGAATGGGCCGACGTCTTCGGCAACTACTACGGGACCGGCGCCGCCGACACGGACGCCCTGCTTGCGCGAGGCGAAGACGTGGTCCTCGTCATCGACGTGCAGGGCGCGCGGCAGGTCCGGTCGCGCGGGATCGAGACGATCGGCATCTTCGTGCTGCCCCCGTCGGCGGCGGTGCTCGAGCAGCGACTACGGGGCCGCAGCAAGGACAGTGAGGAGCAGGTCCGGCGGCGTCTCGATGTCGCCAGCGTGGAAGTCGACGAGTACGCACAGTACGAGTACGTCGTGATCAACGACGAGCTCGATGCGGCGGTCGAGCGGCTGCGGGCGATTGTGGGCGCCGAGCGCGCGCGAACGAGGCGCATGCGCGCGGATGCCGAGATCATCATAGGGACGTTTCATTCATGAAGAGCACACCGACGCAGAACGCTCAGCGCGAGGCCCTCAGGCGCAGAGTGGAGAGACTCGCCGATGACGATCGGAGTCCGCTGTGAACCTACTTTTGAACTTCCCACTTTGAACTTCTGACTTTCCACGATGTCCCTCATCGCCCTCGGCGTCACCGGCGGCATCGGCGCCTACAAGGCCGTCGAGGTGTGTCGCGGCCTGCAGAAGCGCGGTCACGAGGTCGTCGCGGTGATGACGCGGTCGGCCGCGCGGTTCGTCGGGCCGGTGACCTTCGAGGCCATCACCCGTCGGAGGGTCATCACCTCGCAGTGGAAGCCGGGGCTGAACGCGGACATCGAGCACGTCGCCCTCGCGGACGGCATCGATCTCCTGCTCGTCGCGCCGTGCACGGCCAACGTCATCGGCAAGTTTGCCGTCGGCATCGCCGATGACTTCCTGACGTCGCTCTACCTGGCGACTCGCGCGCCTGTGCTCCTGGCGCCGGCCATGAACACGAACATGCTCGCGCACGAGGCGGTGCAGCGTAATCTCCAGACCCTGGCCGCGCGTGGTGTCGGCGTCGTGGAGCCGGGCGAGGGGTACCTGGCGTGCGGCTGGATCGGCAAGGGGCGGCTGGCCGAGCCGGAGGAGATCGTCGACGCCGCGTGCCGTCTGCTGACGCCGCCCGACTCGTTGCTCCGTGGACGCCACGTGCTGGTGACCGCCGGTCCCACCTACGAGGACATCGACGCCGTACGCTACATCGGGAACCGCTCGAGCGGCCGGATGGGGTTCGCGCTGGCTGAGGAAGCGCGGCGGCGCGGGGCACATGTCACGCTCGTGGCAGGACCGACGCGTCTCGATCCACCCGCGGTGGACGAGGTCGTCCGCGTGCGGAGCGCGGCCGAGATGCACGCAGCGGTGACGGCAGTCGCTTCTCGCGCCGACGTCGTGATCATGGCGGCCGCCGTGGCCGACTATGCGCCGGCCGCCGCCGCATCCGGAAAACTCGCGAAGGCCGACGCGCCGCTCGCCCTGACACTCGCCCGGACGACGGACATCCTCGCCGAGCTCGGCTCCACGCGCGCCCGGCTGGGCTCGGCCACTCCGGTGCTCGTCGGCTTTGCGGCCGAAACCGAGGACGTGCTCGCAAAGGCGCGGGAGAAGCGCAAACGAAAGCTCGTCGACCTCGTCGTGGCCAACGACGTGTCGCGGCCCGACCGGGGCTTCGACGCCGAGACCAACGAAGTCACCCTCGTTGGCGACGAGGGCGAGGAGGCCGTCCCGCTGCAGAGCAAGGACCGGATCGCCGCCGTGATCCTCGATCGCATCGAGCGGCTGCTGCGCGTCCGCACCTCGGCCACCGCACCTCGCTGACCGTCGTGAAAGACGAGCTCACGGCGCACCTCGAGTTCTTTGCCGAGCTCGGCGTCGACGGCGTCCGACTGGAACCGGACTGGCGCAGCCGTGCCCGGCGCACCGAGCCTCCCGCTTCCGCCGAACCCCCTGACCCCAGTGAACCCGCTGAACCCCCTGAACCCGTACATGTGTTCGCTTCGCAGGCCGACGCCCTCGACGCCCTGCGCGCCGAGATCGGTCCCGACTGCACGCGGTGCAAGCTGCACACGCTCGGCCGGCGACAGGTCGTTTTCGGCGTGGGCAGCCCCACGGCGGATCTGATGTTCGTGGGGGAGGCGCCCGGCGCGGACGAAGACCTTCAGGGTGAACCGTTCGTGGGCCGGGCCGGCCAGCTGCTCACGAAGATCATCGAGGCGATCGGGCTGAAACGCAGCGACGTCTATATCGCCAACGTGATCAAGTGCCGCCCGCCCGGCAATCGCAACCCCGAGCCGGACGAAGTGGAGCGCTGTGAGCCGTTCCTCTTTCGTCAGATCGACGTTGTGAAGCCGAAAGTCATCGTCGCTCTGGGGAAGTTCGCGGCGCAGTCGCTGCTCCAGACCAACGATCCCATCACCCGCATCCGGGGGCGCGAGTACAAGTTCCGCTCGGCGATCCTGATGCCCACCTTCCATCCGGCGTATCTGCTGCGCAACCCGTCGGCGAAGCGTGAGGTGTGGGAGGATATGAAGCGCGTCCGCGATATCTTGTCTGAAACTCCGTAATTCAAAATTCAAGATTATTTTGCATTTTGAATTTTGCATTTTGAATTCTGCATTGACTTGCGTTTAGTATCCGTCGCAGTCCCCGTCCCGTTCCTCGATCTGCTCACATACAACGTACCGGACGGCGTGGTCCTTCCACCGGTCGGCGCCCGGGTGCGCGTGCCGGTCGGGTCGCGCACGCTCACCGGCTGCGTCGTCGAGCACCCGTTGACGGCGCCGTCGAATGAGCTCAAGGACGTCGTCGAGGTGATCGATGCCGAGCCGTTGCTCCCGGCTCACGTCGTGGCGCTGTGCCGTTGGGTCGCCGACTACTACGCGGCCGGCGTTGGGGACGCCATCGCGTCGGCGATGCCCCCGGGGGCGCGCCGGAAGCCGAGCTCGTTCAAGACCCGGCGCGTGGCCGCCATCACCGCCCATGGGCTCGCGTCGAAGGGTCTGACCCCGCGACAGCAGGGGGCGCTGGACGTCCTGGCCGCGACACCGGCGGGGCTCCCGCTGTCCGATCTCCGCGACCGTGGCATCTCGGCGGACGTCATGACTCGCCTCGCGGGGCGAGGGTACGTCACGCTCCGGGCCGAAACGGCGGAACGCGACCCGTTCGAGGGATCCGCACTTGCGAGCCTCGGCCCGTATGCTCCCCGCGAGCTCACGGCGGAACAGACGGCGGCGTTCGACCGGCTGGCCGCACTGGCGGACGCCGGAGAATTTCGTGTCGCGCTCCTGCACGGCGTGACGGGCAGCGGCAAGACGGAGATCTACCTGCGGCTGGCCGATCGCGCGCGGCGGGCGGGTCGTCAGATGCTCCTGCTCGTCCCGGAGATCGCGCTGACCCCGTCGGTGGTGGCGCTCTTTCGCGCCGCGTTCGGCGACCGCGTGGCCGTTCAGCACAGCGCCCTGTCCGACGGAGAGCGTCACGATCAGTGGCACCGCATTCGGCGCGGCGAGGTCGACGTCGTCGTGGGCACTCGTTCGGCCGTCTTCGCTCCGCTCACCAGCCTCGGGATCATCGTCGTGGACGAGGAGCACGACACCTCCTACAAGCAGGAGGAGGCGCCGCGCTACCACGGGCGGGACGTCGCCATCCTGCGCGGCAGCCGGGAGCGCGCCCTCGTCGTGCTCGGGTCGGCCACGCCGTCGATGGAGAGCTACCAGCACGCCGTGTCGGGCAAGTACGAGATCGCGACGCTCGAACGGCGGGTCATGGATCGGCCGCTGGCCTCGGTCCGTCTGGTCAACATGCGCGAGGAGTACGCCGACCGGGGACCCGATGTGGTGATCTCGCGTTCGCTCGAGGCGGCAATCGAGGATCGGCTGCATCGCCGCGAGCAGGTGCTCGTGCTGCTCAACCGCCGCGGGTATGCGACGGCGGTGTTCTGCCGCCAGTGCGGCGACGGCTTCGACTGCCCGAACTGCACCATCTCGCTCAGCGTCCACGGCGCCCGCCACGGCTGGAGGGCCCGCTGCCACTACTGCAATTACTCGACGATGGTGCCGAAGGTGTGCCGGAAGTGCGCGGCGCCGTACCTCGAGCAGACAGGTTTCGGGACCGAGAAGGTCGAACACCATCTGCGCGTCCGGTTTCCGGACGCCCGGATCTCGAGGGTCGATCGGGACTCGGTGCGCCGGAAAGGTGCGCTGACGTCGATCCTGTCGCGCTTTGCGGGCGGCGACCTGGACGTGCTCGTCGGCACGCAGATGATTGCCAAGGGGCACGACTTCCCGCGCGTGACGCTGGTCGGCGTGATCTCAGCGGACGTTGGCCTTGGCGTGGCCGACTTTCGGGCCGGCGAGCGGACATTTCAGCTGCTCACGCAGGTCGCCGGACGCGCCGGGCGCGGCGAGCGGGCCGGGGAGGCCGTGGTCCAGACGCTATATCCCGGCCACTACAGCATCCAGCTCGCGTGCCGCCAGGACTATCCCGCCTTCTTCGATCGCGAGATGGTCTTTCGGCGAAGCATGCGGTACCCCCCAATCGTGGCGCTCATCAACGTCGTCGTGCGCGGGAAGTCGTTCGACGGCGCCATGCGCACGGCCACCGACCTCGCCGGGCGGCTGGGCGCAGCCAGTGCCAAGGGAGGTTTCACGATTCTTGGCCCGGCGCCTGCGCCGCTCGTGCGTCTCCGTGGTGAGCATCGGGCGCAGTTCTTCCTCAAGGGCGTGCGCCGCGCGGAGATGCGCGCAGCGCTGCTCGCCGTGCTGTCGGAGACACCCGAAGTACGCAGAAGGGTGACGGTGGATATCGACCCGCTGAATCTGCTGTAGCGCGGAAGGCCTATCGTCCTCTCACCAGGTCGATCGGTTCGATCGGCGCCGGCGAGAAACACACGACGAACATCGCAAGGGCAAACAGCGCGAGCCACATCCGTGGGGCGTCGAGCGGCACGTGCTCATCGACCGTACGCGGGTGGCGAGGGCCAAACGCCACCAGCATCGACACGGTTAAGACCGTCCAGACGATCCACGAGGAGGACACGAACGACAGGCCGACGAGGCACACGACGGTGCCCACGGTCAGTGCCGTGCTTCCACGACCGAGCACGGCGTACGCGATGTGCCCGCCGTCGAGCTGACCCATGGGGAACAGATTGAGCGCTGTGGCCAGCAGGCCGAACCAGGCTGCAAACGCCATCGGATGCATGTTCACCGTGTAGCCGTCGGCCACCGGGCCGAAAGTCAGCCAGGCGGCGGCCTTGAAGAGCAGCGGCTCGCCGAGCTCGAAGACGGGGCCGCTGAAGTCCTGCGGTACCTGAACGACTCGAGAGAGATACATGCCGACCATGAGCACCGGCACGGCCACCACGAAGCCTGCAATTGGTCCGGCGATGCCGATGTCGAACAGCTCGCGCTTCCCCGGTACCGGTTGCCGGATGCGGATGAAGGCGCCGAAGGTGCCCGTCAGGACGAAGGGCATCGGGAGAAAATAGGGAGGCGACGCGTCCACGTCGTAGTATCGACACGCGTAGAAGTGCCCGAACTCGTGCGCGCCCAGGATGGCCAGGATGGACACGCTGTACCAGAGGCCGCGAACGAGGAGGTCCCAGGTCGAGAATGGCAGTGCGATCGCCCTGAAGCCGGCGAAGAAGCTCGCATAGTGATCGGCGCCGGCGAGTGTGGTCGTGACGAGCGTCAGCGCGAAGAGCGCCAGGTAGCGCCACAGCCGCTCCGGCGGCTTCGCTCTCGACGCGGGCATCACGTAGGTCGGTTCGGCCGAAGCCGAGGGCTCCGCCTCGAGGCGGACGTCAGGCAGATCTGATCGAAAGGGAGAGCCCATGCGGGCGCGTTATCCGATATTCTGCAGGTCTTTGCCGGGCTTGAAGCGGATGGTCCGCCCGGGCGGGATGCGCACTTCTTTGCCGGTTCGCGGGTTACGACCGATGCCTCGCTTGCGCGGTTTCACCTGGAAAACGCCGAAGCCGCGCAGCTCGATCCGGTCGCCGCGCTGCATCGATAGACGCATGGCGTCGAACACGGCATCGACCGCTACCTCAGCTTTGACCTTGGTGATGTCCGCGATCTTCGAGACCTCGTTGACGATGTCGACCTTGATCATGCGTGGGCGCCTCGTGCAGGAAACACTGTAACTACTATAGAAATAGTCACTTAGCCTGTCAACAAAAGCCCTCCGCGTGGCCAGACCGCTTCCCTCCGTCGTGCTGGTCGGTCGTCCCAACGTCGGGAAGTCGACCCTGTTCAACCGCGTGACGCGGACTCGCCGCGCGATCGTGACGTCCGTTCCAGGCACTACGCGCGACGTGATGGCCCAACCCGTCGAGTGGCGTGGCGTCCGATTCGAGCTCATCGACACAGGGGGCATGTTCGGCGCCAGCGAGGATCCTCTGCATTCGCTCGTGCACGACCGTGGGCGGCGCGCCATTCTGGAAGCCGATCTCCTTGTGCTCGTTGTGGATGGACGGGAGGGGCTGATTCCGGGCGACCGCGAGATCGCCAGGGTTGTCCGCGAGGCCGGCAAGCCCGCGCTGCTTGCGGTCAACAAGATGGACGACCGCCGTGCCCGTACCGGCGTGATCGAGATGTATCAGCTCGGGTTCGACCCTGTCTTCGAGGTCGCCGCCGAGCACGGCGACGGTGTCGGCGATCTGCTCGACGCGATTGTGCAGGCGCTGCCTCGCACGCTGTCGGCCGCCGAGACAGGCAGCCCGAAGCCCGAAGAGGTCGCCGTCGCGATCGTCGGCCGACCGAACGCAGGGAAGTCCTCGCTGGTCAACCGGTTACTTCGAGAGGAACGGATGATCGTCAGCGAAACGCCGGGAACCACGCGTGATGCCGTCGACACCGTCCTCGCGTGGCACCGGCGCACGTTCCGGATCGTCGACACCGCCGGCATTCGGCGACCGGGGCGCGCAGCCGCGGGAGGGCAGGTCGAGGCGGTCAGCGTGCTCCTCGCACGTCGGGCCATCGAGGCCGCGGATGTGGTCGTGGTGGTCATCGACGCGTCAGCGGGAGCCACAGATCAGGATGCGGCCATCGCGGGCGAGGCCGACCGGCTCGGGCGCGGCATCATCATCGCCGCCAACAAATGGGATCTGGTGAAGGACCGTGACCCCGAGTTCGTGAAGCGGTTCGACGAAGAGTTGCGGCGGCAGCTCAAGTTCCTCGACTACGCTGCCGTCCTGCACATTTCAGCGGCGACCGGCGAGCGGACACCGCGGCTGCTCGAAGTGATTGACAAAGTAGCCCAGTCGCGGCGGCAGCGGGTAAAGACGGCCGACCTCAACACGTTCGTCGAGCGCGTGGCTGCCGAGCATCCACCCGCCAGCCCCGGGCGCCGGCACGTGCGCATTCTCTACGCGGCCCAGACGGGGATTGCTCCGCCAACCTTCGTGTTCTTCACCAACGTGGCGACGACCTTTCACTTCTCGTATCAGCGATACGTAGAGAACTGCCTGCGCCGGGAGTTTGGATTCGAGGGGACGCCCATTCGGATTCATGTGCGGGCGAGGCGATCGAAGGGTTCAAAGGGTTCAGGGGGTTCAAAGGGTTCAAAGGGTGCCGAGGGTCGCCGTTCAAAACGTTCAACCGGTTCATCGCGTTCCCCTGGTTCACGAACATCCCGTCGTCGCGGCCACTGAAGGCGGCAGATTCGCTATACTGAATGACCATGACCCCGAAGCTGTTCAAGGCTGCGGACGTCTGCGAGATCGTCCAGCTGCAGCCCTACGTTCTGCGGTCGTGGGAGAAGGAGTTTCCGGGCATCGGGGTCCAGAAGGCGCCGGAGAGCCCACGGCTCTATCGGCAGTCCGACGTCGACCACGTCCAGCGGATCAAGGATCTGGTGTTCGGCGAGGGGCTGACACTGGCAGGCGCACGGCGGCGGCTCGAGCAGACCCAGCCGGCGCGCCCGGGTGCGAGCGACGAGGAAGTGGCAGAAGTCCTCGAAGCGCTCGCCTCCGACGCACGGACCCGTATCGCGTACGTGCGGGACGGCCTGAAATCGATTTTGAAGATGCTGTCGGCCGCGCCGGGCACCGTGGTCGTGGTCGACGACTACCGGCTCGAGCCGCCCGTGGCCACCAAGCGTGTGCATCGGTCGCTTGCGGCTCGTCCGAAGGCGCGTGTCATCGCCAAGGCCGTGGGCAAGCGATCGGCGGGGAAGACCTCGGCGAGCGCGAAGCGCAAACGCTTCGCGTAGGTCCCCGCGAGAGATTCGGGATGTGGCGCAGCCTGGTAGCGCACTTGACTGGGGGTCAAGGGGTCGCAGGTTCGAATCCTGTCATCCCGACCAATATCCGCTGACCTGCCCGGCCTCGCCCCCAGCGAGGCCTTCCGGCTTGAGCCTTCTTGGCGGACGCCCGAGCGACTTCCTCACGGTACCGAGTCCGCGACGGTATCCACGCGCGTCACCGAACTCGAAGAAGTCCTCGTACAACCCGTGCGGATCGCGCACGCGGCTACGGTGCTTGATAGGACACCAGTAGGCTTCCGTCCGTGCGGTCACTTCCCGTGTGTAGGCGATCACGCCGTTCGCGTAGGCGCAGTAGGTGCAATTCAGTTTCTCGATCGCGTTGAGGTAGGGCAGACGGTGGCGATCGAGCAAGGAGTAGCGCCTTCGCCGCACGCGCTCGACCCCGTAGATGGGAAAGCAGATCCACTGATACGCCGTCACGAAGAGATCCAGCAGGACGAGCGGGATCGCCTGCACGTAGATCAAGGGGGTCGTGGCTGCGTTGACGAGGCCGAGCAGGCTTATTCGCTCGACGAGATCGGCCCGGAGCCGCCTGCCGGGTCGGCGGCGCTGCTGGCTGGCGACGAACGGATGCGCGGTCGTAGCCACACCGGTACTGAGAGCAACGGACGTGCCTGCGGCCACGAGCGGGTTTGTGCTGGCGCACGGTCAACGAGCGCCGGCTCGACCGGGAATTTCGATGGCGATGCGGGATTTCTCCCATGCTGAAGAAGAGAAGGGCCTCGTCTCAGCAGATCAACTCGACTGACGGCTCGGCATGTCCATTGCGTGGGGAATCCTGAAGAAGACGACTGCGAGGCAGACATGATCGCTCTTGATCACATCCTGTGCCCGGTGGACCTCTCGGAATCCTCGAAGCTCGCGCTGGCCCACGCCGCGGCCGTGGCCTCGTGGTACGAATCTCAGCTGACGGTGCTGCACGTGTTCTCCAACGTGCCGGTGTTCGACGTCGCGCCGGCTCTGGGGGCGACGACGATGCCTCCGGTTGCCCTCAGGGACATCGACCGCGAGCAGTTGCTCGACGTCGTCCGCCAGTTCGCCGCACCGGTAACCGGCGACGCGTCGGTCGACGTGCGTCTGGCCGAGGCGACGGACCCACGCCGGGAGATTCTGGAACAGGCCAAGCTGCTTCAGGCGAACCTCATCGTCATGGGCACGCACGGCCGGTCCGGATTCGACCACCTGTTGCTCGGATCGGTGACCGAGAAGGTCATCCGGAAAGCCGCGTGTCCCGTCATGGTCGTGCCGCGCCACGCGTCCGAGGCTGCCAGGTCCCCGGCCGCGCCGTTCAAGCGCATTGTCTGCCCCGTCGACTTCTCCGCGAGCTCGATCCGGGCGCTGTCCTATGCACTCGATTTCGCCCAGGAAGCCGATGCGCGGATCAGCGTGTTGCACGTGATCGAGATGCCGCCGGAGCTCGGCGAATTCCCGTTTGCGAAGGACGTGAACATCAACGGCATTCGGGCGGCAGCCGAGGCGGAGCAGTTGCAGCGTCTCAGGGCCCTGGTCCCGGCCGGCGCGCGAGACTACTGCACGGTTGCAACTCAGGTGGCGGAGGGACGGGCGCACAAGGAGATCCTGCGCGTGGCCTCGGAGGAGCGGGCCGACCTGATCGTGATGGGGATCCAGGGACGTGGGGCCGTCGACCTGATGCTCTTTGGCTCCAATACCCACGCCGTGATCCGCGGCGCGGCGTGTCCCGTGCTGACGGTGCCGTCGGCCTGACAGGCGCGGCGGTCATCCAGGGGGGCGTCATGGCGTACAAGCAGGTGCTGTTTCGGTCCGAGGCCCGCGAGAAGGTGATGCGGGGCGCGACGGCGATTTGCGATGCCGTGCGTGTCACGCTGGGGCCACGATCGCGATCCGTGCTGATCGAAAAGAAGTGGGGTAAGCCGATCGTCTGCAACGACGGCGTCACGATCGCGCGCGAGTTCTCGCTGAAAGACCCCGAGGAGAACCTCGGAGCCCAGATGCTTCGGGGTGCCGCCGAGCGCACCGGGGATGCGGTCGGCGACGGCACGACCACGTCGGCGATGCTCGCGCACGCGATGGTGGCGGACGGAATGCGGAACATCGCCTCCGGCGCCAGCGCGATCGACGTGAAGCGAGGGCTCGACCGGGCCGCGAAAGTGGCGATCGAGGCGCTCAAGGCGCAGTCGCGTCCGGTGCAGAGCGCGCGTGAGAAGCAGCAGGTGGCAACAGTCTCGGCGCACAACGACCCGGCCATCGGCGAGATGGTCGCCCAGGCGATCGAGAAGGTCGGCGCGGAGGGTGTCGTCACGGTCGAGGAAGGCAAGGGCACCGAGACGTCCATCGACATCGTGGAGGGCCTGCAGTTCGACCGCGGCTATCTGTCCGCGTATTTCGTCACCGATGCGGAGAAGATGGAGGCCGTGCTGGAGGATCCGTTCATCCTGTTGCACGAACAGAAGATTGCCACGCTCAAGGACCTGTTGCCGCTTCTGGAGCAGATTGCCAAGCGCGGCGCCTCGCTCCTCGTCGTCGCCGAGGACGTGGAGGGCGAGGCGCTCGCCACGCTCGTCCTGAACAAGCTGCGTGGCGTGATCGTCAGCGTCGCCGTGAAGGCGCCTGGATTCGGGGATCGGCGCAAAGCCATGCTGCAGGACATCGCCATCATCAGCGGCGGTCAGCTCATCGCGCAGGAGCTCGGCATCCGTCTCGAGAACGTCGGCTTCGAGCACCTGGGTCGCGCCTCCCGGGTCATCGTGGATCGCGAGCACACGACGATCATCGGCGGAGCGGGAGAGCGGAAGGCGATCGACGGGCGTTGCCAGGAACTGCGGAAGCAGATCGCCGACGCCACCTCCGACTACGACCGCGAGAAGCTCGAGGAGCGGCTGGCGAAGCTCGCCGGCGGTGTGGCCGTGATTCGCGTGGGGGCACCATCGGAAGTGGAGATGAAGAGCCGGCACGAAGGGTTCGACGACGCCATTCACGCCACGCGGGCGGCGATTGCCGAGGGGATCGTGCCCGGGGCCGGACTGGCGCTGCTGCGGGCCATCCCGGCCGTGGAAGCCGAAGCAGAGAAGTGCACGGGAGACGAGCGCGCCGGGATGTTGTGCCTGAAGAGGGCCCTCGAGGCCCCGACGCGCCAGATTGCCGAGAACTCCGGCGCGGATGGCGGAGTCGTCGTCGAGAAGATGCGGTCCGGGACCGGCAACTTCGGTTTCGATGCCGCCGTGGGCCGCTACGTGGACCTCGTGGAGACCGGAATCATCGACCCGACCAAGGTCGTCCGCCTCGCGCTCGAGAACGCCGTGTCAGTGGCCGGAGTGCTCCTCCTGACCGAAGCCACGATGACAGAGGTGCCCGAGAAGCGGGAAGACGGCCCGGCGCACGAGGCAGCCTGACGTCAGCAGATTTCGATGTCGGCCGGCTGCCCGGGCCATTCCACGACGATCTGGTTGTCGATGTGCGCGATGCCCGGCGCGTGCATGGCTGCGATCTCGGCCGACTCGCGCTCCTGCCACGACCTGACCGATCCCTTGAGCGTGACCGTGTCTCCGGAGACGACCACCTCGAGACGGCGCGCACCGGCATCGGCGTCGTGGCGCAGCGCCTGGGCAATGTGCGGCTGCACTCCGTGGGCCGACAGCGACGGGACCACGCGGACGCGGTTCACCACGTCTTTGATGCCCTTGATGTACCGCAGCGCCTTCTCGGCGACGGCACGCTGGAACAGCGTACGCACGGTTCCAGTGATCGTGACGTGCCCATTGTGCACGACGACCTGCACGGTGTCCGGCAGTGAGGCGCGCAGCTCGAGGGCCTGGACGGCATCAGCGGCGATGTCGGTATCGGTGCGCTCGAGCCGCAGCCGCACCAGGATGTCATTGGCGACGGCACGCACGTGCCGAACGCGCTTGGCGGCCCGCTCGGCAGCCAGCTTTCCGGCATACGTGTCGACGTACCCCGTCAGCGTGACGACGCCTTCCTTGGCGGTGACGCCAATGGCGCTGGCTTCGACGCGCGGGTCCCACGACAGGCGCTGAAGCACGGCGTCGCGAACCTGGAGGTCGGTATCGGTAAGTGTGCTCGTGGCCATGACGACAGCCCCCCTTCGTTTCGCACGCACGTCCGGATGCGTATCCAGTCCAACTTCTGGCAACGGCGGTGCCAGGCGAGACCGTCTCGGATCTTGAGGTGTTCGGGACGGCTGGTCTGTAGAGCGCGCCGGGTCGGGGACTATCCCCCGCTCATGGGGAATGTTCTGCGGTGGCAAGCGCGAGGGCTCGTGACGCCACGGCCTGGGGACTGGCTCCCGCATCCAGACGGTGCCAGGTCACCTGCCCGGCGCCCTGCTCGGCTTGGCGCTGGACGATGGACGCACCCGCGTCGGAGGCATCGGGCCCACGCGCCTCCGTTCTGGCCATCAGGAGTTCCGGCGCGGCCTCCAGCCAGAGGCCGAGGAACGGCACTGCGGTCGCGCGCGCCACCTCTTCGATCGCGATGCGATCGGACGGCCTGGCAAAGACTGCGTCGGCGATCGCCGAATGACCAGCGCGGAGCACGTCGGCAGCCCGTTGTTCGACCGCCTGATAGACGCGTTGAGTCATCGCGTCGGTGTAGCCCTCCGGCCCAAGGCGCTCGACGGTCGGCACGCCGAGCAGTGCCTTGCGTATCTCGTCGCTCCTGATCACGACGGCGCCGGGAACCCGGCCGACGGAGGGGGCCATCGCCCGAGCCAGCGTGGACTTGCCCGATCCCGAATAGCCGCCAACGGCGATCAGGCGGGCCGCCGATGGCTCGAGGAAGTCGCCCGCCATCGCCAGGTACTCTTTCGCCAGATCCTGCAGCTCGCGAGCTCGCGACGGGTCCGCTTGCATGCGCGCCGCCGTTGCGCTCGTCTTGGCCCGCACCGCCGCCCGGCAGGAGAGGAATAACGGGAGTAGAGCCAGGCCGGAGAGATCCCCGCTCTCGAAGAGGTAGCCGTTGAAGACTGCGCTGGCGTGTGCCTCGAGTCGCCGCCGCCAGAGGTCCATCAACAGGAACGCCAGGTCGTACAGCACGTCGATGCAGGCGATCTCGTCGTTGAATTCGACGGCGTCGAAGAGCGTGGGCTGGCCCTCCAGCAGCACGATGTTCCGCAGGTGCAGGTCGCCGTGGCACTGGCGGACCCGCCCCTGGCGGCGGCGCTCGTCGAGCAGATCTCCGACGCGATCGATCTCGGCCTTCGTCTTGCTCGTCAGCTCGGAACACAGCACGGGGTCGAGGATTCCCTCACCCTGTTGAACGAACCCGGCGGCGTTACCGTCGACCACCCACTGCATGCCCGCCCGGCCGCCGTGATCGTCGCGTCGATCGGCGACGTCGTGGAATCGTGCAATGGCTGCGGCGAGTGGAGCCATCAGCCTGAGGTCCAGGGCGTTGCGCGCAGCCAGTCGATCGAAGAGCCCATCCTGATCGAAGCGGACCATGTCGACGAGCCAGTCCACGGGCAGGCCGCGCCCTCCCAGCGCGAGCGACCCGTTTGCCGCCCGTGTGACGGCGACCACGCCGCGATAGAGCGACGGGGCCGACAGCCGGTTGATTCGTACCTCTGCCTCGCACGCGGCCTTCCTCAAGGGCTCGGTCGAGAAGTCCAGGTAGTCGAAGCGGACCGCGCGCTTGAGCTTCAGGGCCCTCGAGCCGGCGAGGAACACGATGGCGCTGTGCGTGTCGATGCGGTCGACGACCGCACCGCCGTGTGTCGCGGGATCCATCAAGTGGCCGATCACGTCCTTTTGTGTGTCGAAGATCATCGGAAGCGCCAAACGGCAAGGGTTGTAAGGGTTCTCGGGTTCTCAGGTGCTTAGGTGCTTAGGTGCTTAGGTGCAGGTGCTTAGGTGCAGGTGCTCAGGTTCTCCGGTGCTCAGGTTCGAGTGCTGAGCACCCAAGCACCTGAGCACCCAAGCACCTGAGCACCAGAGAACCCGCCTCAGTGTCCGACCCGGACCCGGGCGTCGACGACGCAGGCCTGCCGGGGAGTGACGATGACGGGATTCAGATCGATTTCGAGGATCTCGGGGCAGGCAGTGACCAGTTCCGAGACGCGAAGGACGATCTCGCGCAAGCCGGCTTCGTCGCCCTTTGGACGCCCGCGGAATCCTCGCAGCAATGCCGTGCCTCGGACCTCGTCGAGCATCTGGCTTGCCGTCACGTCCGTAAGCGGCGCGAGGCGGCACGTCGTGTCACGCAGCAGCTCCACCTGTGTGCCGCCGCTCCCGCACATGATGACGTGACCGAATGTCGGATCGAGGCTGGCGCCTACGAACATCTCGACGCCGGCCTCGACCATCGGCTGCATCAGGACCTCGACCACGTCAGGGCGCGTCACGAGGCTGTCGAAGGCGGCGAGCATCGATGCCTCGTCTTCCAGGCCCGTGAAGATGGCGCCCGCCTCGGTCTTGTGGACGATGGCCGGCCCGGATCCCTTGAGCACGACGGGGTAGCCGAGCGTTCGTGCGGCGGCCGCGGCCTCGTCGCGACTGCGGACGCGCCGGATTGGAGCCGCGTGGATTCCGCACGCCTCGAGCGTCGAGGAGCAGACGACAGGGGACATCCAGCCGCCACCCGCCCGAAGCGTCTCGTGGACGCCGGCGCCCGCTGCAGTCAGGTCGAGGCGATCGAGCACGGGCCGGTTTCCCGTCGGCTGTCGCGTCCACTGGCTGTAAGAGACCGCATGTGCAAGTGCTCTGACGGCGGACTCCGGAAAGGCGTAGCACGGCACTTCGCCGAGCACCGCCCGCACGCCCTCGGCGGCGAAGAAGGTGGCCAGTACGGGCTTCTCCGACTGACGGGCGGCGCTGGCGACCTCGTGGGCCACGTCGAGGGCGCTCGTCACGAGCGGCGGGATGAAGATGGCCAGCAGGCTGTCGATGCCTGGGTCGCCGAGCAGCAGGGGAATCGCCCGTCGATAATGCTCGGGCGAGGCGGTGGCGATCATGTCGACAGGGTTCGAGACGCTTGCCGTCTGCGGCAGAAAGCTTCGGAGTGCGCTGACCGTGTCTGGCGACAGCGCGGGCAGCGTGAGCCCCCTGGCTTCGCAGGCATCGGCGGCCATGATACCGGGGCCGCCGGCATTCGTGAGGATCGCCACGCGCGGGCCGGATGGGCGCTTTCGATGCGCGAGCAAGGCCGCAACGTCGAACAGCTCCTCGAGCGTATCGGTCCGGATGACGCCTGCGTCACGGAAGAGCGCGTCGACGACGATGTCACTGGCGGCCAGGGCTCCGGTGTGCGAAGAGGCGGCACGCGCGCCCGAGCGCGACCGTCCGGCCTTCACCACCACGATGGGCTTCCGCCGCCCCACTCGGCGGGCGATCTGACCGAATCGCCGCGGGTTTCCAAAACTCTCCAGGTACAGCAGGATGACGGAGGTGCGCGGGTCCTCGGCCCAGTACTCGATCAGGTCGTTGGACGACACGTCCGCTTTGTTGCCGACGGACACGAAGCCGGAGATGCCGAGGTTGAGCTGCTGCGCGTACTCGAGGATGGCCAGCCCGAGCGCACCGCTCTGGCTGGAAAAGGCGATCGGCCCTGCCGGCGGGAAGACCGGCGAGAACGTCGCGTTGAGGTGGACGGCTGGATCGGTGTTGACGAGTCCCATGCAGTTGGGTCCGATGAGCCGCACCCCTGCGCGCCGCACCTTGTCGCGCAGCCGTCGCTCGACCTCCCGGCCGGCCTCGCCGGTTTCACTGAATCCGGCCGTGACGACTACGATCGCAGGAACGCCTTTGGCGATGCAGTCGTCGACGGCCTGTTCGACGGCGCTGGCCGGCACGGCGATCACGGCGAGATCGACCGGCCCGGGAATGGCCGTGACCGAGGGGAAGGCAGGGACCGATTCGATCTGCGCCGCATGCGGGTTCACGGGATGCGCCACGCCACGGAAGCCGTCGGCGATCAGGTTGTGAAAGATCTCGGATCCGATTCCTCCGCGCTTCCGCCCGGCGCCGATCACGGCGACGCTCCGCGGCGTGAAGAATGGACCGAGCGACGTGCCGTCCTGTGTGCGCCAGGCCATCGAGGGTGCGACCGCATTGTACGGGAATGAGGGAAGTTGACGACGACGCCTGTGAGCTCTGATACACCCGCGGCGTGGCACGCCGTGCCCCTCGTTGAGCTGTTCGCCAGTCTCGAGACCAGCCGAAACGGGCTCTCGATCGACCAGGCGCGCGCCCGGCTCCGCGAGGTGGGGGCGAACACGATCCCCCGGGGCGCGCCGGCCTCGGTCTGGCGAGTCCTTCTCGCCCAGTTCCGCAGCGTCGTCATTCTGCTGCTCGTCATCGCGTGCGTCGTGGCGGGCCTCGTTGGTGACCTGGCGGACACCGTCGCCATCGCAGCCGTCCTGCTGCTCAACGTGGGATTGGGATTCGCCCTCGAGATTCGCGCGCATCGCGCGATTGAGGCACTTGGCCGTCTCGAGGCACGACGGGCGACGGTGATTCGGGAGGGCGTGCCGCGTGAGATCGACGCCGCAGAGGTCGTGCCTGGAGACATCCTGCTGCTCGAGGCGGGCCAGTCCGTTCCCGCCGATGCGCGGCTCGTGACCGGCACGGAGCTGCGAGTCGTCGAAGCCACGCTGACGGGCGAGTCGGTTCCAGTGGGGAAGCTCGCGGACGCGCCTGTTGATGCCGGGGCGTCAGTGCCCGAGCGGCGCAACTCGGTCTTCGCGGGCACGACGATCGCGTCCGGCACGGCCCGGGCGCTCGTGACGGCGACTGGAGCCAACACCGAGTTGGGCAAGATCGGAAGCCTCGTGACGGCCACGAAGGTCGAGAAGACGCCCCTCGAGCGCAGACTCGACATGCTCGGCCGGCAGCTCGTGTGGATCGCGCTCGCGGTGGGCGCGATCACCGGCGTGATGGCGTGGATCAACGATGCGCCCTCTGCCCAGGTCCTGCAGGCGGCCATCGCGCTGGCGGTCGCGGCGGTGCCCGAAGGTCTTCCCGCCGTGGCGACCATCACGCTTGCGCTCGGTGTGCACCGCATGGCCCGGCGGCGGGCGCTCGTCCGCCGGCTTCCCGCGGTCGAGACGCTCGGCGCGGTCACGATCCTGTGCACCGACAAGACCGGGACGCTGACCGCAGGGGCGATGACCGTGACGGAGATCCGCACCGCGCATCGCGTGTATCGCGTGACCGGGACCGGCTATGCGCCCGACGGCGCGTTCTTCCTCGGCGACGCCGCGGCGCTCCCGCAGACCGATCCCGATCTCCTGTCGGCGCTCCGCATAGGAGCGACGGTGAATCGGGCCGACGCGATGCTGAGCGACGGCACGTGGGTGGCGCACGGCGACCCGACGGAAGCGGCGCTCGTGGTCGCGGCCCGGAAGGCCGGCATCGAGCGCGCCGACGTCGTCCGCGAGCGTCCTGAGACAGCCGATGTTCCCTTTTCCAGCCATCGGGCGATGATGGCGACGTTCCACCGGTCCGAAGGCGACCCCCGCGTGGTCGCGTACGTCAAGGGAGCCCCTCAGCGGGTCCTTCGCCTGTGCACGACGGAGCAGGTCTCCGGCGGTATCCAGCCACTCGACTCTCATCGGCTGGACGCGCTGATGGCGTCGAATCACGACATGGCCGCGCGCGGTCTTCGGGTCCTGGCCGTGGCCTACGGCGACGTGGCGCGGGCCGAAGAGTCTGCGCTGGCCGGCCTGGTGTTCGTGGGCCTGGTGGGCATGAACGATCCACCCGCGCCCGGCGTGAAGGATGCCATTCGCGCATTCGCCGGCGCCGGCGTGACGACTGTGATGATCACCGGTGACCAGGCGGGAACCGCTCAGGCCGTCGCGCGCGATCTCGGGCTCGTTGCCTCTGGTACGCTCGACGGCCGGCAGGTCGACGCACTCTCCGATGACGCACTGCGGTCCAGGCTGGGCGACGTCTCGGTGTTCAGCCGCGTCAGCCCGGAGGCCAAGCTCCGCATCGTCGCCGCCTACCAGGCGCGCGGAGACATCGTGGCCATGATTGGCGACGGGGTCAACGACGCGGCGGCGCTCAGGAAGGCCGATGTGGGCGTGACGATGGGAGGCCGGGGAAGCGACGTGGCGCGCGAGACGTCCGCTGTCGTCCTCCAAGACGACCGGTTCGAGACCATCGGCGTCGCGATGGAGGAAGGCCGCGTCGTATTCGACAACATACGCAAGTTCGTTTTCTATCTCTTCAGCTGCAATCTCGCCGAGATCATCGTGCTGCTCGGCACGAGCGCGGCGGGTCTGCCGCTGCCGCTCGAGCCGATTCAGGTACTCTGGCTCAACCTGGTGACCGACACCGCTCCCGCGTTGGCGCTCGCGCTCGAGCCGGCCGAGCCTGGCGTCATGAGCCGGCCTCCGCGTGACCCGGCCGCGGCGATCGTGTCATGGTCCTTCCTGCGGCATGTCTCGGGCTACGCGGTGCTCATCGCCGCGTCGGCGCTCGTCATCGTCGTCTGGACCTCCGTGACGGGAGTTCCCGCGCGACGGGCCATGACGATGACCTTCATGGCGCTGGCGCTGGCGCAGTTGTTCCATCTGGGGAACGCACGCGACGCGCGTGCGGTCGTGACGCCGGATCGTGCCCTGGCCAACCCGGCGGCGCTCTGGGCCGTCGTCATCGTCGTCTGCCTGCAATTGGCTGCGGTGTACGTGGATCCGGTGGCGAGGCTGTTGCACGTCGAGCCGCTCGGAGTGTTCGAGTGGTCGTTGGTGCTCGCGGCAGGTGCGGTGCCTGGCGTAGCCGGGCAGACCGTGAAGCTCCTGCGCGGGCGGGTGCACGGGGCCGCATCCGGTGAGGTCACGATCGGCGAAAGGGAAGGGCCATGAAACTGACGGTGCTAGCGCTCGACTATGACGGGACGATTGCTCGTGGAGAGATCGAGCGCCAGGTGCGTGACTCGATTGCCGCCATGCGGTCGAGCGGCACGATCGTCCTGCTCGTCACGGGCCGGATTCTCGACGAGCTGCGACGGGTAGCGGGAGATCTGCATTTCGTGGACGGCGTGGTGGCCGAGAACGGCGCCGTCGTGCACTTCCCCGACAGCGACCATACGACGGTGCTCGCGCCGGAGGTGCCCCAGGCATTCCTGACGGAGATCGCGCGGCGCGGCATCCCGTTTCAGAGCGGACACTGCCTGGTCGACGCCGATGCAGACGAGAGCCCCCGGCTGCTCGAGGCCATCCGCGTGCTCGAGCTCCCGCTCGTGCCCCTCTTCAACCGGTCCAGGGTCATGATCCTGTCGCAGGGCGTCAGCAAGGCCACCGGGCTGCACACGGCGCTCGACATGCTTCGTCTCTCCGCGCGAAACACGCTGGCCATCGGCGACGCCGAGAACGATCACGAGCTGCTGCGGCTGGCGGAGGTCGGAGCGGCCGTCGAGTGGGGCAGCGAAGCGCTCAAGGCGGCGGCCGATCTCGTCGTGTCCGGCACGGGCCCGCGGGCGATATCGCCCTTCCTCGCTCCGTTGGCCGTGAGTCAGTCGCTGCCGCAGCCGCCCCGCGCGCGCCGGCGGCTCCGGCTCGGCTACGGGGAAGACGGACGAGAGCTGTCGCTGGCCGTGCGGGGACGCAATGTGCTCGTCGCGGGCGATGCCAAGTCCGGAAAGTCCTGGGTGGCGGGCCTGCTGTGCGAGCAGTTGATCCTGCACGGCTACTGCGTGTGCGTGATCGATCCCGAGGGCGACTACCACTCGCTCGAGGCGCTGCCGGGCGTGAGCGTGCTGGGAGGCGAGGATCCGCCGCCGTCGCCGCGGCAACTGCTTCGCGCGCTCCGCTATCCCGATCGCAGCGTCATCATCGACCTCTCACATCTGCCGCAGGACGAGAAGATCGAATACGCGCGCGCGCTGCTTCCCTCGCTCAACGAGATCCGCCGCCGCACCGGCCTGCCGCATCGAATCGTCATCGACGAGGCTCACTACTTCCTGCACGGGGCGGATGCCGCGAGCCTGCTCGACTTCGAGCTCGACGGCTACATCGTCGTGACCTATTGGGCCTCGAGGCTCCCGCCGGCGCTCCTCGCGGCGACCGAGGTGATGATCGTGACCTGTGAATCGGATCCCGTCGAAATCGACGCGCTGTGGCGGCGGTGTGCGGGGTGCGCGCAGACGGACGTCGCGGCGTGGCGTGCCGTCCTCGGTCACCTGACGCTGGGACAGGCGGTCGTGTTGCCGCTCATCGAGGAGGCCGGGGGCGTCATTCGACCGTTCGTCATCGGCCGCCGCCTCACACCCCATGTCCGACACCGCGAGAAGTACGTGGACGTTCCGGTGACAGACGACCGGGCCTTCCAGTTCGCCGCAGAGCGAGGTGCGCCGCCGAGGCGCGCGCGTACGTTGAGGGAATTCGTCGCCGAAATTCAAAGGCTGCCGGCCACGGCCCTCGGCGCCTACCTCCGCCGAGGTGACTTCTCGCGATGGATTGGCGAGGTGTTCGGCGATCATGCCCTGGCCTCCGAGATCCACGGGCTCGAGGAGCGCCATCGCCGCGGCGAAGACAGCGACGTGATCCCCGAAGTGGTGGCGGCGGTCAGGGGGCGGTACGACCTCAGGCTTGAGGCGTAGTGTCCGGCTTCAGCCGGACTGACACACGCATGCCGTGAGCTCCCGCGTCCGCAGGAAGAAGATCATCATCCGCGGATCACCGCGGCCACGAGCAGGCCGGCGCCGTACGCAGCGAGCGCCACGACGAGGCCCAACCCGAGCGTCTCGAGGCCGGTGCGCCACCAGCGATCGCGCGTGATGAAGGCCCGTGCGGCGCCCAGCAGGAAGAGACCCGCGAAGGTCATCGCCGTCGACCACCCGAGTCGCACTGTCGGGCGGATTGGCAGCATGTACGGCAAGAGGGGGATCCCTCCGGCTGCGACGAACGCCACGAGCGTCGCCAGCCCGTGCTTCCATGGATACGCCTCGAGCTCTGGAAGGCCATCGACTTCCCGGGCGCGTTCCTCGGCGCGGATCGCCAGCAGATTCCCGACCCCCATCGACACGCCGTCGGCCGCCAGGTTGGCGGCGCCAATGACCAGGACGGCGATTTGCGACAACGCGCCGCCGGCAACGCCGCTCACCACGGCAAACGTGGTGATCAGGCCGTCGTTGGCGCCGTATACGATGTCGCGGATGTAGTGACGTGCGGTCGCCCTCGCACCATACGGCTCGACGTGGAACGATTCGCGCGCCACCGCTCATGCCTCCGGGAGGTACACGAGTGTGGGGGCCTGGATCAGGGTGAGAACTCGGTACGCCGTTGCACCAGGCGCCCCGAGCCGGCTCGCTCGGCTTCTTCGGCCAAGCACGAGAAGCGGATGCCGGTCATCGCCTGGGGCAACGGCCTTCGCGATGCCCTCCGCGACCGGCCCGGACTCGACATGAAGGCGCACCGGCACGGTGGCCCCGAGCGAGCGCTCCACCCCGGCAAGTTCACGCCGGGCTTCGTCGAGCCGTTGAGCCACCGCGGCTTTCGCATGACCTCGCCATCGTTCGAGCACGGGAAGCTCGGCGACGATGTGCACGAGGTCCACCGATGTGTCGAGCAGAGCGGCCAGGCGACAGGCAGCCCGCGCGGCGGCGACCGCCTGTTCCGTGAATTCGACGGCAGCGACGACAGGTCCCATTCCGGACAAATCGCCGCCCGTGCCCCGAGGAGGGGTCCATTCGTCAGGCACGACGAGCACCGATCCGCTGGCGTGTCTCAGCACGCCTTCGGTCGTGGAGCCGAACATCGCGCGCGCGGCGCCCGACATGCCGTGCATCCCCATCACGATCAGGTCGACCTGCTCACGCTCGGCGATACCGCTGATCGTTTGTGCGCCGGGCCCGGTCACCGTGTAGTACTGGACGGGCGAGCCTCCAGGCGGCGAGACGGACTGGACGAGTCTCGCCAACTCCTCCCTCGATTCCTGCGAGAGGTCGACTCCCGACGCCTTCGCTGCGGCGGCCAGCAGCGGGTCCTGGGCATGCAGCACGTGCAGTGCGGCCCCTGTGTGGCGGGCAAAGCGCGCGGCGAAGTCGAGCGCGGTTCTCGAGGGCTCGGAGAAGTCGACGGCGGCGAGGATGGATCGCGGTGGGAGCATGACGATACCTTTCATCAGAACACATGCCACCTGGAATTCGGCGCGAACGTTGCTGGTGGTTGAAGCGGACAGCCCGAAACCGAGTAGAAACCATGGAAACTTCCACAATCGTGAGGAATATTTCCCCGGCCGGCGGCAGAGACCGGAGGTTCCGCGGGCGATCGCGATTCATCGCTCGTCTTCCGGGAACGGCCCTCATGGTCGCCGCGGCGGTCTGGCTCGCGTGGGCGACCGTGGCTGCTCGAGGGCAGGCCGCGCGACAGCAACTTCCGCCGCTCGGAATCGAGTCGCTCGGCCCGACCGAGTCGTTCGCGTTCTACTGCGCGCCCTGTCACGGGCGGAACGGCCGCGGCGACGGAACGGTCGCTCCGGCGCTTCGCACCAAACCCGCCGACTTGACGACGCTGGCCGAACGAAGTGGTGGTGAGTACCCGCGCGACCGCGTGCGTGCCTATATCACGGGGACCGGCCGGCAGATTGAGGCCCACGGCGCGGGTGACATGCCCGTGTGGGGGCCGGCATTCAAGGCCCTCGATGCCTCGGACACTCGAGCGCAGGTGCGCATCGACGGGCTCGTCCGTTACGTCGAGTCGTTACAACAGGGTGAGAACGGAGCCGCGCTCTTTCGCCAGCACTGCGCGAGCTGTCACGGCACGGCCGGCCGGGGAAACGGCTCGATGGCGCCCGCGCTGCGAAAAGTGCCGCCGGATCTCACGCAGTTCGCACAGAGGAACGGAGGCGTCTTCCCGAGCGAGCGTGTGCGGCGCATCATCGACGGCCGCGAGGTGTCGTCGCACGGCGATCGAAGCATGCCGGTCTGGGGCGATACCTTCAAGCGCGCGAGCCCCGAGGCCAGTGACGATGCGGCCAGCGCGCGCATCGCCGCGCTCGTGCGCTTTCTGCAGTCAATTCAGGAGCGGCCAGCCGAGTAGCGTTTTGCATTTTGCATTTTGAATTCTGCATTCGCGCCGCGAGGCGCGCATTGGGCACCCTGACCGCCTTGCCCCAGGCACACGCAAGGACAAAGCGATCAGGGCGTGAGGAGGGGAGCCCCTTTCAGGAGGGGTTCCATGAGCCGCCATGGCGTGCGGCGTCACTGGTCCGTACATGTCGCAACGGGCATGCCTGCGTGGCCTTGCGCACAAAGGCGTGCCCCGGCGTGCTCGGCGCGCCCGCAAGGCCGCTTTCGAGCAGACTTTGAACCGCCTCTTTCGCGTCGTCTCAGACGACTGCGCCTTCCTTGACCGCAGGCGAGGCTCCCCCCTATGATGCCCGTCACCGGAGGACCCAGATGATGCAGCGCCGCCGTGGATGGTCTCTGCTCGCGTGTCTCGTGTGCGTGGTGTTGGTGTGCACGTTCTCGTGGCTGCCATTGCACGCCTGGGCGGTATCGATGGCCAAGCCGGAAGAGGTCGGTCTGTCATCGGAACGACTGGCCAGGATCCATGAGGCCGTTCAGCGACACATCGACGCCGGCGCCGTGTCGGGGGCCGTCACCCTGGTGGCCCGTCACGGGCGGATTGCCCATCTCGAGGCGCACGGGCTGATCGACATCGAAGCCAAGCGCCCGATGCCGACGGACGGCGTGTTCCGGCTCGCGTCGATGTCGAAGCCCGTCGCGGCCGTTGCCGTGATGATGATGCTCGAGGAAGGAAAGCTCCGGCTGACCGACCCGGTGTCGCGCTTCATCCCGGAGTTCAAGTCGACGAGAGTGGCCGTGGCCAGACCAGGCGCGCGCGGCGGCGGAGTGGCCCCTCCCGGCGGGCGCGGCGGGCGAGGCGGACCGCCGCCCGAGGTGGACCTCGTGTCGGCCACCCGTGAGATCACCATCCGCGATCTCCTGACGCACACCTCGGGGCTGATGAGCGGCGGACTCGGCAACGCGGTGGCGGGCGAGGCCGCGGCCCGCGGTCCAAGCGACACGCTGGCGACCTACATCCCGAAGCTTGGCGCCGTGCCGCTCGACTTCCAGCCTGGCACGCTCTGGCGTTACAGCGGGCTTGCCGGTTTCGACGTGCTCAGCCGCGTGGTGGAGGTCACCTCGGGTATGACCTTCGATCGCTTCCTGCGGGAGCGTCTGTTCGATCCGCTCGGGATGAAGGACACCGGCTTCGCGCTGACCGCAGCGATTCAGCCGCGCCTCGTCCCGCTGTATCGGCGCGGACAGAACGGCCTCGAGCGGTCGCCGGATCAGAGCGGGCTGAGCAGCCCGACCTATTTCTCGGGCGCCGGTGGGCTGGTGACCACCGCCGAGGACTACGCGCAATTCGCGACCATGCTCGTGATGGGCGGAGAGTTGAACGGGAAGCGGTACCTCAGTCCCAGAACGATCGAGCTGATGGCATCCAACCACACGGGCGACCTGGCAGGCGGTCAGATGGGCATGTCGCCGCGCGGCATCGGCTTTGGCCTTGGCGTGCAGGTCGTCGACGATCCAGTGGCCGCCGATCGTCGCGTGTCGAAGGGCGCGTGGGGATGGGCCGGCGCCTACGGGACCAACGTCCACATCGAGCCGGCTGCGGGCATGGTGACGATCATTCTGATGCAGACCAGCACACCGGGCCTGCAGCGCGACTTCGAGAACGCCGTGGCACAGGCGGTGGTGAAGTAGGGAGACCGGAGACCGGAGACTGGAGACCGTAGACCTATTTCACCGCTGCCACCGCCTTCTCCAGTTCAGCGAACGGCCCGACCCCTCCATGGCCGCCGACGTTGGTGGCGACGCGCAGCTTCAGATCGCGCACCGACTTCAACAGATGCGCTGCCGCCGGAGATGCGGGCGCGCCCGTGCCGGGGAAGAAGATGTCGCTCTGGAAGAGCACGCCGCCCTTCGGCACGAAGGCGATGACTTTCGGGTCCACGTGCGGGTTGCCGGTGATGGCGTAGAGCTCGAGGCTCTGGCCGCCGTCGCTCAGCACCTTCTTCCCTTCGAAGACTTCAATCGCGCCGACCGTCTGGCCCGCCTTGCGCTTGCTCTCGAGTGCATCGGGCGGGTTGGTGTGCGGAGTCTCGAGCACCATGCGCATCTCCGGCTCGTGGCCTTTCTCCACCAGGATCGCCGCGCCGTAGGACGCCATCGTCCGCACGCCGCCCGTGTGGTCGTAGTGGTGGTGGGTGACCGCGGCGTAGCGGATCGGCTTGCCGGGGAACTGCTGCTGGAGCACGCGCGCCAGCGTGTGGCTCTGCGCGTCGGTGTACGCCGGTTCGACGACAGCCAGCCACGTGGGGAATTCGACGACGAGGCTGTTGTGCGAGTAGGCGCGCGCGAAGTGGACGCCGTCGGCCACCTTCGTGATCGTGATCGGCGAGTAGTCGCCCGCGGTAATCGCCGTGTCCACCTCGGCGTTGGCCGATTCGGGGATCTCGAACACCTTCAGCGCTGCCGCGTCGTTCACGGACGCCGAGGCGAACTGCACCTCCGCGTAGGGCTGGTCGCCCTTGCGGATGGTGATCGTGTGCGGCAGCAGGAGGCCGCCGGCCGGCTTGTAGTCGCTCAGGATGTACTGCGCGGTGACGTCGCCCAGCATCGACTCGGTGTCGAGCACCTCGTAGCCCGCCAGCAGCTTCGACTCCGGCTCGAAGAAGACCGTTGCCATCTCTCCGGACGGCAGCGTCGCGGTCGCCGACTTCAGCGTGCGTCCCGCGAACGGCTTGTCCTGCGGCGGCTCGTCGGGCGCGGACTCTGCGGCGGCGAGCGCCACGGTGATGACGTTGCGTCGCAGCAGGAACTCCGGTGAGTTCTGCGATCCCCAGCTGAAGAGGCCCGACGGCGACATGACGGCGAGCGGCCGTCCCGCGACGTTCTCGAGGCCCACGGGCTGACCGCCCTTCTTGGTCAGCACTTCCTGCCGGTGCTGCATGAAGCCATCGTTCTCGAACTGGTAGTCGAGCGCGGCGCGGCCGCCGGCGAGGTCGAGCGTCTCGACGACATTGCTGAGCTGACCTGTTCTGTCCGGATCGCCGACGTGGACGGTCTGCCCCACGCGGTTCCGTGTGCCGGTGCCGCCGCTCATCACGAGCGTCTGAACGCCGCGAAGCGGCTCGGCGCCGCCCATCGCGGTCACCGCGTCCTGTGCGAGCCCACGCGCGGTAGGCGCGCTCGAGCATGCGGCCGCCAGAAGCCCCATCCCTGCGATGACCAGTGTTCGTGCCATGATCCTGTCCTCCTCGAGGTCCGCTACTCTATCAGGTCTTTACAGGACGATCGTCGCCGCGTACCATGCGCCACGAAGGACCGCGGCACGCCGCGCGAAGGCACCCTCATGAAGACCTGCATCGGCACTCTGCTTGGACTGGCACTCGTGCTGGCCTCGTCCGGCGGCGTTCGGGCACACCATTCGTTCGCAGCGCAGTACGATGCCAACAAGCCCGTCACGCTCGTGGGCACCGTCACCAAGCTGGAGTGGACCAACCCGCACGCGCGCTTCTACGTCGACGTGAAAGACGACCAGGGTGTGGTCACGAACTGGAACCTCGAGCTGGCCAGCCCCAACGTTCTTCGGCGCAACGGCTGGACCAGAACGTCTCTGAAGGTCGGGGACGAAGTGACTGTCGAAGGATCGGCGGCCAAGAACGGCACCAAGATGGCCAATGCGCGAGTCGTGACGCTCGCCGGCGGCAAGCGCGTGTTCGCCGGATCCTCGGGTGGCGACGGACCGCCGCCGTCTCAGACGAAGCCGTAGGAACGGACGTTACCGAGTTCACACTTCTCGCTTCTCACTTCTCGGTTCGTGTTCAGGTTCGGGCCTGGTTCGAGGATGTCCGTGATCAAGATCGGCATGATCCTGTCGGTGTTGGGGGCCGTGCTGCTGCTGGCAGGCCCGCTTGGAACGCGCGTCGGCGTGTGGCCGTTCGTCATCGGTTTCCTGATGCTCGCGCTGAGCCTGCTGCTCGGGCTCGTGGGCGCCTCGCTTGCGCTCGCCGGCGGGCTCAAGACCGGACAGTGGGCCGCCGCGGCCGCCGGCATCGTCGTCGGCCTGGCGGTCGTCAGCGTGCCGAGCGTCATCGTGGTGTTCGCTCGCGGCACGCCACCGATCCACGACATCACGACCGATCCCGACGACCCGCCGTTGTTCGTGGCGATTCTGCCGCTGCGCGCCGGCGCTGCGAACCCACCTGAGTACGGCGGGGCGCAGGTGGCGGACCAGCAGCGTGCGGCCTATCCGGATCTCCGGCCGCTGGTGCTCCAGGCCGACGCGGGGCAGGCCTTCGATCGAGCCCTTGCCGCCGTTCGTGATCTGGGCTGGGACGTCGTGGCACAGGACCGGGCGTCCGGCCGGATCGAAGCCGTCGACACCACCTTCTGGTTCGGCTTCAGAGACGATGTCGTGGTGCGCGTGCGCGGGGCGGCGGGCGGCACGCGGATCGACGTGCGCTCGAAATCGCGCGTCGGCGTGGGCGACGTCGGCACCAATGCTCGTCGCATCCGCGATCTGCTGCGCCGGCTCGAGGCCGGCGCAGGGTCTACGTAGTGTCCGCCTTCAGGCGGACTGGAACGAGTGTCAGCGCCTTCAGAAGAGCGGCGTGTAACGTGCGGCCAGGAGGCCGGTCGCCGCGGCGATGTCGATATCTGCCACCAGCACGCCTTCCTCGCCGTACGGCTGGTGGCTCAGCAGCGTCCCATCCGGACCGGCGATCGCCGACGTCGTCGGAGAGCCGGCACTCGCGTAGTTGACCGTTGCGAAGTAGCAGGTGTTCTCGGCCGCGCGGCAGAGGACCGCTTTCTCGTGAAAGGTATTGGCGGGATCGCCGAACGTCGTCGGGCGGAAGGCACCAGGCTCGGCTTCATGGAAATGCGGGTGGAACACGACGTGTGCTCCACGCCGCGCCGCCCAGCGGACCGTCTCGGGATACCGCCAGCCTTCGTGGCAGATGACGACGCCGAAGATCAGAGGACCGGCGTGAAAGATGCGACGGCCGGAGCCAGCGGTGTACGTCCCGTCCTCTGAAGGGTCGATCTGGACCTTGTCCTGAAAGCCGGCTCTCGTGCCGTCCGCATCGATGACCAGGGCGGTTGCCACGAGCGCTCCCTCGACGACACGCTCGGTTCCCAGAACGACGGTGACGCGTGCGCGTGCGGCTCGGTCGGCGATGGCAGACCAGGCGCGTTCGAGAAACTCGGGATTCGGAGGCGGCACGGCTTTGCCGGCACCTCGATAACCCGGGACGAAGCACTCGGGAAAGCAGATGATCCCTGCTCCGGCGAGGGACGCTCGATCGATGGCCTGCGCGGCGATCGTGATGGATTCCTCGGGAGTGCCAGGGAAACGGACATTCCCCAGTGCGATTCGGAACGGGTTCACCATAGCCTCAGCCGCGCCCGTGGGAAGCGGATGGTTCAGGTTATCCCATCAGCGGCGTGCGAGCGACAGCCGGAACGCCACCATCTCCTGGCCGTTACGAACCAGCAGGACGTCGCCGACGAGCACCGGGTGGTTCCAGGTCTTGCCCTCGATCGCGGGAAACCGCGCGAGCTCCGTGAACTGGTCGGGCGTTGCCCCGACCAGCGCCAGCTCACCGTCCTCCGAGATCACCAGCAGCAGGTCCTGGTCGCGCAACAGGACCAGTTGGCCGTTGCCGTAGCGTCCCCCCTTCCACGTCCGCGTGCCGTCCTCGAGATTGATGCTTGCCAGGATGCGGCCGTCGAAGCCGAAGGCGTGCCCCTTGTGAACGACGAAGTCGTTGAAGTACGGCTTCATCCCGTTCGACGTCCAGCGCTCTTCAGTGGTCCATCCTCCGGGTCCGTGCGCGACCGCGATGCGGCGTGTGCCCCCGATGTCGCTGATCAGGAGGTTGCCGTCCGCGGTCTGGGCCGGCTGCACCATGCGGGTGCCCGGCGCCTGGTGTGTCCAGAGGACCGTTCCGTCGGCCGGCGACACGCTCGTCGCGCCGATGTCGCTCTGCAGCACGACCTGCACGACTCCGCCGATCGTCAGCAGTTGAGGCGAGCTGTAGCCCCCGCCGCCGGTCGGGCCGCGCCAGCGTTGATCGCCGCTGTCCCGGTTGTAGGCGACGAGCTGACCGGCGGCGGCGACGATGACGACCTCGTCCACCACCAACGGCGAGCTCGAGAAGCCCCAGATTGGAACCCCCACGTCGATATCGGACGACACGTTGCGCGACCAGACGACGGCACCGTTACGGGCATCGAGGGCATTCAGGATTCCGGTCGCTCCGAATGCGTACACGCGACCGCCACTGAGCGTCGGCGTCGCCCGCGGACCGGCACCGCCATTCGACTCGAAGAACCGGGCCGCGTCGCGATGTGTCCACACCGGTTGCCCGGTGGCGGCGTTGTAGCAGGTGACGACCTCTGCGTCGCCGCGCTGTTCCTGCGTGTAGACGCGGTCGCCGCTCACTGCGAAAGACGACCAGCCCGGTCCGATCGGCCGGCGCCACAGCGCGACGGGCGGCGACCGGGACCAGTCCGACTCGATCCACACGCCCTGGACGATGCCGTCACGCCCAGGTCCCCGAAAGCCGGGCCAGTCCGCACGTGTCTCCGCTCCGGTCGCCGTCGACGGGTGCACCGCCGTCTCATCGCCAATCTTGCCCGCGGGTTGCTCGCCCGACACCTCTGCTGCAGCCGGAGCCGAGGGCGGCGGCGCTGGATCACCACTCGCTTCGAGCGCGGGCCGCTCCTCGGAAGGCGTCGCTGCCGCCACGAGCCGTTCCTCGGGAGTTGGTGTCCACCGCGGCGCGAACTCCGCAACGTGGTCGCCGTTTATGCCGGTGGTCCGGACGAACGCCCACAAGCCGCACGCGAGCAGGATCGTCGCGACCATGGTCGCGCGCCGGGGTCCGTCAGCGAGGCGACGGCTGGCCACCGCCCACGCGACGAAGGCGAGGCACAGAACCGGAAGGGCGTACCCGATCAGCCACAACGGGCCCATCGACTCGTGCTTGATGAGCCATGTCGCGCCGAGCGCGAGTGTCATCAGCACGATGGCGCCCCAGCGTTCGGCGCGAGGCGCCCGGCTGAGGAACGCCCACCAGAGGAGGACAGCCAACGCGCCGATCAGTCCGCCGATCATCCCGATCCCGAAGCCCGAGAATCCTGGGATGGCGGCTTTCAGGCCGAACCGGGCCAGCCACAGCAGCACCACGGCGACCACACCGGGCCACAGCCGGAGCGGTTTCCGAGATGATGGTTCCGCGCTCAGTGCCATGCCCATATCGGACAGATACGCTCCTCAACAGGCCGTTTGTTCCAATCCTCCGGGCCCGTCGCGTCCGGTTCTGTCAACGTCGGAGATACAGCACGCCGTACCCTCCGAACCTGGCGTCACTAAAGCAGCGAATTCAATGATGGCGCCGCCCGAGCCACTACGCGCCGGGCGCTCGGTACCGGACTTGCTGCGCCTTGCGCAGGGCATCCATCGTTTCGTCGACGGTCAGGAGAACTGTCGTTTCGAGCGAGCGAAGCGCACCGCCTCCGCCAATCGCCAGCGCGACCGCGGCCATGGACACGTTGTCGGGAGCCTCCCAAAGATTGTAGCCATCGTGTGTGCCGAAGGCGTACCAGAACCCATGGAGCTTTCCACCGACCGACTCGATGTACGACTGAGCGGCCGTTCGACGGTCCTCCGGGTTGCCGATGAGCCTCGCCCACGTCTCCGGTGTGTAGCTGAACCTGGATAGATAGAGCGGCATCGTCCCTCCCTCTCGTTCGCCACCAGTGCGAGTCACCTGCGGCAACTCACCGCGATTCATCATACGCGCGGTCGGTGCACATCCTCCGACGTGTAACGGCCGACCCGGCGAACACGACGTGCTCGCCGACATCGTCGCACTCGAGGACCGAGCCAGGGCCGATGCCGAGCTTCCGGCGAACTGTGGCGGTACCGAAATATGGCCTTGCGCCGTGAGCGTGGAGTGAGCGATGGCCATGTTGAATATTCCCGCGGTAATGAATCATGCTGTGCCGTCGCCGTTACCCAGGCCGGCCCCACATGCATCGACAGAGATGAGGCCACGGGCAGCGTCTGTCGGCCCGACGTCAGGCTTCAGCCGCGGCGGCTCACGATCCCACCGGCCGCCGTCGGCTGCAAGCCGTGTTGGGCCGTCTTCACGACGCGTGAGTCTTCTTGGCGGCAGTGAACGCCGACTCCTCGATTTCAACCCGTTCTCTCACGATCCGTTCGACCCATTTGTCGACCCGACTCTCACGATGAAGTCTTGCGAGAAACGCGGCCCGAGCGGCCAGCTCTGCGGGAATTGACAAGGATGTGGATTTCGGTCGCCTGACGACGATGGCCTTCTGCCAGGCGGAGTCCTCATCGGCTTCGGCGGTTACCAATCGATCGACTTGTTCCTGGGTCGGCTTCGGTTGGGATGCTGTCTTTCGGCGCTTCTTCATAGTGGCCATCCGGTAATGATGCGAACGACGTTCCGCGGTTTGAGCTGGAAGACGATCTTCAGCTTCCTTCCGCCAAGTGCCCGGCCGAGCAACTGATGACGATCGCGGTACCTCTTGTTCCGGCGAATCTGAAAGTCCGAAAAGAAACACTCAACAGCTTCATCGAATGTCACGCCATGTTGAGCGAGCTCGTCACGCTCGAAGTCATACTCGAAATCCGACGGAGTAAACCGACGCCAATCGACCACGGGTCATTGTATCGGGCAGGCGTGCTTTCCGGAATTCGTTGTCGGCTCAACGTGTGGCGATGACCTGCGCCCGAGTGGGGCGCGAGAGCGGCCCACTCGGCGTCAGGTCCATCGCCGTGTTAGCCAGCCTTGCGACGATCGAGCCACCGGGCCAACGAGGACTGGGTTTCACCCGACCGCCGCCCCGCGAGCAAACCCTCGATGCTGATGTCTTCATCCAAGTCTGGCCAATGAATGCCCTCGCCTTCACCAATGAGCTTCCACTTCCCACGTTCGGCGGCCGTTCCATGGGCCAGACGAGGGTACCAAGCGACCGGGACGCTGATTGCGCGGCCGTCCACGAGCTCCACGACCAACGTGTCGGCGGTCACGTCCACCCGTTGGGCCCGCGGCTCCGTGAGATTACTCGGCAACGGTGAAGTACTCATTCCACGCCTCCAACAACAACGCCTGCCCCCCCGTGCCGCTCGTTCACCAGTTTCTCAAGTCGCAACAACTCGGCTGCCCCGAAGCCGCCACTTCGCGCCAAGCGCACCGGCGTCAACCAGAACGTCGCACGATTGGCGTCACGCTCGATGTGGACGTGCGGTGGCTCGACGCGGTCCGCCGAGTAGAAGAAGACACGATAGGGTCCCTCGTGATGGACCGTCGGCACCCATCGAGTGTACCGCGTTCAGTGTCGGTGGCAATCCCGGCAGCTAATAGTCCCAGTCCCTGAGCAGCGCGCCAGCGCGTCTGTCTGATCTTGCTTTTCGGCCACCGGGAAGCACGAGCCGAATCGACCCGCCGGGCAGGCCGAAGACGCGTTCAATTTCACGCTGCGCCGTGTAGAGCGTCGCGTCAGAGGCAAGGCTCGTTTCCGAAGAGCGCGACCGTCGTTCTTCTTCGCCATCAATCCTCGTTTTGTGTAGTCAGTGGTCTGGTCAACGTCCGGCTTCAGCCGCGGCGGCTCATGATTTCACCGGCTGCCGTCGGCTGCAAGACGTTAGACCGCGATCCGGTGGCACTCACGAAACTTGACAACGACATCGCGGAGGCGATCGTCCAACACCGCCAGGGTCTGTGCTGCGATAAAAGGGGGAACCCCGCCGTAGTGCGCTTCGGCCACGGCGCCAGCGATACAGGCCAGCGTATCGGCGTCTCCACCAAGCGACACGGCCTTTCTCACCGCATCCTCATAGTCTGACGATTCGAGGAACGCGATCAGGGCCAACGGTACCGTGCCCTGGCAGGATTCGTCGAATCGGTGCGTCGGCCTGATGTCGTCCAGGCGCCGATTCAAGTCGTAACCGAACATGTGTTCCAGCGAACTCTTCATGTTGCGCTTGGTCTCTCCACTTCGCGCCATGAAGACGGCCGCTGCCGTCGCCTGGGCGCCCTTCACGCCTTCCGGATGGTTGTGCGTGACCTCAGCGCTGCGTGCGGCGTGGAGGAGGACGTCATCTAACGAATCAAACGCGTGCCCGACCGGAGCCACGCGCATGGCCGAACCATTGCCCCAGCTGTTGTACGGGCTTCGGCTTCCAGAACTGGCCCAGTGAAAGAAGCGATAGCCGTACCCTGCGTTCGGGTAGGCGACAAAGTAGTCGTGAAACGCGTCCACGTACTCCCGACCATTCATCAGGCAGTCCGCGACCGCTACCGTGAGGACGGTGTCGTCCGTAAACCTGCAACCGGCGGTAAAGAGGTCGAAGTCGGTCGACTTGGTCCCCATGTACTCGTGAACCGAGCCGATGACGTCTCCGGCGATCGCGCCCAGCATGTCAATAGCCTCCCGACGGCGGCTCACTTGGCATGTATTCTGTCAAGCCACTGCGTGTGATGATGTCGCAACTCTGTGTGAAGCGGCGTCTCTGGCGTGACAACGATCCACGTTTGAGTTCCCCCTAGATGGATGATGTAGTCCAGACCGTCTTGTTCTTCGATTCCCAGAGACTCTCTTGGATTGTTCTTGAGGGCGTGACTTGCCTCTGCAGCGCTAACCGGGCCCAACCCGGCAAACCACGTTCCAATCACCGTCACAGGTGGAACGGAGAGCAACAGCTGTTCGAGATCGATCCCCTTGATCGCGAAGCCGCCTGAACGCCCGTTCGGCACTGGTGTCTCCTTTGGCTACAACCTGTCGGTCAACGTCCGCGATGAGCCGCGGCGCGCAGCCGAAAGTTCTGGCGCCGACGGCTCCATCGCGCGGTTAGACGGCGACGATCAGTTGCCCATTCGACCCTCATCCTGCGAATCATGGGAGAACGGCAACAGCAATCATGACTGCGTCAATAGCTGTCGCAGTTCGCGATCGGGATCATTCTGCACGTGACACTTCGTATCAAAAACCATCACTGGGCCCGTGTCGGCGTTGAAGGCCGGCCACTTCGGGAGCCCGCGGTGGTTCGGATTCCCCTTGCGGGCGAAGTTGATCCAGGCGTCACTGACTCTGGCAGCCAGTTCCCGAGCCTGATCGGAGCCACCGGTCGTGTGAGCACAGCGGTCAGTGTTGTAGAAGACGAATGGGAGCTCGCTGCCGTGGAACGCACGCGGCCGTCCATCGAGCACCGGCGTGTGCCAGACAAATAGATACATGTAGACCGGCGCTGCATTCTGCGCGGCTTTGCGCTCCGCCTGAGCGACGGGGCCCAACCGGCTTCCCTCGGCGAGCCCCAATAGTTCGACAGGCTTGGCCCTGGGATACGTCCGATGGGCCACTTCGAGGATCTTCTCACTCCTGGCGCCAAACCGGTCAGCCAGTTTCTGTGTCAACTCTTCCTCGCTAAGCAGCTCGGCCTGCGGATTTCCCAGACTCGGCGATCCTTCGTTCAGCGTCGTGCCAATCAGCAACGGTATGTGTGCCGAGATCGCCGGTGCCACGGGGTCGAACGGATGGTGAGGAAGGATGACGCCGTCGACCACCGGCCCCCGGTCCCCGAACAGGCGCTCGCCGAGGTTCCGGACAGCGGCCATCCAGGCGCCCCCCAATCGGTGGTAGGGAACAGTCTGAATCTCATGGATCCGCGAGCGGCTCAACGCGAGTTCCGCGACGACTGCGGCTGCCAGCTTCGCCGAATCCTCCATTGTCAGCTCGCGCAATGATTCCTGGATCGGCCCAGGGCCCGAGTTGCTCTGGACCACAGCGCGGTGGAACAGGCCCCGGGCGGCCGGCATGGCCATGAGCACGGTGACCTTCGACCCGCCGCCGGAATAGCCGAAGATCGTGACGTTGCCTGGATCCCCACCGAAGTGGGCGATATTGTCCCGTACCCATTCCAATGCGAGCACCAGATCCAACATGCCAACGTTAGCGGAGTTGGCATACTCACTGCCGTACTCGGCGAGGTTCAGGTGGCCAAGGACATTCAGCCGGTGGTTCAGAGTGATCACCACCACATCGCCGCGGCGGGCTAGATTCTCGCCGTCGTACGCTTTCAACTCCTGGCCCGAACCCGATGCATACGCGCCGCCATGGAGCCAGACCATGACCGGCCGCTTCCTGCCATCATTAGCCCCCGGAGTCCAAATGTTCACGCGCAGGCAGTCCTCAGCAGGGTTCCCATTGTCTCGTTCGAACAGAAAGGCCAGCTCATCGTTCTCCGACAGAAACGCATCCTCATCGCGTGCAAAGCGAATCGACTGTGGTTGGGGGCACACCGGGCCATAATGCATCGAACTCCGGATGCCAGCCCACGGTGTGGGCTTGACCGGCGGCCGAAAGCGTGCGCGTCCGGCGGTGGATGCCCCGTACGGTATCCCTTTGAAGATGTGGATCGCGTTCTGGATGTAGCCGCGGACCTTGCCGGCCGTCGTTTCGATGACTGCCTTTGAGGCTGACGTCACGACCAGGGCTCGATCCCGAGCCGGCGCTTGAGCAGCACTGGCATCTCCTTCGGTCGACACGGCCGGCAGTAGCGCGCCGATAGTAGCGGTGCCACCCACGGCCGCGGCACGTCTCAGTAACGCGCGACGGCTAACCATCTCCGCTTCGCCTCCATTGAGCATGACCGCCTCTTCCTTTCAATCGCCTGTCGCACGAAGGTATTGACCGGCCAAGACTCCTCGCCGTCTAACGTTCCAAATGAGCCGCACGCCGCAGCGACATGATGGAACCAGCCAGCAGGCGCGTCGGCTCCATTGGCTGTTGGGCGGCAACGCCGAATCAGGCACTCTTCGGTTCCGCTTGTTCAGTAGCGGCGCGTATACGGTTTCGCCAAGAAAGCGCCGCTGTGCCCGGATCATCGGCGTAGATGATTGCCCCTGCCACGGCAATCAGGCACGAGGCGGGATCACCAGTAAATGCAGCGCGCACTGTCGCCTCGACCTCTCCTCCTTGTCGCCCTATTTCCGGTAGCAGAAACGGCTGCTTCGGGAACCGTTCGCGCACGAGAGCTATTTCTTGTGGGGCGGTTGCTCCCATGACCAGTCCCACGTTGCCTGTTCTGTCGCAGCGCATCGCCAATTCGGCGACGGCCATGAACAACGGCTGCTGACCGCACTGCAGATGCTGAAGGTCAGCTCGTCCACGGTTCGACGTGTGACAGACAACGTACACCCCACGAGCCGTGTGGTCAGCGAAAACCGCAATGGAGTCGGCTCCGTGGTACGCATGTACGGTCGCCGCGTCGAAGTGCATGGCGTCGAAGACAGCTGACGCATAGGCCGCCATCGTGTTCGGCACGTCAGCGCGTTTACAGTCTAAGAGCACTGGGACATCCGGCGGCACGAAGCCGCGGACGGTGGCCAGACCCTCCCAACCGCCAGGGCCGTACTGCTCCCAGAAAGCCGAATTTGGCTTGTAGCAACATGCAAGATCGGAGGTCATGTCGATCACGTTGCGACAGAACTCCACCGCCGTGTTGACCCCGGCACCGATGACACGTGGCTCCGGATCCAAGCCAATGCAAAGCAACGAGTCCCGCTTGGCGGAGGCCGCTCGCAGCTTGCCGAAGTAGCCGTTGTCCATACTCACCGAAGCCCTCTCGCGAAGCACATGGCCTGGCGCATGGCCCTACCGTCATGGAGTCTACGATTCGTCCGCCCAACGTCCGGCGCTCACCCGCGCCGGCTGCGGCGCGCGAGCGACGCGGGCGGCGTCGGGTGCAGCGCCTTGTTAGCCAGCGTGGCTGGGGTTACAGTACTCCAATGAGGCTCGCCATCGAGCTGCCACCAGCCCAGGCCGACAAGCTGCGCGCCGAGGCCGAACGTCTTGGCCTTTCCGCCGAGGAATTGGCCCGTGCCGCCCTTACCGACCTTCTCTCTACGCCGGACCCTGAATTTCAGGACGTAGCGCGTCGCGTCGTCACCAAGAATCAGGACTTGTACAAGCGCTTGGCATAATGCGCTACCTGGCGCTCGGCGAAGTCGTCGCACTTCACCGGGCCATCCTTGAAAGCTCCGGCGGTGAACAAGGTATTCGTGATCTCGGCGCGTTGGAGTCGGCTCTGGCTCAACCGCGAGCCAGTTTCGGAGGAACGGACCTCCACGCTTCGCTCCATGCCAAAGCGGCGGCATTAGGTTTCTCACTGGCGCTCAACCATCCCTTCATCGACGCCAACAAGCGAGTGGCGCACGCGGCAATGGAGACGTTCTTGATTCTGAACGGCTCTGAGTTGGTCACCACCGTTGACGATCAGGAGCGCCTCATGCTCGACCTCGCAGCCGGCACTGTGACGCGAGAGCAACTGACCGAGTGGATTGAGAAGCATCTCCAACCAGCTCGTTGAAGAGTGCAGCTGGCTAACGGTAGCGCTGAGCCGCGCTGCGCGGCGTCACGATACCACCGCTGGGCAGCGTCGGCTCCAGCGCGTGTTGGGCCGCTGGTCCGACAGGTTACTC
>Ga0209640_10000230_pt1 | contig 41231 bp, 39 predicted proteins | sample RifCSP10_1_FD_184018 | JGI IMG/M metagenome (GOLD analysis project Ga0209640, IMG submission 184018) | Soil microbial communities from Rifle, Colorado - Rifle CSP2_sed 10_1 (SPAdes) (version 2) | ecosystem: Environmental > Terrestrial > Deep subsurface > Rock core/Sediment | place: Rifle... | reverse complement strand
CGACGGCATCTTCCGGTTTTCCACCTTCGTTCCAGACATCACGCCCGAGGGTTTCACCTTCAACCAGTTCCTGATCACAGCGGATGAGCCGCTGCTGTTTCACACCGGCCCGCGCGCGATGTTTCCGCTGGTCTCGGCGGCTGTATCGAAGGTCGTGCCGATCGAGAATCTGCGCTGGATCACGTTCGGCCATGTGGAGGCCGACGAATGCGGGTCGATGAACCAGTGGCTGGCCGCTGCTCCGCGATCGGAGGTGGCGCACGGCGAGGTCGGCGTGATGGTGTCGCTGAACGACCTCGCGGACCGTCCGCCGCGCGCGCTTCACGATGGCGAGGTTCTCGACCTGGGCGGCAGGCGCGTGCGTCACATCGACACACCGCACGTCCCCCACGCATGGGAGGCGCGGCTGCTGTTCGAAGAGACAACACGCACGCTATTTTGCGGCGATCTCTTCACGCATACGGGGAACGGGCCCGCGCTGACGTCAAGCGATATCGTCGGTCCCGCCAAGCGGGCAGAGGAGAGGTTCCACGCCACCTGCCTGACCCCGGCCACCGGCGCCACGATCAGAAAGCTCGCCGCGCTCAACCCGAAAACGCTCGCGTTGATGCACGGTTCATCGTTCAACGGCGACGCGTCCCGGGCGCTGCGGCATCTGGCCGACGTGTACGACGGGTGGTTGAAAAGCGCGACGCCCGGGAAGTAGGCTCCCCGATCTGGGAAGCCGCCGCGGCGACCCAAGCTTGATTCCGCTGCGCGGGAAACGAGCGGCAGTTGATCAATAACCGGGCCCGGTTTATAAGAGCACTTCCCGAAACAGGAGGCACCATGGCCAAGCCAGGCACAGCGCACGTGACAACGTTGCGTGCGGACCGCACGGCCGAAACGCTTGCGATCAAACATATCGAAGCCATTCCGGTCGCGCTGCCGCTGGTGAAGCCCGTGGTGATGGCGGGAGAGCGGATCGAGCGTTCGACCAACCTGCTGGTGCGGGTCGAGGCGGCGAACGGCCTCGTCGGGTGGGGCGAAGCGGCCTCCGCGCCCACCATGACCGGTGACGTGCTGCCCGGGATGGTCGCGGCGGTGAACGACCATCTCGCGCCGCTCGTCGAGGGTAAGGATGCCCTGCAACGGGCGGAGATCGCGCAGCGCATCGGCCATGCGCTGCACGGCAACGGTGGGCCGAAGTGCGCGGTGGACATGGCGTTGAACGATCTCGTTGGCCGCCATTTCGGCGTCTCCCTGGCGGACATGTTCGGTGGCCCGCTGCGCGAGACGCTGCGGCCGATGTATCTCCTCGGCAATCCCAGCGTTGCGGACGATGTCGCCGAGGCGCAGAAGAAAATCGGGGACGGCTTCACGTTCTTCAAGTTGAAGGTCGGCATCAAGCATCCCGCGGAGGAAGCTGCGGCTGCAGTCGAGATCCGGCGGCAGATCGGCCGGGAGATCGCACTCTGCGCCGACGCCAACATGGGGATGACGTTCCAGAACGCGCGCTTGTTCCTGGAGCGCGCGCGCGAGGCGGAGTTGCTGTTCCTCGAGCAGCCGCTGCGCGAAGACGATTTCGAGGGCATGGCGGCGCTCGCGCGCTTGAGTTCGACGCCGTTGAACGGTGACGAAGCGATCGGCAGTGTGGCCGCGATCCTCGCGCTGCACCGCGTGGGCGCAATCCAGGGCGCCAACCTCAAGACCATCAAGATGGGGGGCATCGGCGCAACCGTGCACGCGATGTCTGTGTGTGCGGCTTTGGGCCTCAACATCAATCTCGCGTGCAAAGTCGCGGAATCGAGCATCGGCGCCGCGGCGATCGCGCAATTGGGCAGCGTCGCGCCCAACCTCGACTGGGGGGTGAGCATCACCAACCACTATCTCGCGGAGGATTTGACCGAGGCGCCGGTGCGCATCGAGAATGGCGTCGTCCGCCGTCCGCGCGGCGCCGGTCTGGGCGTGCAAGTCAGGGAGTCGCAGGTCAGCCGCTATCGTGTGAAGTGACGCGCGGGGAAGGAGGAGGGGAGAACACATGGCCGAGATCAATCCTTACAAGCCACCGGCATCCCACGTCGCAGACGTATCCCCGCAAGCCTCCGACAGCAGCAATTTCGTTGCCGCGGGGCGGGCGGTGAGCGCCGGCCAGGGCTGGGCATGGATCGCGCGAGGGTGGGATTTGTTCAAGCGGCAGGGCGGCACGTGGGTCCTGCTCGTGCTCCTGGCGGGCGTGATCTTCATTGCCGCGAGCCTGGTTCCGCTCATCAACTGGGTTGCGCCTTCGCTGCTGATTCCCGGGTTGAGCGCCGGCGTCATGTTGGGCTGCAAAGCGCTCGACGACGGCGACCGGCTCACCGTCAGCCATCTCTTTGCCGGTTTCCAGGCACGCGGCAGCGCGCTCGTGATGGTGGGGCTGGCCGGCTTCGTCATGTATCTCATCGCGATGATTCCCGTGGCGATCGTCATGGGTGGCAAATTCGTCGCCATGATGAGCGGCGATCCCGCGGCGTTTGCCGACTTCGGGCCCGGCTTCCTGCTCGCCGTGCTTGTAACCCTGGCCATCAGTGTTCCGGTATACATGTCGCTGTGGTTCGCCCCGGCACTCGTGACGCTGCACGACGTGGCGCCGCTCGCGGCGTTGCGGCAGAGCTTCGGCGCCTGCCTGAAGAACATCGTTCCATTCCTTCTTTATGGCGTCATCTTCATGGCGCTGGGAATCGTCGCCATGATCCCGCTCGGACTCGGCCTGCTGGTGCTGATGCCGGTGTTCTTCGCCTCGGTGTACGCGTCGTACCGCGATATCTTCTTCGAGGGCTGATCGCCCGCGGCCGGATTCCACAACTGTGTCGCCACGGCCCGGTTCCCTCGCGCTGGATACGGTGCGTTCCATCGCCACGCCCGAGGGTGTGGAGCTCGATCTCCGCCTCGCGGGTCCGGTCAGCCGGGCCTACGCCTGGTTGATCGATCTGTTCCTGCGCTTCACGGGCATGCTGGTGCTCTGGTTGTTGCTCATCCCCCTCGGTCGTCTCGGCCAGGGGGTGTGGCTGATCGTGTGGTTCTGCGTCGAGTGGCTGTACCCTGTCGCTTTCGAGATCTGGAGCGGCGGGGCCACCCCCGGCAAGAAGCTCATGGGCTTGTGCGTCGTGAACGACGACGGCACGCCGGTCAGCCGCTGGGCCTCGGTGACGCGCAACCTCCTGCGCGCAGTGGATTTCCTGCCGCTGTTCTATGGCCTTGGGTTCGTCGCGATGGTGCTCAACCGCGATTTCAAGCGCCTGGGCGACCTGGTTGCCGGCACCGTGGTCATTTACGTCGAGCGGCCGCGCGTGGCGTCGGCGGTGCCGGCCGCGGCTCCGCTCGCGCCGAGGGTCCCACTGACTCTCGATGAATCGCGCGCGGTGCTCGAGTACGCCGAGCGCGTGGCGACGCTTACGCCGCAACGGGCCGAGGAACTGGCCGGAATTCCTGTGCGCCTGACCGGGACCGGAGACGGTCCCCTGGCACGGCAGCGGCTGCTGCAGCTTGCCAATCACCTGATCGGGCGACGGCCGCAATGAAACAGGAATTGTTCGAGGCGCGGCACGGCGCGGAGTGGCGCGAGTTCGAGGACTGGATCGACGGGCGCTCGCGCAACCGGGCGGGACGCGACCCGGCGCAGGATAACGTGATTGCAGCCGACATGCCGCGGCGCTATCGCCGCGTGTGCCAGCACCTTGCGCTCGCGCGCGACCGCGGCTATGGCGGCGACATCGTGGACCGGCTCCACGGCATGGCGGTCGGGGGCTATCACGTGCTCTATGCGCGGCCCGTCCAACCGCGCAGCGAGCTGCTGGCGTTCGTGCGAGCGGGATTTCCGCGCCTGGTTCGCAGCGAGCGCCGCACGCTGGCGGCGGCTGCGCTGCTGTTCTTCGGTCCGCTCGCGGGCATGGTTGTGCTGCTTCAATACTTTCCCGACCTGGTTTATTACTTCATCACGCCCGACCGGCTTGCGGGGATCGAGAACATGTACGATCCCAAGGCGGAGCGCTTGGGCCGCACGCCAGAAGCCGATACCGCGTTTCACATGCTGGGGGTGTACATCTGGAACAACATCCGCATTGCGTTTCAGACCTTTGCCGGCGGCTTGCTGTTCGGGATCGGCACGTTGTTCTTCCTGCTGTTCAACGGCTTGTTCATCGGCGCGGTTGCCGGCCACCTGACTCAGGCCGGCTACGCAGAGACCTTCTGGTCGTTCGTTTCCGGCCACAGCGCGCTTGAACTCACCGGGATCGTGCTCGCGGGCGCGGCAGGTTTGAAACTGGGCATGGCGCTCGTCGCACCCGGCCGTCTGTCGCGCAACCAAGCCCTGATCGCCGCCGCACGCAGAGGCGCGGGGCTGATCTACGGTGCGGCCGGCATGCTGTTCATCGCCGCGTTCGTGGAAGCGTTCTGGTCGCCGCTGACCGAAGTGGCGCCGCAGATCAAGTACGGCGCCGGCATCGCGCTGTGGCTCGCGGTGGCGGCGTACTTCCTTCAGGTGGGGCGCGGCCGTGGAGCTTGACCGCTTCGCACTGTACCTGCGCCAGCGCAATCCATGGGAGGCCATGGACCTGGGCTGTGCCATGTTGCGTCGCTGGTGGCGGCCGGCGCTCCTCGCTTGGATCGCGCTGTACTTGCCGGTCGGCGCGGTCGTGTGCCTTATCCTGCGTGAGCAGTTGTTCCTCGCCGCGCTCACGTTGTGGTGGCTCAAGCCGCTGTTCGACCGCGCCGTGCTGCACGTGCTGGGCGGTGCGGCGTTCGGCGAGGCGCCCGGTGCGTGGGCGACGCTCCGCGCGCTGCCGGGGACGCCGGGACTGCTCGCCAGCCTGACGCTGTATCGCCTTGACCTGGCGCGATCATTCGACCTGCCGGTGTGGCACCTCGAACGCTTGCGCGGGGGCGAAGCACGCGCGCGCGCGAAGGTACTGCATCGCAGGGCGCGGGGGCACGCCGTGTGGCTGACCGTGGGGTGCATGCTGTTCGAGCTCACCGTGATCGTTTCGCTGTTTGGCCTCGTCGACATGCTCACCCCCCAGCCGTACGAGCCGCGTTTCGGCTGGGCAGCGATGTTCTGGGGCGCTGATGACGCCCAGTGGAAACAATGGCTGCGCGTCGCGTTCTATGCGGGCGCGGTGTCGCTGGTCGAGCCTCTTTATGTGGCTGCCGGCTTTGCGCTTTATCTGAACCGGCGCACCCAGCTCGAGGCGTGGGACGTGGAACTGGCGCTGCGCCGGCTCGAGGAGCGTTCCGCGCCGGCCATGCAGCCCCGCCCCGCCGCGCTCGCAGCGGCGCTTGCCCTGCTTGCAGCGCTGGCGTGGCTGCCCGCGGTTCCACGCTTGGCGCAGGCAGCCCAGCCGGGCGCAGCCGAACAGATACGGGAAGTCCTCAAGGAACCGGCGTTCGACCAGCACCGCGAGGTCAGATCGTGGCGCTATACCGGTCCGGGCTTAAGTTGGAGCGACGATGAGAAGCCGAAGCGCGACAGCAATGCCGATTGGGAGAATCTCGGGCGGTTCCTCGCGGAAGTGGCGCGCGCACTGATGTGGGGATTGTCCGGCGCGCTTCTCGCCGCGGCCATCTACTATCTTGTCCGCCATTGGCCGAGGTGGCGTCGCGACACCGCGCCTGAAAGGTTCACGCCTCCGGTGGCATTGTTCGGGATGGACATCAGGCCGGAATCGCTGCCGCGTGACATACCGGGCGCAGCGAGCGCGTTGGTTGAGACCGGCGCTGTGCGCGAAGCGCTGGGCCTGCTCTACCGCGGCACACTGTCGGAATTGGTGCATCGCGATCGACTCGCGCTGGGCGCGGGTGACACCGAGCATGACTGCCTGCGCAAGGCGCGCACGCGGTGCGCGGCGCAGATCGTGGCCTACTTCACGCGGCTGGTGGCGGCGTGGCAGGGCGCGGCCTACGCCGCGCGCGTGCCGGAGCGGGCCGCGGCACTCGAGCTTTGCGCCGGCTGGCGCACGCTCTTTGCCACGGACGCGGCATGATGCGCAGGTACCTTCCTGCCCTGGTTGTCGTCGCGCTGGTGGCGGGCGGCGCCGCGTGGTTTTACTTCAATTTCGAGCGCGTCTCGGAACGCGAGCGCGTGGGCTACCAGGGCGAGGCGCGCCGCAATTTTCTGCTGGCGGCAACGCGCCTCTACGAACGCATGGGCAAGAAAACACGGACGGTGCGGCGACCCGCGGAATTCGGCGAACTGCCGCCAGGCGGCACGCTGGTACTTGCGCGCTATCGCGCGGGCATCGTCCCGCGCAGCCTGGAGCGGGTGATGGCGTGGGTCGAGGGCGGCGGACATCTCATCGTCGCAGCCGAGTGGCATTACAATCGCGACCCGGTACTCGAGCGGCTGGGGATCGAGCGGCGCGAACTGCGCCAGCGCGTCCCGCGCGAGCCCGTCGGCGTCACGCTCCCGCACGCCCCACGCGAAATGCGGCTGGTGATGGGCAACCGGGTTCAGCTCAGCGAGCGCACGCCGCGCGCCGTGTTCCGCATCGACGATCGCCTGGGCGCCATTCTGCTGCACTATCGTCACGGCGCGGGCCAGATCACCGTGCTCACCAGCATGTCGTTCCTCACCAACGCGACAATAGGCGAGCATGACCATGCCGAGTTCGCATGGCAATTGCTGCAATTCAATCCTGCCACCCCGGAGATCGTCATCGCGCCGCGGCTCGCAACGCCCTCGTTGCTCGCGGCGCTGGTCGAGCACGCACGGCAGGCATTGGTCGTTGCGGCGCTGCTCCTCGCCGCCTGGTTGTGGCGCGTCATCCCGCGCTTCGGCCCGCTGATTCCCGATCCGCTGCCCGCACGGAGGCGGCTTCTGGATCACTTGCGCGCGAGCGGGCTGTTCCACTGGAATAACGGCGATGTGGCACGGCTTACCAGCGCGGCGCGAGAGGCCTGCATGCACAAGATCGGGCGCGTGCATCCGGTCATCGCCGCGCTGCCCATGCCGCAGCGCGCTACGCGTCTCGCGCAACTGACGGGTCTGCCGGAGGACCAGATCGTGCTGGGGCTTAGCGGTCAGCCAGCGGACCCGGCGCAGTTCACGGGGCTGATACGCACGCTGCAGGCGCTTGAAGCAGGACTGACCCGCCGACGGGCGGAATGAAGGGAAAACGAGTGACTCACGAGAACGGGGCAGCAGCGCACGACATTGCACAGGTGGCGCAGGCCGCAGCCGCAATGCGCGCCGAGATCGCCAAGGCCGTGGTGGGCCAGGCGCAGGTGGTGGATCAGGTGCTGGCGGGGCTCATCGCCGGCGGCCACGTCCTGATCGAAGGCGTGCCCGGACTGGGCAAGACACTGCTCGTGCAGGCGCTCGCCAGGACTTTCAGCGGCACCTACCGGCGCATTCAGTTCACGCCCGACCTCATGCCGGCGGACGTGTGTGGCCACACGCTCTACGACCAGGCGACGCGCCAGTTCACGACGCGGCGCGGCCCGGTGTTCACCCATTTGCTGCTTGCCGACGAGATCAACCGCGCGCCCGCGAAAACACAGGCGGCATTGCTGGAAGTCATGCAGGAACTGCAGGTCACGATCGAAGGCGCCGCGCTGCCGCTCGAGCCCCCGTTCATGGTACTCGCCACGCAGAACCCGATCGAGCACGAGGGCACCTATGCGCTGCCGGAAGCGCAACTCGATCGCTTTCTGCTCAAGGTGCGCATCGACTATCCGGACCACGCGGAAGAAACGCAACTGGTGCGGCAGGTCACCGCCGGCCAGGTCGGCGACCGCCTGAACGTGGACGCGGTAACACCGGTCATCAAGCCTGAAGGCGTGCTGGCGCTGCAGCGCGCCGCCGCGCAGTTGCGCCTCGACGACGCCGTGCAGGACTACGCCGTACGCATCGTGCGCGCAACCCGTACCTGGAGCGGGGTTGCCGCCGGTGCGGGCCCGCGAGGCGGCATCGCCCTGGTGCGCGCGGCGCGCGCCGCGGCCCTGCTGGCCGGACGCGATTTCGTGACACCGGACGACGTTAAAGGCATGGCGCTGCCCGCACTGCGCCATCGCGTGACCCCGTCGCCGGAGCTGGAAATCGAGGGCCATGGGGCCGACAGCATCCTGCATGCGCTGCTCGAGAAGACGAGTGCGCCGCGGCAATAGCTGCGCCGCGCCGCGCGCCGGATCCCGATGATCGCGCCGTCACACCGGCTGCTGATCCTGCTGGCGATCCTGCTGGCGCTTGCCGTCGCAACGGCGATCTGGCCTGTCGCCGCCCCGATCTGGTGGGCGGGGGCCGCGCTATTGGGTGTGGCGGCCGTCATGGACGCCGCGGTCGTCGCCCTCCCTCCCGCGCTCACCGCGCAGCGTCGCGCGCCCGGCTCGCTGCCGGTCGGCGTGTGGCAGTGCGTCGACCTGCGCATAGCGAACGGGGGCCGCCTGGCGCGCCGGTTGTTGCTCTACGATCATCATCCGGATACCTGCGATGCGCGCGGTCTGCCGTGCGCGGTGAGGGTCGCACGCGGCCAGTGGGCCGAATTGCATTATGAACTGTGCCCGCTCGAGCGCGGCGAACATCGGTTCGGGCGCCTGGAAGCGCGGCTCTCCTCGCCGCTCGGGCTGTGGGAGCGGCGCCTGTACCTCGGGCAGGAGTCGGTGACCCGTATCTATCCAAACTTTGCGGCGCTTACCAAGTACGCGTTATTCGCCACCGATCACCGCCTGTCGCAGATCGGTGTCCTGCAGCGCCGCCGCCGTGGCGAGGGCGTGGAATTCCATCAACTGCGCGAGTACCGGGAGGGGGACGCGCAGCGCCAGATCGACTGGAAGGCAACGGCGCGCGCAGGGAAGCTGATTTCGCGCGAGTACCAGGACGAGCGCGACCAGCAGGTGGTATTCCTGATCGATTGCGGCCGGCGCCTCGCGGCGCGAGACGGGGATCTCTCGCATTTCGACCATGTGCTCAATGCCGCGCTGCTGCTCGCCTACGTCAGCCTGCGCCAGGGGGATTCAGTGGGCCTGCTCACCATGGGCGGCCACAATCGGTTCATGGCACCCCGCAAGTCCGCGGCGAGCGTCAACCTCATGCTCAACCTGCTCTACGACTTGCAGCCCACGCTCATGACCTCGGACTACTATGCCGCGGCGCTGGAACTCATGCGGCGCATCCGCAAACGCGCGTTGGTAGTGATCCTTTCCAACCTGCGCGACGAAGACGAGGACACCTTGAGTCCCGCGCTGCGCCTGCTCTCACGGCGTCACCTGGTGCTGTTCGCGAGCTTGCGCGAGAGTATCCTGGCGCGCGCGCTGTCCGCGCGCGTGGACAGTTTCGAGCGCGCGCTGACGCATGCCGCGGCTGCTGATTACCTCAAGCAGCGTGCGCTGGCATTCGGCCGGCTGGAACGCTCGGGTGCGCTTGCCCTCGACGTGGAGCCGCCCCAGTTACCCGTGGCACTGGTGAACCGCTACCTTGAAGTGAAGGGCGCCGGGCAACTGTGAGCACGAAGATTTCCCGGTGAACGGAACCCGGCCCGGCGCGTTGCAATCGCGCCTACATGCAATATCGTCGAACCGTTGCACAACGATATCCATGCCTACGCAAGTCTATAGTAAGTGCTCGCACATAATGTGAATAAACAGATAACTACATGAAATAAATTGATAAATTAATTTTGACAGACGCATATGTAAGCGTTTACATCATTATGTGTTTGTCTTAGAATAATGCCGCGCGCGGTTCGCACACGAGTCTATTCAAGTGATTGCCGCACACAGGTTCCCGAGACGCAGGCACGGGATACAATAACGGTCCCCGCGTCACTTTTATCCAAAGAGGAATTGCATGAACACGATGGCAGATACCAAGAATCTCGCGAAGAATCTCGCCGTTGGCGGCAAAGTCCGGATGACGCCCAGCGAAGCTTTTGTCGAAACGCTGATTGCGCAGGGCGTAAAAGACAGCTTTGGCATCGTCGGCTCCGCCTACATGGACGCGCATGACCTTTTTCCGCTTGCCGGCATACGTTTCATATCGGTTGCGCATGAGCAGAACGCGGCCCACATGGCGGATGGCTATTCGCGGGTCACGGGGAAGCATGGCGTGTGCATTGCGCAAAACGGCCCCGGCATCACCAATTTCGTCACCGGGATCGCGGCGGCTTACTGGGCGCATTCGCCGGTGGTGGCGATCACCCCGGAGTCCGGCAGCCTTACCATGGGGCTGGGAGGGTTTCAGGAAACCGACCAGATGCCCATTTTTTCCAAGATCACCAAGTGGCAGGTGCACGTAAATTCGCCCCTGCGCATTGCGGAATTGACGGCACGCGCGTTCGATATCGCGATGGCCGAACGTGGTCCGGTCCAGGTGAACATCCCGCGCGACTACTTGTATGGGGAGGGGGACTACCAGATCCCGCAGCCGCAACGTGTCGAACGCTCGGCGGGCGGTCCCGAGTCGCTCGACGCGGCTGTGCGGCTCCTGGCAAAGGCAAAGTTTCCGGTCATCCTGTCGGGCGGGGGCATCGTGATGGCCGACGGCGTCAAGGAGTGCGTCGCCCTGGCCGAGTATTTGACCGCACCGGTCGTGAACTCATATCTGCATAACGACTCGTTCCCGGCGAGCCATCCGCTGGCGTGCGGACCGCTGGGTTATCAGGGGTCGAAGGCGGCGATGAAGATCATCGCGCGGGCCGACGTGGTGCTGGTGCTGGGGAGCCGCCTCGGGCCGTTCGGCACGTTGCCGCAACACGGCCTGGACTATTGGCCGAAGGAGGCGAAGATCATCCAGATCGACTCCGACCAGCGCATGCTGGGTCTGGTGAAGAAAGTGTCGATCGGGATCTGCGGGGATGCGCGGCTCGCGGCGGCTGAACTCCTGAAACGCCTCAAGGCCCAGACCAAACTTACCCCGAACAAGGCGCGCCTCGGCGAGGTGCAGCGTGAGAAGCTCGCGTGGCGGGATGAACTCACGAACTGGCCGTCGCCCAACAAGAAGGGTCAGATCGGACCGCGCCAGGCGCTGGCGGCGCTCGCGCGGGCGATGCCAAAAAATGCCATGGTTTCCACCGATATCGGCAACGTCTGCTCAGTGGCGAACAGCTACCTCAACTTTGACGCCGCGCCATCGTTCCTCGCGGCGATGAGCTTCGGCAATTGCGGCTACTCCTATCCGGCGGCGATCGGCGCCAAGGTCGGACGTCCCGACCGCCCGGCGATTGCGTATGTGGGCGACGGCGCCTGGGGCATGAGCCTGGCGGAGGTCATGACCTGCGTGCGCGAGAACATCCCGGCGATCGCGGTGGTGTTCAATAACGGGCAGTGGGGCGCGGAGAAGAAGAACCAGATCGACTACTTCGAGAACCGCTACCTCGGCACCAACCTCAAGAATCCCAACTTCGCCGACGTCGCCGAAGCGATGGGCGCCAACGGCATTACCGTCGAGCACGTTGACGAGGTGGGGGATGCGTTGCGCGGCGCGGTACGATCGAGCCGGCCCACCGTGATCAACATGATGCTGACCCAGGAACTGGGAGACCCGTTCCGGCGCGATGCGTTCCGCCCGCCGCGGCGGCTGCTCGCGAAATACAAGAAGTACAGCGCCAAGCAGTATCGTTGATCCCGTCGGGGATCCCTATCGAGGCGGGCGCGTCAGCGTAGCGCCTTGCGGGCCTTGGCGATCGCCGAGCGCACGCGGGCAGGCGCCGTGCCGCCGAGGTGGCGGCGGCTCCTGAGCGAACCCTCCAGCGACAGGGCGCCGAATACGTCGCTGCCGATCAACCGCGAGTAGCGGCGTAATTCCGTAAGCTTGATTTCGGCGAGATCGCGCCCCTGCGACTCGGCATAACGCACCACCCGAGCTACCGTCTCGTGCGCGGCGCGAAACGGCATGCCTTTTCGCACCAGGTAGTCCGCAAGATCGGTGGCGGTTGCGTATCCCTCGCGCGCTGCCGCGAGCAGCGCCTCGCGGTTGACGGTGAGACCCGAGAGCATTTCCGTGAATACGGCGAGGCTGGTTTCGACCGTGTCCACGGCATCGAACAACGGTTCCTTGTCTTCCTGGTTGTCCTTGTTGTAGGCGAGGGGTTGCGCCTTCATCAACGTAAGCAACGCCACCAGATCGCCGTTGACGCGCCCGGTCTTGCCCCGGATCAGTTCCGCGACATCCGGATTCTTCTTCTGCGGCATGATCGAGGATCCCGTGCAGAAGCGGTCGGCGAGACCGATGAACCCGAAGCGCGGGTTCATCCAGATGACGATCTCTTCGCAGAAGCGCGAGAGATGCGTCATCAGCAATGCCGCGCACGCGCAGAACTCCACCGCGAAGTCGCGGTCCGACACCGCATCGATCGAGTTCTCGCACACGCCCTCGAATCCGAGATCCTTCGCCACCATCATGCGATCTATGGCGAACGAGGTGCCGGCGAGCGCGGCGGCGCCGAGCGGCAGCCGGTTGATGCGCCGCCGGCAATCCGCCAGCCGCCCGGCATCGCGCGCGAGCATCTCGAAGTATGCCATCAGGTGGTGACCGAACGACACCGGTTGCGCAACCTGCATGTGCGTGAACCCCGGCATCACGGTGTCGGCGTGGGACTCGGCCAGATTCAGGAGCGCTTCCTGCAAGCGCCCGATCAGGGCGAGCAGCCGATCGACGGATGCGCGCAGGTAGAGCCGCACGTCCGTTGCCACCTGGTCGTTGCGGGAGCGCGCGGTGTGCAGGCGTCTGCCCGCCTCGCCGACGATGTCGGTCAGCCGCCGCTCGATGTTGAGATGGACATCTTCGTGTTCCAATGACCACGGAAACGATCCCCTGCGCACCTCCGCGAGGATACGCGCCATCCCGCTCCTGATCGCGGCGAGATCGCGCCGGTTCAGAATGCCGGCCGCGTGCAGCATGCGGGCGTGGGCGAGCGAGCCCTGAATGTCGAATTCCGCGAGCCGCCGGTCGAACCCGACCGACGCGGTAAAACGCTTGACGAGATCGGCGGGCGGCTCGCTGAAACGCCCGGACCAGAGCTTTGCGCCGCTGCGCCGACGCACCTTCTTATTGGACGCCATGACCCCTGCTAGAATGGTCAGAGAATGTCGGCCAGTATAAATCATAAGACCTACGCGAGCGCACTGCCGAACTTCCGCAATCTCGGCGTGCTGCTGCGCATACTGGTGATCGTGAACGTCATGGCAGCCGGCATCGCGGTGTCGAAAAGCGGCTCGCTGACCAATGTTTGGCACGAAGTGCTGGAAGTATCCGCGGTCGTGCAGCCGGTGATCATGCTGAGCCTGGTCACGCTCGTGCTGTTGAACGACGTGCTCAGGCGCGCGCCCTACCTGTGGGGCGCGTCAATCGTCCTTGCGCTGGAACTTGTTCTGGTCACCGCGCTGTACGTGTTCGGGCGGCCGCTGTTCGCGATGCAGGCGGATGCACTCGAGGCCTACTGGCTGCTCACGCTCCTGGTGACGGCGGCCCTGCTGCTCTATTTCGACCTGCGGGGGCGGGCACTGTCGCCGGCTCTGTCGGAAGCGCGGTTGCAGGCACTGCAGGCGCGCATCCGGCCGCATTTTCTGTTCAACAGCATCAACGCCGTCTTGAGCCTGATCCGCCAGGACCCGAAACGCGCGGAACGGGCGCTCGAGGACATGGCCGACCTCTTCCGGGCGCTGATGGCTGACAACCGGCAGCTCGCTCCCCTCGCGCGCGAGGTCGAGTTGTGCCGCGAATACCTCAACATCGAACAACTGCGGCTGGGAGAGCGTCTCAGGATCGAATGGCATGTCGACAACCTGCCGCAGGACGCGCTGATCCCGCCGCTCGTGCTACAGCCGCTGCTGGAGAACGCCGTCTATCATGGCATCGAGCCGCGCCTCGAGCCTGGTGTCGTGAGCATCAACATTTATCTCGCCCGCGGAGAGGTGCATATGGTGCTGCGCAATCCCTATGAGCAGGAGGGCGACCACCACGCCGGCAACAAGATGGCGCTGGCGAACATCCGCGAACGGCTCGCGCTGCACTTCGACGCGGAGGCGAGCCTCACCACCAACGTGAGCGACAGCGCGTACCAGGTTCACATCGTCGTGCCGTACCAGAAAGCGGGCGCGGCATGATTGTTCCGGCGCCTCTCAGCGTCCTGATCGTAGACGACGAGGCGCCGGCGCGCAGCCGCATGCACGACCTCCTCGCCGACTGTGCGGCAGACGTGCCTCTGGTCGTCACGGGCGAAGCGGCAAACGGCCGGACGGCGCTCGAGGAAGCGGGCGCGCGGCCGGTGGACGTCGTTCTGCTCGACGTGCGCATGCCCGAGATGGACGGCATCGAGGTCGCGCAGCACCTGCAGCGCCTCGAGCATCCGCCGGCGGTGATTTTCACGACTGCCTACGACGCCTACGCGATCCGCGCCTTCGAAGTGCACGCCATCGATTATCTGCTCAAGCCGATCCGCGCCGCGCGCCTGAAGGAAGCGTTGACGCGGGCGCGCAGCGCGGCGCGCCCTAAGCCCGAAGCGCTGCGCGAGCTGCAGCCGGGCCCGCGCGCTTTCCTCAGCGCGCAGGAGCGCGGCAGGGTCCACCTTATCCCGGTAGGTGACGTGATTTACCTCAAGGCCGAACTCAAGTACGTGACGGCGCGCACCGCGATGCGCGAGTACCTGATTGAGGAATCGCTCGCGCGCCTGGAACAGGAATTCCCCGAGCGCTTCGTGCGCGTGCATCGCAACTGCCTGGTGGCGCGCCAGGCGATCCGCGGCTTCGAGCGCTCCGCGGAAAGCGCGGAAGGGCAGTGGGAAGTCGTGTTCAAGGCGTGCCCGGAACGCATCCCGGTGAGCCGCCGGCAGCAGCACATCGTGCGCGAACTGGGGCGCTCATGAAGGCACGCGCGCAATAGGAACAGCCCGCCTCGGTGATTGCGGGCAGGATGGGAACACCGCCTGCGCGGGCGAGCCGGGCGTGGCGCGAAGGTCGCCAGCCGGCTGCAGTTGCGCAGGCGTTCGCGCGCGGCCCGCTCCGGGAGCACATGCTAGAATCGCTGCGGTCAACAGCGCGGTTACCAGGCGATCCAATTTCATGACGACGGCGGGCGAGGGGCGGGTCGCGCTACCGGAACGCATCATCATTGCCTCGCGCGAAAGTGCGCTCGCGATGTGGCAGGCACGGCACGTGCAGTCGCGACTCGCAGAAACATACCCGGGTGTGGACATCACCATACTCGGGATGGCGACCGAAGGCGACCGCAGGCTCGGCACATCGCTCGCACGGATCGGCGGCAAGGGTTTGTTCGTGAAAGAGCTGGAGGACGCGTTGCTCGAGCGCCGTGCCGACGTCGCGGTGCACTCGCTCAAGGATGTGCCGATGACGCTCGCCGCAGGCCTCACGCTGGCGGCGGTCATCGAACGCGCCGACCCGCGCGATGCGCTGGTCTCGCCGCATTACCGGCGCCTCGCTGACCTTCCGGCGGGAAGCCGGGTCGGCACCTCGAGCCTGCGCCGCGCGAGCCAGTTACTCGCGCGGCAACCCGGACTCTCGATCGAGCCGCTGCGCGGCAATGTGCCAACGCGCCTGCGCAAGCTCGATGAAGGCAACTACCAGGCCATCGTGCTGGCGGCAGCAGGGTTGAAACGCCTGGGACTTGAGGAGCGCATCACCGCGCTGCTGACCGTTGACGAAAGCGTCCCTGCCGTGGGGCAGGGGGCGCTCGCCCTGGAGTGTCGCGCGGATCGTTCCGATCTCATGATGTGGCTGCGACCCCTGCACCATGCGCCCACCGCGGCTTGCGTTGCAGCGGAACGGTCGTTCTCGCGCGCGCTCGCGGGCAGCTGTAACGTGCCGCTCGGCGGTTACGCGGAATTGTCCGCGGGGCGCCTGAGATTGCGTGGTTTCGTCGCTGCCCCGGATGGTACACAGATCCTCCGCGGGGAGGCCGAAGGAGCGGTCGAAACTCCGGAGATGATCGGGCAGACACTTGCGGCAATGCTCCGGGAACGGGGCGCGGACGAAATCCTCGCTGCGCTCGAGGACATCAGTGAACGGTGAACGGTGAACCGTAATATCACTCGCTTTCGCCACACACTGGCTGCGCGGGATTAGCGCGCGGCTGAGAGCCGATGACGGAGCCTCGCACAACGGGCCCCCTGGCGGGGCGGGGTATCGTGATCACGCGCCCGCAGGAGCAGGCCGGGGCACTCGCTGATGCGATTCGAGCCGCCGGGGGGCGCGCCATTCTCTTTCCGGTGATCGAGATCGCGGACGTTGCGGACCTGAAGGCGCTCAATGGGCTCCTTGCACGGCTCGGCGAATTCGATCTCGCGATCTTCATCAGTCCGAGCGCGGTCAACAAGGCGATGAACCTGATCGGCGCGCACCGCCCGCTGCCGCGGCGGCTCGCGGTTGCTGCAATAGGCCGCGGCAGCGTGAAGTCGCTGGAGCGTTTCGGTGTGAGCGGGGTGATCGCGCCGGAGGGGCGCTTCGACAGCGAGGCACTTCTCGAACTGCCCGCGCTCGCCGATGTTGCCGGCAAGCGTATCGTGATCTTTCGCGGCGAGGGGGGGCGCGAACTGCTGGGCGACACGCTCACGGCGCGCGGCGCGCATCTCGAATATGCGGAATGTTATCGGCGCACCCTGCCACGCGCGGACGTGTCGCCTCTCATGCGCGCATGGGCGCGGCACGAGGTGCACGCCGTCGTGGTCACCAGCAGCGGGGGTATGAGCCACCTGTTCGACATGGTGGGAAAACTGGGGCAGGCATGGCTGCAGAAGACGCCGGTGTTTGTCCCGCACCCGCGCATTGCCGAGGCCGCGCGCGGCCTGGGGGTGCGAGAGGTGGTGCTCACTGCAGCGGGCGATGAGGGGATCGTAGCGGTCCTGGCCGATTACTTCAGCGCCTCCTGCCGCGCGTGACGCAACGTTGCGGCTGCGTTCCACGTACGTCGCTCGATATTGCGGCGCGGAGGCCTTCCTCGCATACTACCTGTCGGCTGCTGATTGCCTAAGAGCGCACTCTAAGTCAGACATGAACGATTCCCCGGCGTCGACCCCCCAAGCCCAAGGCGACGCGCCTGGTCCAGATGCCGCGCCTGGCGCGGCATCGCCCCCCGGCGCAGGCGCATCGAGCAACCGCGTCTCGGGTATCGCGCTGTTCGTGGCGCTGGTCGCGACCGCGGTGGCAGCGTGGCAGTGGCACGACGAACGGAACCGCAGCGAAGCGGTGCGCCAGGAACTGGCGAAGCGACTGGCCGATGCCGACATTCAGGCGAAAGATGGACGCCTCATTGCCGAGCAGGCGCGAGCCGCGACGGTTGAAGCCCAGGTCAAGCTGGGCGTGCTCGAAAATCGGCTCGGCGAGTCGCAGAGCCAGCAGATCGCATTGGAGGCGCTCTACCAGGAACTCTCCCGCAATCGCGACGAATGGGCGTACGCAGAGATTGACCAGTCGCTGCAAGTCGCGAACCAGCAGTTGCAGCTCGCCGGCAACGTCAAGGCGGCGTTGATCGCGCTGCAGAACGTCGACACGCGCCTGCAGCGCATGGAGCGGCCGCAGTTCCGGGTGTTGCGCAAGGCGATCAACCGCGACATCGAACGCCTGAAAGCACTGCCTCATGTCGACATCGTCGGCATCAGTGTCCGCCTCGATAGCCTCGCCACCAGTGTCGACGCGCTCCCGCTCGCCACTGAGGTGCGCCCGCCCCCTCCGCCGCCGGGTGCGGAAGCCGACAAGGCACGCGGCCCGTGGCTGCGCTTCTGGCGGGAGGTCTGGAGCGACGTCAAGCAGTTGGCCCGCGTGCAGCGCATGGACAAGCCCGATCCGCCGCTGCTCGCACCGGCGCAGAGCTATTTTCTGCGCGAGAATCTGAGGCTGCGGCTCGCCGGGGCGCGGCTTGCGCTGCTCGCGCGGGACGAAACCAATTACAAGGCCGATGTCAGGGCCGCGCGCGAGTGGATCGTGCGCTATTTTGATGGTCGCGACCGCCAGGTGGCCCAGGCCATAAGCACGCTGGGGGCGTTGCATGCGGCGGCGATCAGCATAGAAGTGCCCGATATTTCAGGCACGCTTGATGCGCTGCGCCTGCTGCGCATTGCCAATGAGCGCAGCAGCCGATGAGCAGCCGGCGCGGCCCTGGCGCTAGGCCATAGGCGGTAGCGCAATGCGGGCATTGTTCTGGGTGGTGGCGATAACCGCGCTGGCGGCCGGGGTGGTCGCGGCGGCGCGTTACAACGCCGGTTACGCACTGTTCGTGCTGCCGCCGTACCGCCTGGAGGTTTCGCTCAATCTGCTGTTCGCGCTGGCGGTTGCCGGGTTCGCGCTCGGTTATCTTGCGCTGCGTGCGACGTCCGCCACTTTGAGCCTGCCGCGGAAGGTGCACGAGTATCGTGCCGCGCGTCGGCGGGATCAGGCGCACGCAGCGCTGATCGAGACGGTGCGCGAATTCTTTGCCGGGCGTTATGCGCGCGCGGAGAAGGCGGCGGGCCGTTGTATTGCGTTGGGCGAGCACGCGGGGCTCGCCGCCACGTTCGCGGCGCGCGCGGCGCACGAATTGCGCGCATTCGAACGGCGCGACGACTACCTCTCGCAGGCGGCGAGGCTGGCGAGTGAAGACGACGCGGTGAGGATCGTCACCGCCGCCGAGTTGCTGCTCGATCAGCGCCGTTTCCAGGAAGCGCTCAGCGTCCTCGGGGCCCTGCCCCGCAAGCACACGGCCGCGCTGCGGCTGGAGTTGAAAGCCCAGCAGCTGGCGCGGAACTGGGAGCAGGTGCTGGCGCTGGTCGACCAGCTCGAGAAGCGCGGCGTGTACGATGCCGAGCATGCGGAGCAGATCCGCCGCTATGCGCAGGCGGAACGCATCGAGCGACAGGGAGCCGACCCGCACGCGCTTGACGAGATCTGGCAGAGGATTCCGCAACGCCAAAGGCGCGACCCAAAGGTGGCGTTGGCGGCCGCGCGCAGCTTCATCGCCTGCGGCAAGAGCGGGCAGGCGCAACGGATCATCGAGGACAGTCTGGAGGCCACCTGGGATAGCGAGCTGGTCGCGCTCTACGCCGAGTGCGCCGAGGGGGCCGTGACGGCCATCGAACGCGCGGAGATATGGCTCAGGCAACATCCCGGGGATGCCGCATTGCTGCTCACGCTGGGACGATTGTGCGCACACCAGGCGCTGTGGGGCAAGGCGCAAAGTTATCTCGAGGCGAGCCTGTCGCTCGAGCCCGGCTACCCGGCGCACCTCTTCCTCGCTCAACTCCACGAAAAGCTCGGCACCGCGGATGCGGCGCAACGGCACTACCGGGCGAGCCTGGAACTTGCGGTCGCGGAACTGCGGCAGGATACAGCGGCCGGACACCGCCCCATGTCCATCTAGAACGTTCCAGTTGCGCTCCGCGCGCAGAGCCGATCAAGCGCCGTTGCCGGTTTCCGCGACCGCGGGAGTAAAAGAGTCGGAGATGAACTCCTCATCCGGCAACTTGCAATGCGCCGTGAAATCGGCGTGAGCGGCTTCGACCATGACAGGCGCGCCGCAGGCGTAGACCTGGTGGCCCGAGAGGTCGGGAAAATCCTCCATCGCGGCCCGATGCACAAAACCCTTGCGGCCGGTCCATTCGTCCTCCGCACGCGCCTCCGAGAGCACCGGCACGTAGACGATGCCGTGATCGCGCCGCCAGCGCTCGGCCAGCCCGTTCATGTAAAGATCGCTGCGCACCCGTCCGCCCCAATACAAGGTCATCGCGCGCCGTATGCCCTTGTAAAAGGCGTACTCGACGATCGCCTTGATCGGCGCGAATCCCGTGCCGCTTGCGAGCAGGACGATGGGCTTGTCGCTGTCCTCGCGCAGGAAGAACGTGCCGAGCGGACCCTCGAAGCGCAGGATGTCCTTTTCCTTGAGGCGGGTGAAGACATAATTGCTGAACGGGCCGCCGTAGTTTCTCAAATGCAGTTCCAGCAGATGGTCGTCGTGCGGTGAATTGGCCATCGACAGGCTGCGGCGCCGGCCGTCCTTCATCAGGATGTCGATATACTGTCCCGCGAGGAACTGCAGGCGCTCGTTCGCGGGCAGCTTCAGGCGCAGCACCATGACATCCCGTGCCACATGCTCCATCTGCTGCACGCGGCACGGCAGCGTGCGGATCTGAATATCCCTCGCCGCACCGATTTCGCGGCACTCGATCGCAAGGTCGCCGAGGGGGCGCGCCTGGCAGAACAGCGCCATGCCCATCCGGCGATCGGACTCGGGCAGCGCGTGCTCCTGGTAGCTGCCGTAATCGACCTCGCCCGCCACCACCTTGCCCTTGCAGGTGCCGCAGGCGCCGTTGCGGCAACCGTAGGCGATCACATATCCCTCGCGCAAGGCTGCTTCGAGTATGGTCTCCCCGGCATTGACGGTGAAGACGTGGTTGCTGGGCCGGATCGTGACTTGATGTGCCATGGCGTCGATCGCCGGACCGGGAAGGACCCGGCCGGGGTGAGAACTTCCTGTTATGCGAAGGGGGTATATCGGAACCGGTTGTGTTCTTATGCGAACGCCGGAGCCCGTCCGGAACCCGCCGCAGAACCGGACCGGTCCGTGGTTCGGAGTCTCGTTAGGCTAGAATTCGTTACATGCGGCGGTTATTCATCATCGGTTGCGGCGATGTGGCGCTGCGCCTGGTGTCTCTGGTGCGCGGGCGCTACCGGATCTACGCGCTCGCGCGCAGCACGAACCGGTTTGCGACGCTGCGCGCGCACGGTATCACACCGGTGCGCGGCGATCTCGATCGGCCGGACACTCTCGATGCCATCGCGGGGCTGGCCCATGACGTCGTGCATTTCGCGCCGCCGCCGCCGCATGGCATTCATGACACACGCACGGCGCATCTGGTAGCGGCATTGGCGAGGGGGGGGAGTCTACCACAGCGCCTGGTGTACATCAGCACGAGCGGCGTGTATGGCGACTGTGCCGGGGCGCTGATCGCCGAGACGCAGCCGGTGCGGCCGCACACCGACCGCGCTCGGCGCCGGGCCGACGCCGAGCGCCGCCTGCGCGTGTGGGGCGCGCGTACGGGAGTGCGCGTTGCGATCCTGCGCGTGCCGGGCATCTATGCCGCGGACCGGTTGCCGCTCGCGCGCCTGCGCAGCGCGACTCCTGCGCTCAGGCCCGAGGATGATACCTTCATCAACCATGTTCACGCAGACGATCTGGCGCGCATGGTGTTGGCGGCCCTGCACCGTTCGCAGCCGAACCGCAGCTACAACGCCGCGGACGATGCGCCGCAGCGAATGGGCGATTATTTCGATCTTGTCGCCGACCGTTTTGGCCTCGCCCGGCCGGTGCGCATCAGTCGTGCTGACGCCGCAGCGCGGCTCCCGGATAATCTGCTCTCGTTCATGAGCGAGTCGCGCCGGCTCGTGAACCGCAGGGTCAAGGCTGAACTGCGCTTGCGGCTGCTCTATCCGACGGTGGAGCACGGACTCCGCGCCGCTGTAGCCGCGCAAGAGCGCGCGGGCGGCGCCCGGTCCGGGGAAGGTCCCCCGTGAGTGCGCCCGACGGCACGCTGCTGGTGTTCACCAACCTGCCAGATCACGACGCTGCGGTGGCACTCGCGCGGGCCCTCGTGGATCGGCGGCTCGCCGCCTGCGTTAACGTGCTCGGCGCCGCGACCTCGATCTATCGCTGGCGGCAGACGGTGGAAACCGCACAGGAAGTGCCGCTGCTCATCAAGACGCGCGCTTCGCTTTATGCCGCGGTCGAAGCGGCGATCCGCGAGCTTCATCCCTACGAACTTCCCGAAATCATCGCTGTCCCAGTCGAGCGCGGCCTGCCCCAGTATCTCCAATGGGTGCTGGCCGAGACGACGGCGATCGCTTCCTAGCAGGTTTCTCGACCATGCGTTTTCTGTTTCTGCTGCTCCTGTTCGCGTTGTGGCCCGCGCATGCCGCCGAGCCTGAATTGCTCGAGCCCGAAAAGGCCTTCCGTCTCGCCACGCGCCTTGCAACGCGCGATTCGATTGAGGTGCGCTACCTCATCGCGCCCGGTTACTACATGTATCGGGACAAGTTCCGCTTTGCGCTCGATTCCACCGGGGCGAAACTGGCGCAACCGCAACTGCCGCGCGGAACGATGAAGCGCGACGAATTCTTCGGCGACGTCGAAACCTATCGGGACGAAGTGACGATACGCCTGCCTCTCGAGCTCGGTAGTGACGGGGCACAGGTGTTGGGCCTGGTGGCGACGTCGCAAGGCTGTGCCGATGTGGGAGTGTGTTATTTGCCGCAGGATCAGAAAGTGGAGCTGCGGCTCGCCGCACTCGGCGGCGCGTTCGTAGAGGCCGCCCCGCCCCCCGGTGGCGCTGCTCCCGGCGCTGCGGCGCGTGTCGCACCGGTGGCCGAGGATGGCGCGGTCGCGGCGCTGTTTCGCGGCGGCTTCTGGTTCCTCATCGCAAGTTTTTTCGGTTTTGGCCTGCTGCTTGCATTCACGCCCTGCGTGCTGCCGATGATACCCATACTGTCGGGGATCATCGTCGGGCGCGGTCACCATGTGACGCGCACGCACGGCTTGATGCTTTCGGTGGCCTACGTGCTCGGCATGGCGCTCACCTACGCGCTTGCCGGCGTGGCGGCAGGGCTGTCGGGCGCGATGCTCGCTGCGACGCTGCAGAATCCGTGGGTGCTGGGAGGTTTTTCCGCGGTGTTCGTGGCGCTCGCCCTGTCGATGTTCGGCTTCTACGAGCTGCAGCTGCCGGTGGCGCTGCAAAGCCGCCTGGCGGAGGCGACGAACCGCCTTCCCGGCGGGCAGTTTGCCGGCGTCTTCAGCATGGGCATCCTGTCGGCGCTCATCGTCGGCCCCTGTGTGGCGGCGCCGCTCGCCGGCGCCTTGCTCTACATCAGCCAGAGCCGCGACGTGGTGATGGGAGGATCCGCGCTCTTTGCCATGGCGCTCGGCATGGGAGTGCCGCTCCTCGCGCTCGGGGCGTCGGCAGGCGCGCTGGTGCCCAAGGCGGGGCCATGGATGGAGACGGTCAAGCGCTTTTTCGGGGTGGTCATGCTCGCCCTGGCCATCTACATCGTTTCCCCTTTCCTGCCTGTGGTGGCACAGATGCTGGGGTGGGCGACACTGCTGATGGTTACGGCAATCTACCTCCGCGCGCTCGACCCGTTGCCGCCAGGCGCACAGGGCTTCGAACGTTTCAGCAAGGCCGTCGGCGTGATCGCGCTCGTGACCGGGGCCGGATTTCTGATCGGTGCGCTGTCCGGGGGTCGCGACGTGCTGCAGCCACTTTCAGGCCTGCGCGTGGGCGAGGCGTCATCCGCGCCCGTCGCGTTCCAGCGCGTGGGCAACAGTGCCGGACTGGATAATGCGATCCGCGCCGCCACCGGCAAACCCGTGATGCTCGACTTCTACGCCGACTGGTGCGTGTCGTGCAAGGAAATGGAGCGCTTCACGTTCACCGACTCCAGAGTGCAGGCGCGGCTGCAGCAGATGGTGAAGCTGCAGGCCGACGTAACCGGCAACACGGCCGAACATGCCGCCCTGCTCAGGCGGTTCCGGTTGTTCGGCCCGCCGGGCATCATCTTCTTCGACCGGGAAGGGCGCGAAATTCAGGCATTGCGCGTAATCGGTTTCCAGAGCGCCGACAAGTTCGCCGGCGTGCTGGATCGGGCGCTCGCCACGAAATGAAGCAGGACCGCCGGTTCTTGGTGATAGGGGTGGTTGCGGTTGCCGCGGCCGTCGCCGGCTACAGCGTAAACGCCTGGTGGCGGGCCGGCTCCCAAACTGAGGCCGCGGGGGCGGTCATGTCGGCCCGGCTGACCGACCTTCACGGCAAGGCGCTCTCGATCGACCAGTGGCGGGGCCGCGTTCTGGTGGTGAATTTCTGGGCGACATGGTGCGCCCCATGCCGCGATGAGATACCCATCTTTATCAAGCTGCAGCAGAAGCATCAGGCACGCGGGCTCCAGTTCATCGGCATCGCGATCGATCAGCGCGAGAAAGTGGAGCGTTTTGCTCGGGACTTCGCCATGAACTATCCGGTGCTCCTCGGGGGCATCGATATGGTGGAACTGTCGCGTCGCGCCGGAAACCGTCTTGGCGCGCTCCCTTTTACCATCATCATTGACCGTACCGGCGCCATCGTCAGTGTCCAGGTGGGTGTCTTGAAAGAAGCCAAGCTGGAAGCCATGCTTCAAGCGTTGCTGTAAATCACTCATCTCCGCGTAACGTCTGTGATCTTCGTCTAAACTTGAGCCGTGTCGATCACGCAGTTAGACTTGTTACTTGAATGACTTCCGCGCGCGGGGCGGAAATTCTTCATATAACAGTAAGTAATCACTCAGTGGGGTGCCCATGGGTGTAACCCATGCGTGACCTCCTGGCACCATAGGCATTGGAATTTCGTAAACTTGTAGACATTCGTCCACAACTGCAGCAAACTCCTGGCAAAATGCAAGGTTAATCTCGCATCAGGGCGCGCGCAAGGCCCACGCACTTGGGGAAGGGCAGGCAAGTGGGGGACGGAAGGAACATCCTCGTAATTAACGGCCCAAACCTGAATTTGTTGGGCACGCGCGAGCCTGCAACGTACGGTACTGCCACGCTTGCCAGCATAGAGCAGCGGCTGTGCGATCAAGCTGCTGTCGCCGGAGCCGCGCTCACCATGTTCCAGAGCAATTCCGAAGCTGAACTGGTCGAGCGCATACAGCGCGCCGGGCGCGAGCAGGTCGATTTCATCATCATCAACCCCGCGGCATATACCCACACCAGCGTTGCGATTCGGGATGCACTGTCTGCCGTTGGCATCCCGTTCGTCGAGGTACATCTTTCCAACGTGTTCGCGCGCGAGGCATTCAGGCAGCACTCCTATTTCACCGACCTCGCCGCCGGCACGATCAGCGGGTGGGGCGCGCAGGGTTACGAACTCGCGCTTGCTTTTGCGCTGCGCCAGCCGCCCGCAGCGTCGCGACCCGCAGCCCGCTAGGAGACGACCGCCCATGGATTTGAGAAAGCTCAAGACCCTGATCGATCTGGTCCAGCAGTCGGGCATCGCCGAACTGGAAATCACGGAAGGCGAAGAAAGGGTGCGAATCAGTCGGGGCACCACCGCCGCTCCGGTGGCAGCCGCGCCACCCGTGACCCTGGTCCCCTTTGCTCCCGCAGACACGTCAACGGCAGCGCCGGCCGCGGCCGGAGAGCCGGCGGCGACAGAAGGTCACGTGCTCAAGTCCCCCATGGTGGGCACCTTCTATCGCGCTGCGGCGCCCGGGAGTAATCCGTTTGTCGAATTGGGACAGGCGGTGAAGACAGGTGATATCGTGTGCATCATAGAGGCCATGAAGCTGCTGAACGAGATCGAGGCCGATCGCGATGGCATCGTAAAGACCATACTGATCGACAATGGCCAACCGGTGGAGTACGGCCAGCCACTGATGATCATCATGTGAGGCACGGGGCGTGAAGCCTGTCCAGGCCACCCGCAGTGCCGGAGATTCCCGCCTCGCCCCTCGTGCCTCATCCCTTACGCTATCCTGATGTTCGAAAAGATACTTATCGCCAATCGCGGCGAAATCGCCCTGCGCATCCAGCGCGCCTGCCGTGAACTCGGCATCAAGACGGTCGTGGTGCACTCGGAAGCGGACGCCGAGGCGAAGTACGTGAAGCTCGCGGACGAGTCCGTTTGCATCGGTCCCCCGCCGCCGAGCCACAGCTACCTCAACATTCCCGCGATCATCAGTGCCGCCGAAGTCACCGACGCGCAGGCGATACACCCGGGGTACGGCTTCCTCGCCGAGAACGCCGATTTTTCCGAGCGCGTCGAGCAGAGCGGGTTCGTCTTCATCGGGCCGCGCCCCGAAACCATACGGATGATGGGCGACAAGGTCAGCGCCAAGAACGCGATGAAAAAGGCCGGCCTGCCGGTGGTGCCGGGCGTGGATGCGCCGTTGCCGGAGGAACCCAAGGAGATCAGCCGGATCGCACGCGAGATCGGCTATCCCGTGATCATCAAGTCCGCGGGCGGCGGCGGCGGCCGCGGCATGCGCGTGGTGCACACCGAGGCTGCCCTGTTCAATGCGGTTCAAACGACGCGCACCGAGGCCCAGGCCGCATTCGGCAACCCGACCGTGTACCTCGAGAAGTATCTGGAGGACCCTAGGCACATCGAGATCCAGGTGCTCGCCGACAAGCACGGGCGCGCGATCTACCTCGGCGATCGCGACTGCTCGATGCAGCGCCGGCATCAGAAGGTCATCGAGGAGGCGCCCGCGCCCCTGCTCAACGCGAGGGTCCGCCTGCGCATGGGCGAGCGCTGCGCCGAGGCCTGCCGCAAGATCGGCTACCACGGGGCGGGAACCTTTGAATTTCTGTGTCAGCGCGGCGAGTTCTATTTCATCGAGATGAATACGCGGCTGCAGGTCGAGCACCCGGTCACCGAGCTCATCACCGGGCTCGACATCGTGCAGTGGCAGATCCGCATCGCGGCGGGTGAGCCGCTCAGGTTGAAGCAGCGCGACGTGGAGTTGAGAGGGCATGCGATCGAATGCCGCATCAACGCCGAAGATCCCTACAACTTCACGCCCTCCCCCGGACGCATCACGTCGTGGCACATGCCCGGCGGACCCGGAATCCGCGTCGACTCCCATGCCTACAACGGATATTTCATGCCGCCGCATTACGATTCCCTGCTCGGCAAGCTGATCGCTTATGGCGACACCCGTGAGCAGGCGATCGCGCGCTTGAGCATCGCGCTCTCGGAAACCGTAATCGAGGGGATCAAGACCAATATTCCCCTGCACCAGGAACTGCTCCAGGATGCGGCATTTCTGAGCGGCGGCACCAGTATCCACTACCTGGAGGAAAAACTCTCCAAGATGGCCCGTGACGAATGACGCCGCAGGCAAAACGCGTGGAGACGGCGAGCGCCGCCCCTGCCTGGTCCTGGGCGCGCTGCTGATTCATCAGACCGCGTGTCGTGGCTTGCGGTAACACTCGAGTCTGATGCGGTCGGCGCGCAAGCGCTCCCGGACGCCTTGATCGAGGCAGGGGCGCTCTCGGTGGACCTGAGCGACGCGGCGGCAGGTTCGCCGTCCGAGGAGGCAATCCACGGCGAATCCCCCGCCTCGGGAACGGGGCTCTGGTCGCGCGTGCGCATAACGGCGCTGTTTCCCGCGCAGTCCGACGTGCGCACGGCGCTGGCGCGCGCGTTTGCGGGCGCGGGAGTGGAAACCATCGAGCCTCTCGCCATCGAACCGGTGCACGAGCAGGACTGGGTGCGCAAGACGCAGCAGCAGTTTGCCCCGGTGCGGATTTCATCGCGGCTATGGATCGTCGCAACCTGGCACACGGTGCCCGATGCCGGTGCGATCAATGTGGTACTGGACCCGGGACTGGCGTTTGGCACGGGTACTCACCCGACGACACAGCTCGTGCTGCGCTGGGTGGAACGCGCGGTGCGCGGCGGCGAGTCGGTGATCGACTACGGTTGCGGTTCGGGCATACTCGCGATCGCGGCCCTCAAGCTCGGCGCCGGCACCGCCTGCGCGGTCGACCTCGACGAGCAGGCGCTGCTTGCAGCGCGGCGCAATGCTATGCAGAATCAGGTGCGGGTGCGGGTGTCATCCGCGGCAGGGTTGTCAGCCGCGCCGGCGCAGATCGTGATGGCAAACATACTCGCCCATCCGCTGATCGTGCTCGCGCCGGTGCTGGCGGGATTGACGCTGCCCGGCGGAGTGCTCGCGTTGTCGGGCATCCTCGCGGATCAGGCGCCGGAGGTGCTCGCTGCCTACCGCCAGTGGTTCGACATCGCGGTTGCAGACCGGCAGGAGGACTGGGTGTTGTTGAGCGGTCTACGAAGGTGAGGGCGCCGGCGTGTCGATGGTAACGCGATGTCCGTCGTGCGCGACGTTGTTCCGGGTGACAGCGCAGCACCTGCAGGCATACCACGGGCAGGTGCGGTGCGGGCGCTGCATGACCGTGTTCGACGCCTTCAAGGCGCTCGCGACTCTGCCTGATCAGGGTGCCCCGGATCTCAAGCCGAGAAGTGCCGCGGAAAGCGCCGCCGCCGTCGGCGAGGGGAACCTTGCCCCGGCGCGCGCCGATGTGGCGTCCATCCCGGCGGCGCCTGTTCCAGCAAGTCCACTTGCGATTCCGGAGGCCGCGGCCGCAATTGGCGAGCCCGCGCACGAGCCGATCGCGCACGTCATACCTGCGTCACCCGAGTTGACCGAGGGCGCGCTCGCAGCGCCGCATACCGTGGTAGCGCCGGAGGAGGCGCAGCGGGAAGCACGGGCCGGAGGCGGCGAGCGGGAACATGAAGCGGTTGCGGAGTCACCACACCGTCGGGTCGCGCTGGGATGGTCAGTCGGCGTCGCTCTGACGTTGCTGGCATTGGGCGGGCAGGCCTTGTATGCCTACCGCGTTGAACTGGCCGCGAATCACCCCGGGCTTAAACCGGTGGTTGACCAGCTCTGCGATTTGCTCGGCTGCAGCGTCCCTCTGCCGCAGCGGCCCAAGCTAATCACCATCGAGGCCTCCGACCTCCAGGTTCAGGATCCGCTGCGTCCGGGCGTGATCCAGCTGACCGCGACGCTGCGCAATCATGCCGGCTTCGAGGTCGGCTATCCGGCACTCGACCTGGTGCTCACCAACACCAAGGAGCACACCCTGGCGCGGCGGATTTTCCTGCCGGAAGAGTACCTCGACAAGGGCCGCAACGCCTCTGCGGGACTGCCGGCGAACGCGGAGATCACCGTTCGGCTCGTTCTCGATACCGGTGAACTGGGCGCAGCGGGCTTCAGGCTCGCGCTCCTGCCGGCGCGATGAGTAACCTCAAAACGACGCCGCTTCACGCGGCCCATTGCGCGAGCGGCGCCAGGATGATCGATTTTGCCGGATGGGAGATGCCGCTGCACTACGGTTCCCAACTCGACGAGCACCACAGCGTCCGGCGCGCGGCGGGCATGTTCGACGTTTCGCACATGCTGGCAATCGACTTGCGCGGCGGAGGGGCGCGCGATTTTCTGCGTTATCTGCTTGCCAATGACGTGGCGAAGCTCGTGACTCCGGGCGGCGCGCTCTACTCCTGCATGCTCAACGAGTCCGGCGGCGTGCTCGACGACCTGATCGTCTATTTTCTCGGAGAAGACCGGTTCCGGCTGGTGGTCAACGCGGGTACTGCCGAGCGGGATCTCGCATGGATCGATGCATGGCGCGCGCAGATTGCCGGGACGCTCGAAATACGCGCGCGACGTGATCTCGCGATCATTGCCGTGCAAGGGCCCGCGGCGCGCGAGCGATTCTGGCGGGCGCGCGCAATTCTGCGAGGCGCCACGGAGCCCCTCGCGTCATTTCGAGCCGTGGAGATCGACACCGTGCTGGTGGCGCGTACCGGGTATACTGGCGAAGACGGCTTCGAGGTCATGTTGCCTGCCGCCGCGGCGCTCGACCTGTGGCACGGACTCATTGCTGCCGGCGTGGCGCCCGCGGGTTTGGGCGCGCGCGACACGCTTCGACTGGAGGCCGGGATGAATCTCTACGGCCAGGACATGGACGAGGATGCGACCCCCATGGAGTGCGGTCTGGCCTGGACGGTCGACCTCGCTTCCGGCCGCGACTTCGTCGGCAGGCGCGCCCTGTCGGCCCGTCCCGCCCGGCGGCAGTTGGGCGTGGTGCTGCTCGACCGCGGCGTGATGCGCAGTCACCAGGCGGTGCGCACTGCCGCGGGAGAGGGAACGATCACCAGCGGCGGTTTTGCGCCTACGCTCAATCGCTCGATAGGGTTAGCCCGGGTGCCGGCTGCGGTGAACGAAGGCGCGATCGTGGCGATCGATGTGCGCGGAAAGTGGCTCCACGCGAGGACGGCGAGCCCGCCTTTCGTGCGCAAGGGAAAGGTATTGATCGCAGTCTAGCGTTTGGTGTTGGGGGTTGAGCGTCGAGTCGGACCGGAGGCCAGCAACGAGGTCTTCGTCAATCGGGAAACGCTCAACGCCAGACGCTCGACGCCAGTCGGGGAGAATGATGACGACGCCGGACCATTTGAAATATACGGAGACCCACGAGTGGGTGAAGCGGGAAACCGACGGCACCGTGAGCGTCGGCATTTCCTCTTACGCCCAGGAGATGCTGGGCGATATCGTGTTCGTCGAGAACCCCGCCGTGGGCCGCAAGGTGGTGAAGGGCGAGGAATGCGGCGTGATTGAATCGGTGAAGGCGGCGGCCGACCTCTACGCCCCCGTGAGCGGCGAGATCGTCGCGGCCAACGACGAACTGCGTGATGCGCCGGAAAAACTCAACCACGATCCCTACGCGGCGTGGATGTTCCGCATCAAGCCCAGCGATCCCGGCGAACTCGACGGCTTGCTTGATGCCGCCGCCTACCGGAACGTGGTGGAGAAGGACAAGAAGTGACGCGCCATGCCCTTCATACCGCACACAGACGAGGACGTTCGAACGATGCTGCAGGCGCTCGGCGTAGGCTCGATCGAAGCATTGTTCGACGAAATTCCCGCAGCCTTGCGCGGCGTGCGTTTGAACGACGTGCCGCCGGCGCTGACCGAGATGGAAGTTTCGCGGCTGATGCGCGAGCGCGCCGAGGCCGACGGCACCTACCTCAATTTCATCGGCGCCGGCGCCTACGAGCACCATGTTCCGGCCGCGATCTGGCAGATCGCGACGCGCGGCGAATTCTACTCTTCGTACACTCCGTACCAGGCGGAGGCAAGCCAGGGCACCTTGCAGGTGCTCTACGAATATCAATCGATGATGGCTTCGCTGCTCGCGCTCGACGTGACCAACGCGAGTCTCTACGACGGCGCGTCCGCCCTGGCCGAGGCGGTGTTGATGGCGGTGCGCGCGCAACGGAGCGCGAAGCGCGTGCTGCTGCCGCGCAGCGTGCACCCCGTCTGGCGCAAGGTGGCGCGCACGATCACAAGAAACCATGGCATCGAGCTGACCGAGGTCGGATACGACGCCGATGCCGGACATACCAGTCTGCCGGCCCTCGAGAACTTCAAGGGCGAGGAGATCGCGGCCGTGGTGGTGCCGCAGCCCAACTTCTTTGGCGTGCTGGAACCGGCCGATGAACTGGTCGACTGGGCCCATGCCCATGGCGCGCTTGCGATTGCTGCGGTCAATCCCACCGCGCTCGCGATCCTGAAGCCGCCCGGCATCTGGGGCACGAACGGCGCCGACATCGCGATCGGTGACGGCCAGCCGCTGGGTGTGCCGCTCGCGAGCGGCGGGCCGTACTTCGGTTTCATGGCTTGCCGCAAGGCTCTGGTGCGACAGATGCCAGGGCGTATCGTCGGAGCCACGCGCGATTCCGAGGGCAGGCGCGGCTACACGCTGACGCTGCAGGCGCGCGAGCAGCACATACGCCGTTCGAAGGCGACCTCGAACATCTGCACCAACCAGGGCCTCGTGGTGACGGCCGCGACGATCTACCTGGCGCTGCTCGGGGCGGATGGCCTCGCCCGCGTCGCGCGCGCAAGCCACGCCAACGCCATGACGCTGCTCGCGGCGTTGACGCGAGTCGACGGCGTGGAGCGGGCGTTTTCCGGTTCACAGTTTCACGAGTTCGTGCTGCGCCTGAAGACGCCCGTGACGCCAGTGCTCGAGGCGCTCAAGGCGCGCGGCATCATCGGCGGCTTCGATCTCGGACACGATTTTCCCGAACTGGGCGACGCGCTGCTGGTCTGTGCCACCGAAACAAAAACAGACGCGGATATCATGCGCTACGCCGAGAGCATGGAGAGCATCATCGCCCGACGCTATCGGCCGGCACCGTGTGCGGTTCGACCCAGTTCTTAAACCACGGAGAGACGATATGGCCCAAGTCACGCTCGGCGGCAATCCCATCGCGGTCGGCGGAAAATTTCCCGGCAGGGGCGATAGCGCGCCGGATTTCAGCCTGACGACCAAGGACTTGAAGGACGTCGGCCTCAAGGACTTCGCCGGCAAGCGCAAGGTGCTCAATATCGTGCCGAGTCTGGACACGCCGGTGTGCCAGAAGTCGACCCGGGTATTCAACGAAAAAGCGGGCGCCTTGCCGAACACGACGGTGCTTGTCATCTCCGCGGACCTGCCGTTCGCCATGAGCCGGTTCTGCGGCGCCGAGGGCCTCAGCAACGTCGTGACGCTGTCGACGCTCCGCGGACGGGACTTTCATCAGAAGTACGGCGTGGACATTACCGACGGGCCCCTCAAGGGATTGACCGCGCGCGGCGTTGTGGTGCTCGACGAGCACGACAAGGTGATGCATGCGGAACTTGTCCCCGAGATCAAGCAGGAGCCCAATTACGATGCGGCGCTCGCGGCGCTGAAATAGGGTTAAAACGGACGCAGTGGCGCCGTTTTAACTTCGCGAGTTCAAGCGGACGCCAGGCGCCGCTTAACTCGCGATCAGCCACCGGGACCTCGGATGAAATGCTGACGGCAGAATGTTGATATTCGAGTTATCGAGACCGGGGCGCGTCAATCGATCACAAGCGCCCGGGGATGCCCCGGAGCCGCGGGACATCCCGCAGCGGTTTCTGCGCGCGCGGCCGCCGCTCCTGCCGGAAGCCTCCGAACTCGATGTGGTGCGCCATTACACCAGCCTGTCGCAAAGAAACTTCTCGATCGACACGCATTTCTATCCGCTGGGCTCGTGCACCATGAAGTACAACCCGCGTGCCTGCAACGCACTCGCGCTGCTGCCGCAGTTCCTCGCCCGTCACCCCGGCGCCCCCGACGATACCGGCCAGGGGTTCCTCGCCTGCCTGTTCGAGTTGCAGGAGATGCTCAAAGAGGTCACCGGGATGGCCGCGGTGAGCCTTGCGCCCATGGCGGGAGCGCAGGGCGAATTCGCGGGCGTAGCCATGATCCGTGCCTACCATGACGCGCATGGCGACACCGAACGCAGCGAGATTCTCGTGCCGGACGCGGCGCACGGCACCAACCCGGCGACCGCGGTGATGTGCGGTTACGGCGTGCGCGAGATTCCGACCGACGGTGACGGCAACGTCGATCTGCCGGCATTGAAGCGCGCGGTCGGAGCGCACACTGCGGGTTTGATGCTGACCAATCCCTCCACGCTCGGGGTGTTCGAGCACAGCATCCTTGATATCGGGAAAGTCGTGCACGACGCGGGGGGGCTGCTTTACTATGACGGCGCGAATCTCAATGCCATCCTCGCCAAGGTCAGGCCCGGTGACATGGGATTCGACGCGATCCATATCAATCTTCACAAGACCTTTTCGACGCCGCATGGAGGCGGCGGGCCCGGCGCCGGTCCAGTGGGTGCAGGCGCGCGCCTCGCTCCCTTCCTGCCGTTGCCGATAGTGTGCGGCCGCGACGAAGGCTATCGATTGCAGGACGAAAGAGATCTGCCGCTGTCGATCGGAAGGCTTGCCGCGCACGCCGGCAATGCCGGCGTGCTGCTGCGCGCCTACGTCTACATGCGGTTGCTCGGTGCGGAGGGCATGCGGCGCGTCGCCGACTTCGCGACGCTCAACGCCAATTATCTGCTGGCGGAGCTCGTGAAGGCGGGTTTCGATGCCGCGTTCCCGCAGCGCCGCGCCAGCCACGAGTTCATCCTCACGCTCAAACGGTTGAAGGACGAGACCGGTGTCACCGCCGCGGACGTGGCCAAACGACTACTCGATAAAGGTTTCCATGCGCCCACCGTCTACTTTCCGCAGTTGGTCCCCGAATGCCTGCTGATCGAGCCCACTGAGACCGAGTCGAAACAGACGCTGGATGCATTCGTCGCGGCGCTGCGGGAGGTCGCCGCCGAAGCGCGCGCGAGTCCCGATCTGGTCAAATCCGCTCCGCACACGACGCCCGTACGGCGCCTCGATGAAGTGCGCGCAGCGCGCGAGCTCGATCTCACGTGGAAGTCCGTGTGAAACAGGAGGAAGACTCCGCGGCACCCCGTGCACGCGGCGTGGAAAGCCCGCACAAGGGCAGGACAGGGCTCACGCGCATCTGGAATGCGACTGCCTACTCTATAGCGGGTCTCAAAGCGGCGTTCCGGCACGAAGACGCGTTTCGCCAGGAGGTCCTGCTGGCGGCCATTCTGATCCCCGTCGCCCTGCTGCTGCCCGCTTCCGGAGCGGGCAAGGCCTTGATGGTGGGGAGCGTCGTCCTGGTGCTGGTGGTGGAACTTCTCAACTCGGCGCTCGAAGCCGCAGTGGACCGCATATCGCTCGATGAGCACGCGCTCGCCAGGCGCGCAAAAGACATCGGCAGCGCGGCCGTCATGCTCGCGCTGTTAAACGTCCCGCTGGTCTGGCTGCTGGTGCTGTTCGACTGATCCCGCCTGTTATAATTTCCACCCTCCCGCAAGAAACCTCGAGATGCGAACCTTGATCTGTGGTTCGATCGCCTACGACACTATCATGGTGTTTCGCGATCGCTTCAGGAACCACATCCTGCCCGACCGGCTGCACATCCTGAACGTGGCGTTCCTGGTGCCTGACATGCGCCGTGAATTCGGCGGCTGCGCCGGCAACATCGCCTATACGCTCAACCTCCTGGGAGGCGAGCCTCTGATCATGGCGACGGTGGGTGATGACTCCCAGCCGTATGCCCAGCGCCTCGAACGGCTGCGGCTCGCGCAGGATCATGTCCGCCGCATCCCGGACACGTTCACGGCCCAGGCGTTCATCACCACCGATCTCGACGACAACCAGATCACGGCGTTTCACCCGGGCGCGATGAACTTTTCGCACCACAACCATGTCCACGAAGTCGGAAACGTCGGGCTCGGCATCGTCGCGCCCGATGGACGCGAAGGCATGCTGCAGCACGCACGCGAATTTGACGCCGCAGGCATTCCGTTCATCTTCGACCCGGGCCAGGGGCTGCCGATGTTCACCGGCGAGGAACTGCTGGAGTTCGTGCGGATGGCGACCTACGTCACGGTGAACGATTACGAAGGCGAGTTGCTGCAGGAGCGCACCGGCCGCCGGCTCGACGAACTGGCAAAGCTTGTATCCGCGCTCGTGGTGACGCTGGGGGCCCGCGGTTCGCGCGTTTATGCGAAGGGTCAACAGATCGATATACCGTGCGTTAAGCCGGAGGAGGTCGTCGATCCGACCGGGTGCGGCGATGCGTTTCGTGCGGGGCTGCTCTATGGCATCGCGGCGGGACTGGACTGGGGCCTTGCCGGGCGGCTCGCTTCGCTTCTGGGCGCGATCAAGGTCGCCAGGCGCGGGGGGCAGAACCATCATTTCACGCGCGATGAGATTGCGGCGCGCTTCAAGGAAGCTTTCGGCACCCGCCCTTGGTGAATTGGAGGGTTGCATGAAGACGGTCGTCAGGATTGGGATGGCAGGTGTGGCGCTTGCGCTGCTGAACGCGTGTGCGCCGAGCCTTTCGGGCAGCAGCTACACGCGCGATCAGGCGCAACGCGAGCAGAACGTGCGCATGGGGGTCGTTGAAAGCGTGCGGCAGGTTCAGATCGAGGGCACGCGCAGCGGCGTCGGACCCGCGGCGGGTGCGGTGGTTGGAGGCATCGCGGGCAGCAACGTGGGACACGGACGGGGCGCTGCGGTGGGTGCGGTGCTCGGTTCGGTGGCGGGCGGGGTTGCGGGGCAGGCTGCGGAGCAGGCCGCGACACGCCAGCCGGGGCTGGAGATCACCGTCAAGCTCGACAGTGGCCGCATGATTGCAGTCACCCAGGCGGCCGATGAGAACTTCCGCCCGGGCGATCGCGTGCGCGTGCTCTCTGACGGGCGCACGGCGCGCGTCACGCACTAGGAGCTTGTCGGACTTGAGATGCGACAAGCTCCTTAGGCTCTAATCGTCGCAAACAGCGGCGGCGTGCCGCGCCGCAGCGGGTGCTGCCGCCTGGCAGCAAGCTACTCCCCGACGCTGTTGCCGGCCATTTCCGGGCAATCGCACTGAACGATCCGGCGATCCTCCAGGCGTAGCGCGCTCAATGCCCGACCCCAGACGCAGCCTGTGTCGAGCGCGATGACGTCAGGCCGGACTACCAGGCCAAGGGAAGCCCAGTGGCCGAAGAGCACGGTGGCGTCCGCGCTTGCGCGAGCCGGCACGTCGTACCACGGCATGAACCCGGCCGGCAAGCGGCCCAGACCCGCCTTGTGCCGGAACTCCATGGTCCCGTCCGCGCGGCTCAACCGCATACGGGTCATCGCGTTGGTGATGACCCGCAGCCGAGCGAATCCGGCGAGCTCATCGCTCCACCGGGCGGGCTCATCCCCGTACATCTGGCGCAGGAACTCGCGGTGACCGTCACCGCGCAATGCATGTTCGACTTCGCAGCCGAGCGCAGCAGCCTGCTGCACGCTCCATTGCGGTAGGAGCCCGGCATGCACCATGACGTGCTTTCCCGCGGTGTGGATCATCTTCCGGTGCCGCAGCCAATGAAGAAGTTCGTCGCGGTCGGGAGCGGCGAGAATGTCCTGGAAGGTGTCAGTGGCATGGGCTTTCTCGACGCCTTCCGCGACCACCAGCAGGGCGAGGTCGTGGTTCCCCAACACGGTGATCGCCTGCTCGCCGAGCGCCTTGACGAAACGCACCACTTCCCGCGACTGCGGACCGCGGTTCACCAGATCGCCGACGAACCACAGCGTGTCGCGCGCGGGGTCGAACGCGATCCGATCGAGCAGGCGGCGCAATGGTTCGTAGCAGCCCTGAACATCGCCGACGACGTAGGTGCTCATCTGGGAATTCCGCAGGCTCGATCGGGCTGCGCCGTCGCGTAACGCCCGTGTCCGGCGCTGACTACTTGGCGAGCCCCACCATGTAATCGACCGCCGCCTTGACGTCGGCGTCGGCGAGCGAGAGGTTTCCGCCCTTGGGCGGCATCGCGTTCTTGCCCTTCAATGAGCTCGTGTAAAGCGCTTCGATGCCCCCGGCCATGCGCGGCGCCCACGCCGCCTTGTCACCGGCTTTCGGCGCGCCCGCCACGCCAGCCGCATGGCACACGCCGCATGCGGCTTCATAAACCGCTTTGCCCTTTGCGGCGTCGGGTTTAGCGGCGGCAGCGGGCGCCGTGGTAGCCGGCACCGCCGCAGGGGCGAACGCGGGCTGAGCGCCGCCAGCCTGGAACATGTAGACGATGGCATTACGGAACTCGGTGTCGGTGAGATCGGCCCTGCCGCCGCGAGCCGGCATGCTGTCGTGCCCGCCAATCGCAGCGCGCACCACGGGGTCGAGCCCTTTCTTCACGCGCGGGATCCACGCTGCTCGGTCGCCGATCTTCGGCGCGCCGCCTTCCCCCGTCTGGTGGCATTTCATGCATTGCGCCTGCACCACCTGTTCGCCCGTGCGTTCGGCAGGCGCCGCGGCACCGCCCGGCTCGATTTTCGGGGCCCCGGCATCCGACAACGCCACGGTGCCCGCGGGTTGCATGCGCTTCGCGACCTCCGCATCGGACATTGCAGGGCTGTTGCTCAAGTCACTGCCGCGAATGAAGAATTGTGCCACCGTCACGCTCAGCGCGATCGGCAGCAGAAAGGCCAGCACCACAACCACGAGAAGCTGCCTGACATTCTTGATCGGGGACGGGTGCCCGGTGGCGCGAATTTCATCCATGCAGACATCCAGACGGTTGGGCGCGGAAGGCGCATAGTATAGCCACAAGCAATTCTGCGGTAAAACCTTGATTATGAGGCGATCCCGTGCAGCGCCGTGTGTTAAAATGCCGGCCTCCAGCGCGCCCGTAGCTCAGTTGGATAGAGTACTGCCCTCCGAAGGCAGGGGTCGGACGTTCGAGTCGTCTCGGGCGCGCCACTTCATTCTGCTGCGTCAGTTTGCGCTTCGTACTTGATCGCCAGCGTCTTGAGCGTGTAGACGGTACCGCCGCCCAGCACGCGGTATTCGCCGAAGTATGGCGGATGGAAGTGGGGGAAGCGGCGAAAGGGATAACCGTAGTAGAACGGAGCGAAGGGCGGATCGTAAACCACGACCGGCGGCAGGACGGTTTTTTCGAGTCCCAGCCGCACGATTGCGTCGGCCCCGAGTGCGCGCGCTTTCTCGCGCGCATCCTCCAGCAATTCGCTCTCGCTCCCGCCGGCGATGCCGCGCGATTCGAGCAGGGCGATCGGCGTGTGCGGACGCCGCGGTTTTTCCAGCAGAATCTCGACGCGCTCGGTGGGCGCGAGCGTCAATGACGGATCCAGCGGTACCACCCGCGTTGACACCGCGGCACAGCCGGAAAGCAGGCCGGCGACGGCAGCGGTATAGAAGGAAACACGACGCTTCATGTCCTGACGCGCACCTCTTGTGCTTGGACTCCGGAGCGGGCCTGTGCGGTTCCCGGCATCGCCACGCTGGCGGGATACCCGGATAATACGTCCTTCCGCGCAAACTGAAACCGTCGCCGCGGCATGCTGAAAACCACCCCGTTCCACGGGCGCACCGCCCCCCTGTGCGCGAGCCACGCCTGGCGGCGCTGGGCTGGCTACGTGGTCGCGAGTTCCTACGAGCTCACGCACGAACGCGAATACCACGCCATCCGCAGCGCGGCGGCGCTCTTCGACATCTCGCCGCTCCACAAGTACCGGGTGCGCGGGCGCGACGCGGCGCGTCTTCTCGACCGGGTCGTCACGCGCGACGTGGCGCGCGCCGCACTGGGGCAGGTTCTCTACACGCCGTGGTGCGACGCCGCCGGAAAAGTGCTCGATGACGGCACGGTCGCCCGCCTCGACGAGACGAGCTTTCGCATGACCGCCGCCGAGCCGGGTTTGCGCTGGCTTCAGGACAACGCGCTCGGGCTCGCGGTTGCCATCGAAGACGTGTCGGAGTCCACCGCCGCCCTGGCGCTTCAGGGTCCCGCCTCCCGCGCGATCCTGCAGCAACTCACCGACACCGATTTGGCCGATTTGAAATATTTCAGAATTACCGCGGCTCGCCTGCGGGAATTCTGGGTGACGATCTCCCGCACCGGGTACACCGGCGATCTGGGCTATGAAATCTGGGTCGAGGCACGCCACGCCGAGGCGGTCTGGGACGCGCTCGCCACGGGCGGCGCGCCATACGGCATCACGCCTGCGGGCATGCTTGCGCTCGATGTCGCGCGCATCGAGGCGGGCTTGATGCTGATCGACGTGGACTACGTGCCGGCGCGCAAGGCGCTCCTCGAGGCCCAGACCTCGTCGCCGTTCGAGCTCGACCTCGCCTGGACGGTGAACCTCGCGAAGGAGCAGTTCGTGGGCAAGCGCGCGCTCGTGCGCGAGGCGCAGCGCGCTCCGCAATGGCAGTTCGTGGGACTGGAGATCGATTGGGACGCTCTCGAGCGGCTCTACGCGGAAGCGGGACTCGCCCCACAGCTTCCGGGCGTCGCCTGGCGCACGAGCACCCCGGCCTACGCCGATGGCAAACAGGTGGGATACGCGACCAGCGGCTGCTGGTCACCGCTGCTCAAGAAATACATTGCGCTCGCGCATCTCAGGTCGCCGTGGGCTGCGCCCGGCACCCTGCTCGAACTCGAAGTGACCATCGAACACCGGCGCAGGCGCGCCGCTGCGCGCGTCGTGAAAAAGCCGTTCTTCAACCCTGAGCGCAAGCGCGCGTAGCGATGCGGACGCCGTACGACGCTATCATCATCGGCGGCGGGCACAACGGCCTCACGTGTGCCGCGTATCTCGCGCGCGCCGGCAGGCGGGTGCTGGTGCTCGAACGGCGGGAGTGCGTGGGCGGCGCGGCGGTGAGCGAGCAGGTGTTTCCGGGCTTCACGTTCTCGGTGTTTTCGTACGTGGTGAGCCTGTTGCGTCCCGAAATCATCCGCGACCTCGATCTGCCGCGCCACGGGCTGCATATCCTGCCGCTCGAGAGCACGCTGACGCCGCTGCCGAACGGCGACTACCTCGCGCAATGGGACGACCATGACCAGAATCGCCATGAACTCGCGCGCCATTCGCTGCGCGACGCCGAGGCTTACGACGAATTCGGCCGGCTCATGCACCAGATGTCGCGCGCCGTGAAACCGCTGCTCGGCCTGATTCCGCCCGACCCGGCTTCCCTCAATCCCCGCGACTGGTTCGAGCTCGCTCGGCTCGGTTCGCATCTGCGCGGCCTTGGCGCTACCCGGTTTCACGCGCTCCACAAGCTGCTGACCATGAGCTCGGCGGACTATCTCGACGAGTGGTTCGAGACCGAAGCGCTCAAGGCGACCAAGTCCGCGAGCGGCATCATCGGCACGCTTGCCGGCCCGCGCTCGCCGGGAACCGCATACGTGCTGCTGCATCACTACATGGGCGAGATCGACGGCGTTTTCCGCGCCTGGGGATTCGCGAAGGGCGGGAACGGCTCCGTCAGCGGCGCGATCGCAGGCGCTGCGCGCTCGTTCGGCGCGGAAATCCGGACCGGCGCGGCGGTTGCCCACGTGCTCCTCGACCGTGGCCGCGCGGCTGGCGTGGTACTGGAGGGCGGCGAAGAAATCCGGGCGAAGCGCGTCGTCTCGGGCGCCGATCCGCGCCGCACTTTCCTCGAGCTGGTCGGTGCCGACCATCTGCCCGCCGAATTTGCGCAGGCGCTTGAGCGGTTCAGATTTCGCGGCGCCTCCGGCAAGGTGAATCTCGCGTTGGGTGAACTCCCCAGCTTCACCTGTCTGCCCGGCAACGGCCCGCATCTGCGGGGCGCGATCTCCATCAGCCCGAGCGTGGACTACCTGGAGCGCGCATTTGACGAAGCCAAGTACGGGGAGTTTTCGACGCGCCCGTATCTCGACATCGTCATTCCTTCGGCTATCGATCCCGGCATGGCCCCGCCGGGCAAGCACGTCATGTCGATCTTCGTGCAGTACGCGCCATACCACCTCAATGGCGGCTGGACCGATGCGCGGCGCGAGGCCTTTGGCGACGCGGTGATCGACACGCTCGCCCAATACGCGCCGAATCTCAAGTCCGCGATCCTGCACCGCCAGGTGATCACGCCCGCCGACATCGAGCGCACCGTGGGCCTCACCGAGGGCAGCATCTTCCAGGGCGAACTGACCCTGCAGCAGATGTTTTGGCTACGCCCGGTTCCGGGGTGGGCGAAGTACCGGACGCCGATCCGCAGGCTCTACCAGTGTGGCGCGGGGACGCATCCGGGCGGCGGCGTGATGGGCGCATCCGGCCGCAATGCGGCGCTGGCGATGCTGCAGGATGGCGCATGAACGCAGTCGTGATCGGCGCTGGTGTGAACGAACTCGTCGCCGCGCAATACTTGGCGCGTGCCGGACATCGCGTGCTCGTGCTCGATCAGGGAAGCGCGACAGACGAAACCGCGACTGGCTGGATTCCACCACGGGTTGTGCGCGACCTCGGGCTCACGCGCGCGGGTCTTGCGATTCAGAACCATGACCCTTGGGCCGCGGCCGCGCTGCCTGACGGCGGGCGGC
>Ga0209640_10000229_pt1 | contig 41300 bp, 49 predicted proteins | sample RifCSP10_1_FD_184018 | JGI IMG/M metagenome (GOLD analysis project Ga0209640, IMG submission 184018) | Soil microbial communities from Rifle, Colorado - Rifle CSP2_sed 10_1 (SPAdes) (version 2) | ecosystem: Environmental > Terrestrial > Deep subsurface > Rock core/Sediment | place: Rifle... | reverse complement strand
GGCCCGGGAAGTCGAGATGCCAGCCGTCCATGCACAACAGGTGTGCGGGAGTGGCGCACGCGGCCCGGCTGAAGAGCATATAAAACAGCGCCTCGCGCGGCTGGTTCCTGGCCAGGCTCTGGCTAACGCTGAAAACGAGTGCAAGCATTTGCGCCGGCACTTTCGGATAACCCCACTGCACGTACGGCTCGACGCCGCGCAAGCCTCGCACGCTCGCCCCAATGATAGGGATAGGGATGCACGCCTCCATCCCCGGCCGTCGCCCGCGCGCATAGATACCATTGCGGCCAACCACGTAATCGAGCATCAGGGATTCATCGACCGGAGGCAGCCGCTCGCCCGGCAGCGCGAAGTGATGGTCGGTAAAGCGTGTGATCTGGCGCACGGCACTCACTCCGGCATTTCTCCCGTCTCAAAGAATTCGCGCAGCGCTTTGTCCAGCGTCACCCCGACGTGCTCTACCTGGCGCACCAGATCTTCGACCGGGTAATGCCATGCTTCGCCAGCCATTACCTGGTCCACTGGATCGCGTGGACCAGCGAGTTCGCGCAGGATGATTCGCACGTCATCGCGAGAGCGCTTCGACTTCCCATTCGCGAGATGGTTGTTGAATGTGGACCTGATAAAGAGATCCCATGCCTGAAACAGCGAACGCGCGTTGGCGCGCGGTGGGGTGACCAGGCCCCAGCACACTGCGCCGCTGGTGTAGACATTCGGCAGCGGCGCCCGGAAAATCTCGTGAAATGGCTGGAGACTTTCACTCTTCACAGCCCACGCGAAATAATTCGTCCCTATGCCAAAGAACACCATGCCTGGAAGTGGAATGCGGATCCGGTCAAGGGCAATTTCCTCGCCCTCTCGAGTGACCTCCAGGTCATATAGCGACGGCGGGAAAAACGCGACGGCCCACTCCCCGAGCTTCCCGTCTCCCCACCTCGCGATCTCGGGATTGAGCCAGCCCGAGTCAATCGGGATTTTCGAGAATGCCTCGCGCACGGCCGCGTCGGACAGATAACGTTCGACGAGGCCACCCTCCAGTAACGTGCTGCGAAAGAAGAATTGGCCGTTACGGAATTCCAGCCGCGGGTTTTCCGCTGCGCTCTGCTGGGGTCTTATGCTGACACCATCGCGCTTCCTCAGGCTTTCGATCACGTCCAGCCCCGTATCAACAATTTCGTAGGTCAATTCAGTACCCTCCGTCATACGCGCTCGAACTCACCTGGGGAGAGCAGCAACCACAGCAACCATATCCTCTGCCGTCATACCTCCATAACCCGCTTCCGATTCTTTCCGCGCTGCGTCATTCCAGATCTCAATCACCCGGCTGATGCGCGCTCGCAGATCTTCGATAAACCAGTTGTGCAGCGCGCGCACGGCGATATCGAATTTATCCGCGTTCACCCGCATTAACGTGAGCCGCGCTACTTCTTCGGGTGACCACGCGTATGCCGCCTGGCCCACGTGGCGCGGCAGGTCAAGCCAGAGATTGCCTGTCTTGTGGCTGACCATGTGGAAGGCCAGGGGCAGAAAGCGAAGCGGGCTATCCTCATGGACTTTGCAGGCATGCAGAAATAGCGACCAGCCGACAGCCGCGACCGGCGGGGCCGGCTCCGGGAAATCAGCCGGGAAGCAAAGACCAGCGATCGTGTGCACGTCATCCGGCAGCGCTCCGGAGAGGAGCAGCGCGAGTTGGTACGGAATCTCGAAATCCTTCACATGCGAGCCATCCATGAACCAGTCGTATCGCTGCAAGCCGCGGATCGGAATGAAGGGGAGAAAGAATCGAGGCTCGCGCGCGATCCAGGTCAATACATCTTCTCCGTCGTCAACAAGGAGAGGAAAGCAGTGCGTGTGCACGAGGCGGTAAAACTCCTGTTCGCGCTGTGTTGAGAACGGCGGCGCCGCCGAGCGCGCATACTGGTCGGGAAAAAGTTGCCGGTAGATTGACAGGCAGGCCAGCGCGATCAGTATCCGCTTGTCGTAAATGTCTCGCGCGTAATGATGCGAGCAGTCAAGATAGTCGCCGGCGCCGAGCGGCGTCCGCACGCGCGCGCGCGACGCGAGATAAACCCGCGCCATGTCCAGGGTGAGTTGCCGCTGCATCTCAGAAGCCAATCGGCACCTTTCTCGCCGCGATCGGGGGCGCATGGCCACACGCAACCTGGGACTTATGTACGGCGAGGCCCTCACGTTCACCTTCCGCGACCGCCCGTTCCATTGCGCCTGATCGAATAACTCTCATGATTGCTTCCTGATCGCCGCGCGTTTCTTCCGCCATACACTCGATGGCCATCGCGATGGCCGGGTTGACGTACTCCGGCGCAGCCGCCAGCGATTCCATGACTTCGCGTTGCGCGGAGCCTTTACCGGTACCGCGCTTCACGACGGTTGCCGCTTTCGGCGCGCCGGCGCGGGTGGGCGAGACGATTTGAATGTCGGCATTCTCGACATCGGGGAAGTCAACGCTCAGGGCCGCGCGGATTGCAGACGTGCCGGCGTCGATGATTGCGTCCGGCAGCGAGACTTCCTTGCCCTCGATTTTTATCAGGCCCATTTACCGCCTCCTTCCTTTGGTGGGTTTCTTGGCGGCTTTCTTCGCCGCCTTCTTCGCCACAGACTTCCGGGCTGGCCGGCTCCGCGCTGGTGTCTTGACTCGCTTTGTAGAGCCAGTGACTGCCGGAGGGTTTTTTAGTTGTTGGACGATCAGGGCCTGCACTTCGTCGGGAAACTGCGGCGTCTTGATCGAGTCAATAACTTCCCGCGAGGCATTCTCCGGCTTCTGGCCCGCGTTCACGCTCACGCTCACCTTGTTTTTCAGCCCGGGAATCCAGGTGAAGCTGACGACCAGCATTCGGCCTTTTAGCAACTCTTCGACCGTCACCTTTGCCTTCGTTGGACGTGGCGAAGGTGCCGGTGCCGCTGATATATCGGTTCCGTGCTTCTTCTCGAATGCTTCTGAACGCTCCTGCAAATCCCGGAGCGCGTACTTGCCCGTCTCCGGTTGAGTGATTGCCTCATCGTGAAGCGCGCCCAGGATAGCGGCGTATGAGCACCCGCGTTCCTCGAGCTCGCCGCGAAACATCGAGCCGCCGTTTTTCCGGATCGCGCTCACGACTTCATCCGTGGACCAATCGCCGGCGATCTCCCGCCGCTGCGCCTGGGCGGCCAGCGACTCCTCCGTCTCCTCCTCGAATTCGGTTCTCGGAGGCAACTCAACGCCAATGTCAGCCAGTGACCTCTGGCGATCATCGGTCGCCGCGATCTCACCTTCCCCGCGCCCGCCGATGTTCGCGGTCTCGCGTACTATGCCGTCCTTGCCCTTACGCGCCGTTGGCTGAGCCTCTCCACTTAAAACATTTTGAGATATCTCGCGGCGGAGTTTGGAGACGAATGGCTGAGAGACCTTGGCGGTCTCCGCGATGACTGTATCTGATAATTCCCGCCACTCGTCATCGTGAAGCATTGTTAGAACCGCGCGGCGTTTATCAGCGTTGGAGCGCCGGAGGCCATGCGTTTCGTTTGCTCCGAAAGAAAACAGCAGCGCATCGCGCTGCGTGCCGTCGTGAACGGTCACCAGCATCTCTTCCAGTTCCGCCTCGATCGTTGCCCGGTGGCGGTGGAAGCCGTCGGCGAGCCAGTAGTGCTGCCCGTCATAAAACACGTCGGCGGACGGAAACACGGCGCCAAATATCATTGCCTCTTTGTATTCGGCGACGACGACCATGTCGAGCGCCTCCCGCGGTTGCGTTCCGCCGTCGGTGCGAATCTCGTCAGGGTGCATAAGCATAGTTACGTCTACACTAGTTACGTCTACACTTGCCGCGCTGGGTGATATCTTCGCCGGTGCCGCCACTGCGGCTACATTGCCATCTGTGGCCACCGCATCGCGCTCCGCCTTTTCAATTTCCATTTCGCGCGCTTTTTCGATCGCGCCCGCGACATAGCGATAGTTCTCGGTATTGAGTTCCAACTTGTCGTTTACCAAACTGTAAGGCAGCGGTTTCTTCCCTTCTTCCAGCCGCCACCCGCTCTCAATTATGTCCTCTGGCAATATCTCGTCGATCTCGACCTGGCGGTTGCGCGCATCGTCGATCGCCTCCTGGGCCGTTGGGTAGGGACCGAGCACAAGCTCGTCTCCATTAACTTCAACCGACGCGCGAAACTTCATGCTGTCGCTCAAAAAGAGTTGCCAGCCTTTCTCTGCCAGTTCCGGCGGCATGCCCTTCACTGGCGTCTGATCCATTTGTGTACTCATAGATATCTTTCTCCTCCGTGCCGAAGGTTTGTTGATAGCGCGATGGGCGCTCGCGCGCCGGACAGGTTTCAAGGTGATTGGTGTACAGCGGGAAGCTGCGCCGGCGCGCTTGCTCGATTAGCTCACTGTTGAGAATCTGGTAGTGCCGTCCGTCTTCGTGCAGCATTATGTTGCCGTGAGTATCCGGCCAGGGGGCGGAATCTAAGGCCGCCCTTCGGTTCCGCTCGGTGTTTATGGCCCAGATAATCTCTGCGCCACATTGGTTGCAACGACCGCGATTGCTCATGACTCTTTTGGCTCGACACGGCGCATCTGTTCGATTTCTTTTTGCCGTTTTTCGTCTGCCTTTTGCAGACGCTGCTCGTGACGCTGCTTGGTCTCCATCCACGAACTGACAATCGAATCGTACTTGCCGGTCTTCCATGCTTCTCTGATCCAGAAATGCGGCTTGGCTACTCCCTCGTACCCGTCAAACTCCTGGCGATAGCTTGACATCGCGTAGTCCCATAGTGTCTGAAGCGGATGCAACGTCTTGTGCGGGATCTCCAGCAGTTCCGATGGGAAGCCGGGCAGATTTCGGGCGACCGCAGTGGTTGTTGTTGTGGTTTTATTTTGATCTTTATGTAGAACACAACAACTACCACTACAACTACATGCGGGCGCCCGGTCGACCAAATTCGGACTGCCGGCCTCGAGCCAAACAGCCATCGCATAATCCACAAACTCTTGCCAGAGCTTCCCCTGTTTCTTCAATTCCACCTCGGTTTTCCGCAAAAGTTCGGGGTTGAAGCGCCCGGCTTTGCGCTTCCGTCCGGCCCGCGAAGCCCACTGATATTCGGTCTCGCAAAATCGGTCGCCCGGGCGCCCGAATCCGGGTTTCGCGGTCGACCGATTTCTAACAATCCTGTGAACCTTGGAGGATTCGGTCGCCCGGGCGCCCACTAAAGACAGCGGAGTTCCTGGGCTCATCGCGAACAGGCTCGGGTAATCATCCGGTTTGTTGCTTCTCATGACCTCCAGTGATTTTTCCGCGGCCTTAGGTGCTTCATCGGCCTCGACGGGCACTTCTCCCCGGGTAAACTCGCGTAGGAGACATCGAACCGTAGAGCATCCGCGTGATTGATATCGCTCTCGCCACAATTGCACTTCCCGCATTTACCCGGGTCGTGAATATCATGACCGCAGATTAAACATCTTCCGTTCACGAAACCTTCCTTAGGCCAGATCGTGCCGCTCGCGGAAAAATTTCGTGCACCCGCTCGAGCTGCAACGATGAATAGCGAATTGTCTTTTCCGTGAGTTGCAGCGGTTGCACCCTCCCCTCCCTGCGGATTCTCCTCAGAGTGGTGACGCTGATTTTCAGTTTCGCCGCAAACTCCTCCTCGGTGAAGATTTCGATTTGCTTTCGCCCTACCTCCATGCGGAGCGCGCGGACATCTTCTTCCATCTCCCCGAGCACCTTGCGCGCCAGCGCAAAGTTGTTGCTCTCTCTGGCTTCCATCTCGAGCAGTATCTGTCGCGCCGCTCCTAACCTATCCTCGAGCGTTTTCATGCGCGCCTCCTTGCGTCTGCTTCCTTGCGCGCATAAAGGCGTTCGCCGTCAACCCAACCAGCACGCACAACCGTTCCCTCGACCAGCATTAACTCAGCCAGAGCCTCCGAGACCCCGTCGGGGCTCAAGCCGGTCAGCCGATGAAGAGTTTTTTGGGTGAGTGGCGCCTGGAGTTCGCGGAATACTTTTTCCGCCGGCGTTGGAATAGCGGGAATGGCGGCAATCACGTTTCCTTTGCGTTCAACGACGATGCCATCCAAAGCCGCCTGGCGGGCTGCTTGACGAGCCAACCGTATTAAGCGCCGCTTTTGTCGACTGGCCGTGACCTTCTTCCGGATGCACGACTTACAGTAAAGATTCCGACCGTCCGGCCGCGCCCGCACAACGCCAAAGTCATCTTCGCGAGACAGCTCGAGGTTACAGAGCGGGCACACCTTGGTAGAGACTGGTGCAAAGGGAAGCTCGGGGATCTCAACGTTCATAAACTTCTCGCCAGAGCGATAATGGCCACCAGGATGAAGAGAATGATGGCCGCTACTAAGAAGTGTTTTTGCCGCCTGTCTTTCATCTCTACCTCCGCACCCGCCGAGAGGAACGCTCCCCCTCGAACATTCCTCTGCGGCTGGGTGGGGCTTCACCGGTTCCTGTCACTCTAACCTTTAAACAGTCCGGAGCAAGCCCGCGCGTGTCGGCGAGTCAGGAGCATTTCCTCGATCCTCCTGGTGTTTCGCCGTCGTCAAGAAATCCTGGGTACGTGTGACGAATCGATTAGCCCGTACCCAGTCTTTGACCCCCGGAAGAGGGCAAAGGGTTGAAACCCTCTTTGGGTCAAAGTCCTTGATTCGCGATGCACGCATTGCAAGCCATGCGCGCATCGGACAATTTCCTCAGCGCCACCGTTTTGCCCGGACCCTCCGGCAGAACGTCGTAAAGTGCCGAAACCAGCGCTATAAATTCGCGCGTCACGGCTTGGAACTTTGGGGTAGTTTCCTCAGTGGGCGGCTTATAAGTGAAATAATCGATTGCCTCCTGTCTGGTTCTCAAATGCTGCCTCCTTTCCTTTTGAAGATTGGAAATAAAACAACCTGCTTTGACGAATGCTCTACAATGTGGTGAGGCCTCTCTTCCCCTTTGGGCGCTCACCCGCTCTCCCACCCGCTCTCCCATCGTTTTCGGCGTGCACGCAAGACGACCCCGCTTCGCCGAGTGCCTTTCCGGCTACCCATGCCGGTTAGGCCGCCGCCTGCTCTTCCACTTGCCTCAACCGCTCAAACATGAGCTTGTAGCCAGCCTCTGCGTTTGCGCGCAAAAGTTCTCGGCGCTTGTACGCCAGAAATCGCAACGCGTCCTGGCCCTTCAAGCTCACCGTGACATTGATTTCTGGAGGAGCTTCACCGGTCGAATTGGTGGAATTAGTGTTTTGGTTTCCCATCTACTCTCCCAATCGGTACGGATTACGTACCTATATGCAGGGCTTTATAAACCGTTCCTGAATCCCTGTCAAGCATTATTTTCACGGAATCCGGCACCTTTGGTATGGCTCCCAATGATAGGGGTATCGGTGCAAATTGGGAAAGGCCTCACCTATGACTTTGAATGTGTGCCGGCTAATGCTCAGAAGTCCTCGTTCCCCGGCGGAGGGCTATGCTATGGGTGAACGGGAAAAGCCCGAATCATTAGCGGATTACGTCCGGCGAGTGCGAATTGCTAAAAACCTGTCGCAGGGCGATATCGAACGGCAAAGCGCGCGGCGGGGAACTAAGATTGCGGGGACTTACGTCTCCCGCATCGAAAGCGGAATTGCTACCAATCCGAGCCCCAGAAAGCTTCTAGCCCTGGCCAATGGACTCGGCGTGCCAAGAGAAGAGATATTCGCCACGGTTCAGGGCAGAGCCCCGACAGATCCGTCCACACAGGAACAGATCCTACTAAGACTTTTTCGCGAGTTACCCAGCGAGCGCCAGGAAGACCTGCTCGGGATATTACGCAGCCTTCACCAGTTGCGATCTGTTCAGCCTGGCCAGTCAAAAAATCACCGGGGAAGTGATCGAGCAGCTTAAAAACCCAGTTCCCCTTGACCGCGGTGTTAGACTAGCGCTCCCCGAAGGAGACCACTGTGATGAAAACCCTTACGATACTTGCACTCAGTTGCCTGCTCGTTGTTTCGGTTGTTTCAGTTTCAGCCCAGACACCTGACAATGACGCTTTATTTGGCGCGTTCAACTTGCGAAACGATGCCGCCAGGATACGACTAGCCACCAGTGGGCCAACTTTTGCTCCGGTGGTTTTCAGTTCAATGGGCTTCGATTTCACGAATGGGCCGCCGGAAGAGATTAACTACACGAACCACACCTTTGGCTTCGGTTACAATTCGGATTTCAATGGGACGAAGGTTGTTCCAGGGCTCGTCAACTTCATGTTTTCCAGTGAAGCTAAGTTCAGAAACGGCGTTCCCGGAGATCCGGGCGCCTTCATGACCGAGTATCACTACAACTGGGCCAGCCCTGACGGTTCGATTTCGATTCGCCCGTTTGGTTGGACTGTTCAGTATGATACCGGCAACTTTGGCCTGACCCTTCACGGTCAAATCAATTTTTTTCGGAACTTTTCCAACGGCGGAGCGCAGTGGGGAATTTGGCATGACGATGGGTTTCTCGACTTACGGCCGGCGCCAAATGGTGGATTTGGCTTCAGAAATAATCACCAGGCTCTCCGATGGGGCAATGCGGCTGGGGACAACAGCATCGCCGCAATCTTCGTTGACAACCAAGATCGCGTGCTCGTTGGTGGCTGGCAAAGAGAAACTATAGTGACGTCCGCGAGCCTGGTGTACAACGAGACGATTAAGCGCCAGGACACTCAGGTATTGGGCGCCCAGTGCGGACCAATTCCTGATAGCGACGGGTCGCCGGCAGACAACGGCAGGGCCATAAATGCTCTGTTGGGCTGTCTTCGGCGGCATGGGTTGGTGGACCCCACGACAGGCACATGTGCGACCAGCAACGCCATGGCTCCGCCTAAGCCGAAAAAGCCCCTTCTGAAGTTCAGGCGAGAGTAGACAGATAAATGCCCCGCGGAACTAAAGACGGATCCATCGTTAACGTCCCGGCTGTAATCGACGAGGCGACCGGCCAGGTGATCCGGCGCGCGCATATGCTGGTTAAAAAGCGCTACACGGATCTGAAAGGCAGGCCCCGCGAGAAGAAGCGCATTGCTTACACCGAGACTGAGGCGGCGCGCCGGCGCCGGGAGATCGACCGGGAGATCGAACAGGATTTCGCCGGCGTTGAGCGGCCCAACCCCAGGCGCTCGTTCTCAGATCTGGTCGCCTACTACAAACTCCATGAAATGAAACCTGCTGAGTATATCGGCGAGATGAAGATCGCAGGCCTTCGTTCGTTCGCGAAATTCCAAAGCCGGTTGAAGCCCCTGGAAAAGTTCTTCGGGCGAATGTCGCTGGTGACCATCACTTACGGAGACGTCGCCGACTACAAGCGCCAGCGATTACTGAAACCCACCGTGCACGGCCGGCAACGTTCGATCGCGGCAGTCAACCGAGAGCTTTCCCTGCTGCGTCACTTGTTTTTTTTAGCGCTGCGCGAACGCTGGATCGCCGAGCATCCGTTTCACCGCGGCAAACCGTTAATTCAGACTGCCGACGAGGTGAAACGGATGCGCGTCCTGACCTGGGATGAAGAGGAAAGACTGTTGGCTGTGTGTGTGGGCCCGCGCCGGCATCTTCGGCTCGAGATTCTCTTCGCGCTCGAGACCGCCCTGCGCCAGGGCGAACAGATGGGGCTCGAGTTGCGCGACGTCGACGCGCGGGAACGAGTAATTAGCTTGCGGGCGTTCAGTTCGAAGACTGCGCAGATTCGCGTTGTGCCTATCTTCGATCGCCTGGCTCGCGAGCTCGCGCCGGCCTTACGGGATCGCTTGGTTCTGCTCAAGACTCGTCCGAATGACCCGCGCCTGTTTCTCAATCGCAATCCCAGGCGAGCCTTTCATACGGCCTGTCGCCTTGCCGGCATCGAAGGCCTGCGCTGGCACGATCTGCGACACACCGCGATCACTCGCATGCTTCACTTTTACAAGCTTTCCGAAGCGGAGGTGATGAAGATCTCCGGACATACGAGTTATAAAACCTTCCTGCGTTACGTGAATATCGACCGCGAAATCGCCCGTTCGATCGCCGCGCGCGTCGATGCGATACGAGCTGCGTCCCTGCCCGATCTGCCGAGTCCTTCGCCCGATGTCACGGCCGTCACAGCCGAAAGCGAAAGCGTCAACTGAGGCGCCTGCCCCTTTGCCTGCCCCTTAAGTTTCCGTTCTCTCCCGGCTCCGCATGGCTTCGTCTGGCTTCGGAGGGGAAGCTTTGGCGCGGGTTCGCGTGAAAAAGCCGCCTGGCTGGACCACTCGATACAGCAGCGCGTGGCCCGCACGGGAGACTCCTAAGCGGAAGGTCGCGCGTTGGAATCGCGCCGGGGGCACCACTTAGCAGCGGCCTGTTTGACCCGCGCCCCTTCTCTTGCCCCTTACGGATCGAGCGCCGCCTTGCTTGAGCGGTTCAAGCTTCAGCTTGCGCCGGACCAGGTTTGACAGCGACTCGCCGTCTCTGGCCTCCGTGCGCAGGCGCTCAAGCTCTGCTGGGAGCAACGTAACCTTGATCTGCGGATTATTGGTTGGCATCAGTCTATTGAGTCGATCATTTTGGCCACGTCTCGCGCGTGCTGCCAGGCATCCCGTCGCTCGAGATGGGATCGTGGCGGTTGCGCGCGCCGATCCTGCGGCCCGCGGTGTGCCTGGTGCGCGATGGGGTTGCGACAGGGTTCCCCCATTTGTGCGCCGCAACGCGGACACGCGACTGCGGCGATGATCTTCGCCTCTCTTGATCCGTGTTTTCCTCCCATAAGCCACAGCAGGGCATAGTCTTTAGTTTGCGCTTGCGCAGGAGTAGGCTCAGAGTCGCTTGCCGGGATTGGCGTTTTCAATGCTGGAATTATAGGCTCAAGTAGCCTACCTGTCAATAGAAATCGGTGCGATTTTGAGAATTATTTTGGGTCGAATTGTGGTCGCCAGCAGGTGGGCTACTAGCGGTAGTGGTCGGCTAAATTACTTCCCAAAAAAACCAACGGAGGGCCGCCCCGGCCCTCCCCTTGGTAGCTCTAATAAACACTCGATATACACAACAAATGAGCAAAGCCTCATTGTTTTGCTACCGAAAGCAAGACACAAGTGTCTTGCTTCAAAGATCTATGCCGCAGTCACCCTCACGGGCCGAGCATCATAAATCGGTTTGAGATATTTCCTCTCGGCCCTCAATAATTGTGGCCAGGCTTTCTACAAATAGAATTAACTCTTTGCCCAACTCTTTGCCCGCTTCATCATCGCCCTCATTCAACTTTTGCCCGAATTGATAAATGCGGTTTTGGTCGTCAAATCGGAAGAGTGGTGCTTTTTTCATGACATCCTCCCGGCATCAACAACAGTAGCGTTGTTGATGAAAGTCAACTTTTTGGTCGTGCCTAGCTGGCAACTCGAGTGGCGCGTTATCTGCAATTGTTTATCTCCGAGAAAGAACCTACAGCGGCAGGTCGTCATAAGTCTCACCGCCGAAGGGATCGGCAAAGCCTTCGCCCCCACCGGCTCCCGTGTCGTCTGCCCAGGTGAACATCTGCGCCGCATTCTCGGCGCCGTATGGCCCGCCACTCGAGTGCGACACGCGCAGCCACACGCCACGTGTGCCTGTCCCCGAGTCGGGCCGTACGAGGTAAATGATGCGCGGCAAAACCTCACCAGGGTTGAGCACAGTCTCGAACTGTGCCGCGTTCGTAGTCATCGCTTCATTGTCCGCAGTCCTCACGCGCCGCTTGATTGCCAGCACTGAGAAGCCGGATACGGCGATAGTGATGAGCGTGTGCGTGCTGGCGCCTACCTGCTCGAGTGTCGGCGCCGCTGTCTCGCGCTGCACCGCCAGCACGGTTTCGTGTGCGTCAGCGATATCGCGCACGGACTTCAGCCCACGGTTGTTGATTGATACCGTGCTGAGTATTAGATCGCGATCGACAAGGGGATTAGCGGGCACTGATACAGCCTGGCCTGGGGCGAATGCTCCAAGCAGGCGAGCAGCCGCAGCAGCTTCGCCTTTGTAACGCCACCACACCTGCACCTGCACTGGTCGGCTGCGTGCACTGGGATACCACGGCGCCCTGGTCTGGGGACGCACTATCAGATTAGTTCCACCCCCACGCTTCAGCACAAGGTTCATGTTGTGACCTCGTCCTTGTAACCGCACTGCCCGTCAGGCAGTGTGACGTGAAAGCGCACCGCAGTGCCCACCGCAACATTAAGCGACCCCGCATCTACATGGCCCAACGCATCGCTGGAGATGTCGCTAAGCGCCGCCTCATTCGTGACGTCATAGACGTGCACGGCCTGGGAGGGCAGGGGAGTGGTAGTGCCGTCGTCGTTATCAATCAGCACATCGAAGCCCAGGTAATTGCTCGGCACTGTATATCCCCCTATGTGATCGGGTCGCGTTCGACCCGAAAGAAGATCTGATCGTCGTTGTGGCCAACCTCGTCAAGGCCAACCACAAAGGGCGGCCGTCGTTCCGGCTCACCGGGAAAATCAGGGTCGAAAGGATCGAAGTCGGGCGGTCCGCTCGGAGTTACTGGTGGAGGTTCTGTGAGCAGCTCGAGCCGCTCATAGTATTCAACCGGGTATGCCTGGCAGGACACCTCTGCCTTTAGATCCGGTAATCGCTTCAGCGAACGCACGCGGAAATAACTAAAGGGCTCTAATCCTTTAGCTGTGCGAACGGCGTTGATAGCGTCCAGCTTTGCCGAATCGATTTTAATGATTTGATAGGGGTGCACATTTACGACCTCGATATACCACGTCGTGAAAGCGAACCGGAGATTGTTTGCTAGTCCGCCTTCGTCAAATTCGCCCAGGTCCAGGAGCAGATTACCCAATCGTCCTGCTTCGCCGGCGTCAGTGATGCCGAATGCTGTATAGTCCTTTTGGACCACCCGGCGCGTGGTGTCGCCAAATGCGCGGCCCGCGCGGAGCTGCTGGTCCACATCCTCAAAGGTGAGCGGCACCTGCTTGTTTTCGTGCGCCGCATCGTCGAAGGTGAGAACTACCCGGTTCGGCAGGTCGGCATCAGATTGAATCGAGTACACGAGAGTTGTCTTGCCGCCGTCGGCCTGTGGCCCATCAAGACAAACGTTTCTTTCATCTCCTCGATCGCTGAACGTCGGGATATCACTGTCGGAACAGTCGGCAGCGAACTCCGTCGAAAGTGAAAAGGCTTCCAGGATGTGAGTCCGCGCCAGTTCCGGAGGCGAGAAGGTGGTCAGGTCGTTCAACCAGAAGGCGAGGCCCTCCGCATCCGCCTCGCGGCGCAGGAAGGCTCGATAGCAGTCGCCAACAAACTCCTCATCAGTGCGATTGCGGGCGTCATACTCTGCGGATTCGAAGAGGCTGATGACTCTCGATTGCCCTTCGGCAAGGAGGATGGCCTGTGAGACGGCTCGCGCGTCGAGCAACGCCTCAAACCACTCGTCGCGCTCTCCGGCCGTTGGCGCGCGATTCAAGGCGCCGAAGAAAGCCTTATCAGTAAACACACCGGGCGAAAACAATTCGCTGGCCCGACGCAATGGCACGACCCGCAACTGGCCTTTATCCGGAAACGGCAAGCCCAGCCGGCCGCTGCGGCAGATATCTTCGATCTGCTGTTGCGTGGTGCGTCCTATCAACTCCGCGTTGAATTGCGAGCGTTGCCCGGTGAAAATATTCCCATCCTTGTCTTTCACGGTAACGATTTCCCTGAACCACGCGGCAATGTCGAGGAAGTCCTGAATGCGCACCCGCTTCGCATCGAGGCCATAACCCCAGCGTTTGTTTCGGAGGCAATGCAGCAGCCACCACGCGCGGTCTGTCGTGTAGCCATAGACGAAGTTTTGTGTGTCCGAGTAGATGCGCACATCATCCAATCCCTCGACGTCCACTTCGCCTCTCAGATCGTCAGCGCCCGCTTGGTTGAAATTGCCCTGGGCCACCCCGAGAAACAGTCCAGTGCCTGAATAATTCAACACGTTCGGGGAGAAGGATGTGGCCACCTGGCGCCTGGCGCCGGTGCGATAATTCGAATGCTGTGGAGCAATCGTCACCCCGTTTATCAGGCCGTTTTTCACGGAGCGGTTATTGCCCTCCGCAACTGCGTAGAGGCATTTCACAGACCCCTGGTCGGGATGTTTCGTGTTCGGCTCGACGACAAACAGTAGCAGGTCGAGATCCGAAACGTGGCGCTTGCCGGCTATCACGCGCAGCGGCCGGCTCAGGTTTGTCTCATTGCCGCGCGAGGTGACGGTAATGTTCGGGCCCTTGGTCTCGTGGACCACATGTGATTCCAGCACGGAGTCAAATGCGAGGTACGATTTGTCGTCGCCTAAACGCTCGACACACACCGCGCGGCTGTTCCGCGGGCAAGTGGTGAAAGGCTGGCCCGTGGCCGGATCCAGATTGCCGAAACCTATCCCCAGCAAACCATATGACACCTCCGCTACGAGGCCGCCCGGGCTGAAGATCAGGCCCGGGATTTGAGTGACGCTATTATCGACCCTGACTGCCAGCACGTACTCTTCATTCTGCACCAGGCTAAGAGCCACGGTGCGCGACTGTCTCCAGTCGTTGACGCCAGTGGCGATGAGTGTGCCATTCAGATAGCAATCGAAGGTTTCATCTGCCGACATAACTAGGAGCGCGCTCGCGGCCGCGGCGGTGAAGCGCTTGCGAAAGTAGACGATTGAATTGTCCAGCGAGGTTGAAAAGCGGCTGTCGTGATACCAGATCCATCGTGCTGTAGTGCCTGAAGGAAACGCCGGTGGTCCACCGCTGCCTGTCCACGGGGAAGTAGCTACCGGACCCTGGTCAACGGGCGCAGACCAGGAGCTGTCATCAAAGGCGAGATTCTGCCAGCCATCAGCAGGTGTCTGTGTTTGCACCCAGCTTGTGTCAGTCGCAAAACTGCCGGCGCCGCGTGTGCCGGCGAGGTGACGGCTGTAAGGACAGTCGCCTTCGTCAATCTCGGCCTGCGTTTCGAGCAGGCCTCCAAAGACCGCCTGGCAGCCCGTGTAAAACGCGCGACCGGGCAATGGCAGGTTGCTCGAGCGAAAACCTGATTGGGCATTGGCGCGGAAGCGATCGACGCCGCCCTCGTCGGCTGGCTGCAAGTGACCCCACCAATGTGACAGCAACAGGTCGACGTCCGGAAAATAATAAAACACTTCGACGCGCATCCCCGCGCCGTGCACCTGTGTGAGGCGAGTTAACTCATTGTCGCCGTCCCAAAAATCGAGAGCGATTGTGTCGTCGCTGATGCCGGCAGTGCGCGGCACCTCGAGGAAGATTCCGGAACCCAGCCGTAATTCAATCTCTCCCTCAATGCGAGCCAGAAGCTCGGGGCTATCAAGCAGATCATGCGCCACCCGGGTCCCATAGTAGATTGGACCATCAGGAGCAGGCCATTGCACCAGCACCAGCTCGGCAACGCGCGGGCTGTTGCCCTCACGCTGCATCGTGCGCAACGTGGCCACCTTGGAGTCGAGTTGTATATCTTCGCCTGGCATTTTTTACTCAGCAATCAACCATTGCAGGTTCAGCGCGTCTACGGCCGAGAGTTTTGCCAGGGAGAGATTTGCGAGTGGAATTTTCTCTCCGGCGATTTCGGTGTTTGTAACCAGGAGATCGCCTATTTCCCTGTCAAACGCTGCTTGCGCGTCCTTTTTGAATTGATATTCATTGCGGGATTTGTCCAACTCGCCATACTGCTCGCAGAGCTTCAGTCGCGTGCTTTCGTAGGCTTGAAGTTCGGGGTTGAGTTGTTGAATCAATCGAGCAAGGTTGAAGGCAGTGGTGGCTGGTAGGGGCTGCGTTATCAGATTCTGTAAGGCGCTCCGCGAGTCGATCAACTCGCGGATTGTCGCTTTCAGGACCGGGGCCTTTGCCTTGAATGGGAGCTTTTTTTTCATCAGAAACCTCCTACGGATTGTGGGCGGCCCAGCCGGGCACGTAATAGGTTCCGCCCTGATATTTCAGCGGAATCCAGGCTGCATTATCCGCCGGATTCGCAGAGGACATTTTCACTGTCCCGACTCCGGAGCTGATTGAGGTCGAGCCCCCCGTGGTAACGTTAAGAGTCCCGCCAGTAATCACGTCGGTCCCAACGTACACATTGCGCGGCCGGAAGTTTGTGAAATTCCTGAATCCAACGTCGTAGGTGTTGTCGGCATTGAAACAAAGCAGGGCGTTCAGTTCGAGCATTGGCCCAAAAGGCTGAATCGACATAATCTGCACGTTGCCGCTGAACCACGATATGATGTCGCCGCCGTTGAACTGCATTTTCGTATCCGGATCACTATCGCCGGTCAGCGTGCTTACATTCGTTAGGCTGCCCACTCTCATCGAGCCATTGATCTCGATATCAGAGCCAAACCCAATTTGCACCTTATTGGCATTGTCAACGTAGAGCGGGACAACTGTGTTGTCATCCGCTGCGTTCCGCCATTTCAGGCCGCCAATGTTGTTAGGGAACGTCACGCCGGCATTAGCGGTATAGAATCGTAGCCAGCCTTCTTCATTCCACTCCGCACTTTGCCCTCCCCCTTGTCCTATGTCGCGAAAGAAATGGATGTGCCCCTGGCTGGTAAACGTGGTTGACCCGGTCGCGTGGGCGATCACCATTCCCCACGGACGAATAGAAAAAGCGTTGCTCGGATCTGTCCATGAATAGTAAATCTCGGTCTGAAACGGCGCGCCGCCCTGAGAGAACTTTGGTTCGTGAGCAAGTCCGAAGTTCACTTCGCCAGCAACCACTTTCGTTCCGTTAAAGTCCGAGTTATAAAACACTCCCCAGGTGTGGTTACTATAATTGGTTTCGCCGACCGGTCCATTGGTGAAGTCAAACGTCTGCTCGGAAAACGCGGCGTAGATTGCCGGGCTATCAGTGGCGAGGCGGAGGCGTCCGCCCGCGTTGCCGCCGTTGAACGTCCCTATCAGCAAGTCGTTTTTGATCAGTTGGGCGGTGCCGTCGTTGTTCACCTGGAGGCGAGTGATCCCGCGGGTCTGCAAGGCGATGACTCCGATGCCGTCCGAGTCACTATCGGCGCCGATCGTGGTTGATCCAGTGTTAATGATGCCGCCTGTTCCGCTGCCTATGCCTGTGAGTCCGGCGCCGCTCAGTCCATTCAGGTCAGTGGAAATCAGCGACACTGCACCACTGCGGCCGTTGAACGTGGACACGCCGGCGCCGCTCACACTGCTAGTCAGATTCAGGCCGCTGATCCGTTTATTGTCGCCGGCTCGGATCAATGGGACGTAATCGCCATTTTGCAGCGATGTGACTTCCGGGTCCTGTGAAATCATTTGGTCGGGCATGTGAACTCCTCTCTCTCTTAAAACGTTTTAAGACTCTGCTAGCACAGGAGACATGACGTCGCGCAGCCGGCGCTGGCGCAACATTAACCCGGTCGAGTACACCTTTGCGCAAAGAACTGTGTAGCTCAACCGGTTGTCGGTAAAACTCGCCAAGAAAAGTTTGCGACGGCCATCATCCGGGTCTTCGGCCTCAAACCAGAACGGTTGATTTGCATTCGCCTTGCTGATGCGGAAAAACCGCCATAAGTATTGGGCGCGCGTCGAACCCTGCTCCTGGAGAATCTGGCCACCATCTTCTCTCAGCATAAAACTGCCGTCTTCTCGGAGTATGAAGGCCGGTTCCAGCGCGTCCGTTATCAAACCGCCCCGGAGGTCGCCGGTTAAAGCGTCAATCTTTATGGTCCATACGCGGGTTCCCTCCGGCGCGCCAACGGTCGCCGCGGCCTCGAAGCCGTCGCCAAAGTCGGCGGACAAGACATTCCACTCGCCAGCGATCTCGGTAACAAGAAAGCCTGTTGTGTCGAGTGTTTCCATGGGCTATGCCAGCCGGTGTCTCTGGCTGCTCAATCGGATTAAGCCTGCGTCCTGGTCGTATGCATCCATCAGTCCGCGGGCGCCGAGTCGGACCACATCATAGGGGCGCATTGATTCGAGTCGCGCAAACAACGAATTCTGTCGCTCAAGTGCGGTGGTCTGTTGACTGAGCAACGCTTCGAGTGAGCCGAGAAGCTGCGCCATTGCGCCTGACACTCCTCCACGCTCTTCTGACATGGCGCGCATTGCATCGCGGTGAGACAGGAAACGGCCGTTTTCGGGGGCGAGGAATGGCTCCGGGCCCTCTTCGCCGGTCCAATAGATTCGCCCGCGCCGGCCTGGACCACCGTGAGCGCGCGGCGGCAATCCTTCGCCGGGATGCGCCGGAGAAGGTGGCGGAGCAAGTGTCCCGCTGCCGCTCCTCCGGAAGACGCCTCCAGTTGCGAATCCGCCGGCAACCCCCGTGGCGACGCCAGGCCAGTTCCCGGCTGCGGCGGCTGACCCGATCCCGGCAATCGCCGAGAGAAGTGGGCCAACGCCGGGGATGAATGAAAGAAACGGCGCCGCAAAGCCGAGGAGCTTGGAAAAGAATCCGCGCTTTTTTCCAACCTCTTGTTGCGGCAGGAACCCCGCGACCTGGGAGATCATCGAGTACAGCGTGTCACGCAAGCTAATCGATTTCACCAACTCCTGCTGATTTTGCTTTATGACTTCCGTGGTGAGCGCAAATTCTTTTCGGGCTTCCGCCCCGAAAAGCGCGAGCATTTTGGCTGTGACAGGCGGTAAGGCTAGGGAGGCAGTAAAAGCGCGGAGATGGCCATCGTAGATCTTTGTTTTTTCCGTGAGATCTGGCATGACGATTGCCAGATCTTTGAAGAGCTCGGTGGCTTTGCGCGCGGCCGGAAAGTCCGTTCTCGCGCCCGGGAGTTCCGGCAAAGGACCTCTCGGCAAAGGACCTCTGATCTGAGGAACGCCCGCCTGGCCGGCCAGAATAAGCGCCTGTACTGCCCTGGCATCGTGAGCTAGCTGGACCATCGCGGCCACTGACCTGGCGTCCGCCGTCGCCCGATTGAGCGCAGCAGTGGAGCGCAAGTCTCGCGGATCGATGCCGGCAACCGCCATTCCAAACTCACCAGCCTGTATTAACTTTGCCACTGCCTGCGCGTCAGCGTCAGCCTGAACCAGGGCGGCGACGCCTCGAGCATCGCGCACGGCGCGCACAATTGCTACCGGCATCGGGTTAGCAACCGTGAACTCGCCCTTCATCGCGGCGAGCGCGCCTATCTCCGTCGCGGTGATGATCCGATCCTTATTGGCGTCCCAGATCTTATTTGCCTCGTACTCCTCGCTGCCGCCGCGGAAGAGGACGTCATTGGCGTTTGGCAGCCGGCCGGCCGCAATCGTGGCGTAGAGAGCGCCCTGGTTTTTGATCTTGCCGGCAAAGGGCTTGAGATACTGTTCCACCAGCGGTAACTGGTCAAGCGCGGAGAGCTTGGTGATCTCGTTCGAGGTGCGGAATCCCATTCTCCGCGCGGTGGGGTTCATGAACTGGATCAATCCGCGAGCTGAAGAGTGCGGGTTACGAGCCTTGGGGTTGAACTCACTCTCGAACGCGATCACGTTTAGGAGCCATGATGGGTCGACCTTAAGCCTCTTAGCTATCCCGGCTATCCCCCGGATAAAGGCTTCCCCGCCCGCCTTTTCGAGGGCAGCGCCCCACTTGTCGAAGCCCTTCGAAGTACGGTCGACAAGTCCTTCCTCAATTCCCTCGACTGCATTTATGCCCTCCCGCTTGAACACCTTGCTGGGCGAGCGGGTTTGCCAGAGGTCCTTGAGCGTGTCAATAGCCGCATTGCCCACCCCGGTAACGGACCCCACTACGCGTTGCAGGCTCTCAACGCTGGAGATGCCGTCAGCAATTCCGGAGGCCAGGTTAACGCCCGACTCCACTCCTCGTTTGACCATGTCGATGAGTGAGCCTGTAGTCTGGTCAATAAACTTTGTGAACTTCTGGGCCGTGTCGCTCGAGAGTGCTTCGTTCGACATTCGGTAGAAGTCGCCGATCGCTTTTGTGGCTTTCTCGGTTCCCTCAACCGCGCGGAGTTCGGTCAGCGCCTCGAAGCGCCGCTCCGCCCCGCCCGTCGTGGTAAAGGCCAGCTTCTGGGCGAAGCCGGCCTTCTCACGAAGGATGCTCTCTGATATCAGTCGCGCGGCGACGGCCCCCTCAATACGGCCCTGGCTCATCAACTTCTTGATCTGCGCAACACTCATACCGGTCGCTTCGGCCAGGCGCTTCGGGGCGTCAACGCCAAGCTTGAAGAGTTTCTTTAGTTCCCGCCCCGAGAGATCTCCCTGCTCGGCGATCAGGCCCAACGCGTCGGCAACCTTTGTAAAGCTTCCGACCGAGCCGCCGAAGTCTGCAGCTTGTTCGATCGACGCGCGGATTATTGTGTTTGTGAGCTTCAGGTCCTGGGTGAAGTCGTTCACCCGCTCGGACGCGTCCAGCAGGAAAGGCATCCGCAACCCCGCATCCCCGGATAATCTCTTCAGGCGTTCGAGATATAGGACCGCTTCTTTTTCGCTGCCGGTGAAAGTGGTGAACTCAACCTTGGTTTCTTCCAGTTGCTTGTTGAGGTCGATGCCCTTTTGAATTGTCGCGATCATCGGCCCTGAGACTTTTTCGAGTGCGGTGTCGAGAGCGCTGCCAAGCGTAGAGCCAACCGCCGTGCCGAGACCCGGCACGATCGCCGTGCCGATAATCGACCCGAGAGTCTGCCCGAGGCTGCGGAATGAACCGGTTATGAGGGCTGAGGCGGAAGAACTGAATGACTGGCCGAAGCGGGCGCCGAGTTCTTTCCCTTTCAGGCTCTTGTCTATCTCGGGCCCAAGCTTGTGAAAGCGTTGGCCCAGCTTGTCGACGTCTTTCTCGGACGTCTTCATGCCCGCCGAAAACTTGGCGTTGTCAACGGTTAGCTCCGTACGCAGCTTGAACGCTTCGATGCTTTTGGCCATTTTCTTAGAGCGCGTTCACGTAGATCCAGAACCGGTTGCGCCAATACTCCGGCTCGTCTTCGAGCGCGTCCAGCAGCTCGCCGGGCGTGCGGCCCATTGAAAGCGCGAGACTGATGAGCCCCGCGTCCGGCATTTTTACCCCTCGCTTGCCTCGGGACCTGACCCAGAGGCTCCAGACGTGGACGAGGGTGTCCGAGGGTTTGCGTCGCGGTGCAGCGCTGCCTGAATGGTCTCCAGGTCTTCGGGCAGTAGGCCGTCAAAGAATTCTCGGGTTAGCCGCGCCGCTTCTCCCGTCTCGTCAGTCAGGGGTTCGCCGTCCTGGTCCAGGATCGCGGTTACCAGCTTCTCGAACATCACGCTGTAAGGGATGTTCCCGTTCGGCAGCTTGTCCCCTTCGACTTCGCGCTCAATCCGTTCAATGCCCGCTAGCGAATAGCTGCGGTAGACGATCGTGAACTCTTCCTGCGTGCGTTCGCCGTTGTCGTCGACAAAGGTGAGTCGCACGCCCGGAACCTCTCGCGGCGTGAAGTCGGCTCGTCTGCGAATCTTGCCCATGGGGTCTCTCCTTCTCCACTTAAAACGTTATTAGCGCCTCATGAATTGTTCCTGAAGCGACCGGGTAAAATATCCCGCGCCGAAGCCGCTCAGTGTTCGTCCGTCAAAAATACTTTTCAGGAGTCCGGGATGCTCGAGCGCGTAGATTCGCGCCTCCGCCTTGGCGAGTTGCTGGTTGCACGCCTCCAGCACTCTCGCGTCGCCGGTATTGACCGCGGCCCGGTCCAGGTTGGCTGATTTAAGCAAGGCGATCACCTCATCTTTCGTCGCGATCGTTCCTTCCTTCGCCTCAATCACTGCGTCCTTTTCCGACAGGCGGCCGTTCAGCAGTTTGATGGTCTCGTTCGCGGCGGCTAACCTGATGTTCGCGATCTCCAGCGCTTTGAGCGTCTCACTGTCCTGGGCAGGACTCGCGTGTGATCTTTGCGCAGTCGTGTCTGATGTTGTTTGCGCGTAGCAGGTCACACACGCGCTGAGCACGAGTGCGACAGTCAGTAGGCTGGTCAGCCTTAGCTTCTTCACTTGCCGCATTGCTTGACACCTCCTCAACTTTCTTTGCCAGTTCACGATCGATTGCTTTGTGTTGCTCTGCCAGCGCGTCGAAGGCAATTGCTTTCGGCTCCAGCTCGGCCACACGCCTTTCTTTTTCCTCCGCTCGAGCCAGCAGGGCGGCTCGCTCGGTCTTCCACTTTTGCTCCTCCTCGTGGTACCTCGCGCTGCCCTTGCTATAGCCGCACGACTGAATGCTGTTTACTGCAGTAAAGCTAAGGCCGATGACGGCGACGAGGATGCCCGCCTTTAACACCCAGGCCCACGGGCCGGCGCGGTCGCTGATCCATTGAAAAATCCGGGCGAAAAAACTAAACATGGCATCTCCATGGGAATCGGAAAATAGGTTAGTTCAAAATTCTTCGCGCCGGACGTGGAAGGCCAGCCGGGCGCGGTGGCGGGGTATTAAAGCGAGGGACTCACGTCTTCTTGCTCTGCCGGCCGGCAAGAAAAAGCACAAGCCCGAGCATCGCCTGCTTTAGATCCGGTTCGCGCGTGAGGCCGTACAACCCTGCAATCAAAACCATGGCGACCAGGCAAAGAATGTCGGTCGGCTGGAGATGTTCTCTGGGCGTTGGCTCGGCCATTCATTGGTCATCCGAGTCGAGTTTCTTGAAGCATACGGAAAAAATAAACATCCCGGCACTGAGAGCCATGAAACATGCTGCGGTGACTCGAGCCATCCCCGGATCAGATCGCCCCCAACGAAAGCCACCCTCGATAAAGAGCACTGAAAAGCAAAACGCAAAGACGCTGATTGACACGATCTCCCCGATCGCATAAGCCCAGCGTCGGCGCGTATAGGTCAGGAATTGAGAGAGCCAAAACACCCTGGTTTTAGTAGGCGCGATAATCGCCGTAATCACCCTTGCCTGGGATTATCAGGGCGACGCCGCGCATCTCGTATGTGTCCGCTTCAGTGGCGGTGCCCGAGGCGCTGCCACTCTTCAGTGAGACTTTAGTCGCCGGCGCAAATTGCACTCGATCGATAATGGCCCGGGCGCGCTGGCCGGCTACGGCCAGGTTCTGCAGATCGAGCAACACACAGATTTCCGGCGGCGTCTTCGAGAGCAGCTTGACCACTTGCGCTTCGACAAAGGCATAGCTGTTGACGATGATCGGCTGCGTCAGCCCCGCGAAGCTTAGCCACTCGATCATTCCCGCATCGGCGTTGAGTTTGTAGTGTGTGGCTTCAACCAGAGGGACGGGCACGCCAGTCGAGTCCTCCATGTCGAGCGCCGAGATCCCCGTGTGCCGGCCAGGCAAGAGGCTGATGTTCCCGGCGACGAGCCCCGCGGCGAACGGAGTCACAGCGCTAAAAGTCGCCGCGTTCACTGTCGTGTGCTCGCCATACAGCGCCAGCTCGAGGTTCTTTGCCGTGCGCTCCTTGAACGTGAGCATCACGGCCATCTGCTTTTTCAGCGGCACGTGAAGGTCCTGGAGGTTTGCGTCGTCTTTGCCGGTCGCAAAGTTGTCGGCAAACTCTACCGTCGGCTCAAGTTCGGCAACGGTTACCTCGCCGCAATCCCGAAACACAGTCGGATTGCCGTCAGCGTCAATGGGAGCGACTTTCGCGTCGCCGGCGCCAATGAAATAATCTGGGAACATTGTTGAAAGCCCTCCGAAAATCAGGTTGGGACGTACGCATCAAAAGGCGCCGTCAGGAAATAGACCTTCCACCCAATCGCCGCGCCGTCGATCTGAAAAGAATCCTTTGGCACGATGAACCCTGCCTCGTCGCTGTGCATGTCAACCAGGAGATTGCCAAGTTGAGGATCAGGTTTGCCCGTCTCCGGATCAGTAATCAGCGCGCGCTCGACGTCTCCAATCATCACGCGCAACTCGGCGGGGGTGGCGGACTGCTTATGAAAGATCCGGACCTGCATTGGCATCTCTGCCGTTACCAGCTTCTCGTCGCGATGCTCCTGTGGTTTGCTCATCGTTAGATCGCAAATGCCCAGGCGCCCCTCGCCGAGTTCGGATTCCTGATAGACCGTGGGCCACTCGTCAATCGGCTGCGCGCCAAGATTTGTTTGGTACGTAAAGCCGTCTTCGAGTGGCGGCGTCTCTGTGCTAATAGCCGCCAGACGCAGCTTGTACTCGTTGACAATTTTCTGGCGCTGGGGAACCGGAGGCATCGGAGGCGTGCCCTCCTACTCTACGAGTAGGTCTCCAAGCGCTTTCACTTCGACGTGGCACGTCCCGTACGTCTTTTCAGGATTAACGCCCTCTCCTACCGTAAAGCTCGCGTGGCCATTGGCAATGAGTTGTATGACGCCATTGTTTACCTGCTGGTCCAGGATTATCTCTAACGCAGGCTTTACGGCATCGAACTCGGCCTTGCTTTGACCCTGCATCTCGGCGCTGGTCTTATCGAGTGCGCGCTTGATGGCCTCGGGCGTGCCAATAAATGAAACGGAATAACTCATGGTTTTGGTTTTACTCCTTTAGAAAAATTGTGCTGGTTCCTGGCTCTGCTGCGGCGATGCGTTTAACAATAAACGTTTTGCCGATCAATCGCCGGTGAACCGGATCTGCTGAGTCGACTTGCGGGAAGCTGACTGCCATTCCCGTTTGTACCCCGACGATATCAACATCCATTGCCAAAAAGTCTACTTGCGACGCTTCCACGTTCGTGTCGCCATAGACATCGACCGCCTGTGTGCCATCGTTAACGATGACCGGCAGGCTAAGGTCGAAATCATCGGGCCCGGTTACCCGGGCAATGACGGCAAAACCGTCTTCGGTGTCGAAGAGATCTCGCAGATCATCTTCTGTCTCAATCACCGGCGCGCTCCCTTTAGACCGTCAACTCTGCCGCCAGGCCGCGATCGGCCGCTGATACCGGAAAGATTTCCGGATCGGAAAGGACGGCAATCACGCTGGCAAAAGTCCCCAGGGTGCCATTGCCGGCCGTGAATGACAGATCGAGATAGCGCTTTCGCTTGCCGAGAGAGCGGCAGTGAATCGCAAAGATTGTGTTGTCGTCAGTGTCAGCCGGTAGAGTGGCCGGGGCAACAGAGAAGTCCGCGCCGGGCACGTCCGTGGCGCCGGTCATGTCGGACGCTTCAGACTCGGTCAGCTTCAGGGCAGCAACGGCAATATCCGTGGCGCCCAGAATGATGAGAAACGTGGCGTGTCGCCAGCCCTGCATGTCCACCGCGCCGGTCGTGAAAGCGGTGTTATCGTTGATCGCCGCCGGCGGGGTGACGTTAATGAACTTTTGAGTCAAAGCCATGCGCATGATTGTTCTCCTTGCTTCTCCTTGCTTCTCCTTGCGAAAAGGGATTTAGCTGCTGGCCGTAATCAATCCGACTATTGGCCCAGGGACGCGATCGGCGGCGGATGCGGCGGCATTACCGACGTCGTGCACGTTAATGTCGAGTCTCTCCGTGCCACGGATAACAATTTCCTCGGTCATAAACCTGACATGCTCGGAGAGCGCGATCGTTGGAGACCGGCGATCGCCAAGCCGGGCGGCCATCATCAGGACGCCAAACAAGGCAACGATTTGGTTCGTCTCCCAATTGAATGGCATTACTTGTGTGACCTCTACCGGGTAGCCAACCACACGCAGTGGGACGCCGGCAGCAATCATATCAGCCGTGATGCCGCCTGAAGCGAGTATCAGCGATTCAACGATTTCTGAGAAGAACGACTGGTGCATGTACCACTTCGGCCCGCGCGCCAACGCATAGGCCGGGAGCTTTGCCTTTGTTCGACTGAAGTCCTTCAGCAGGATTCCATCGTAGCTGCCAGTGCCGGTTGCGACCGTTAGGCCGGCCGTCTGCGCGATCGTCGCCGAGCTGCCATTGGCTAACTTCAGACTTTTCAGCTTCGGACAAACTCCAGTGATTCCACCGTCCGTCTTGGTGGCTCCACCCAGGAACCCGGCGCGGTCCTCTTTAAAGGTAAAGGCATAGGCAATTTCGCCCGCCAGGTCATCACCGAAGTTGACCATCGAGTCTTCATTGACCTCTGCGGAGAAGCGGCCAAGAGCAGTAAGCTTCTTTGCCTTCAGGCCCACCAAGCCCCACTTCTTCTCGGACTCCTCAAGCTGCTCAGCCTCGTCTTCCCAGAAGGCTTCCATTCCGCCGTCACGGCGCGGGTCGCTACGCGAGTCACTGGCCATCGGAACGATTTTGGCGTTACGACGGAAGACGCCGAAGTCCTCGAACAGCGCAATCAGATCGTTCCCAAATTCGTGGGGCACAACATAGCCACCCGCCTCGTTGATCTTTCCGAGTTGGCCGCGTGTTTGCGTTTGCGTCTGCTCGATCAGGATCCCGTTATCGGCGCAGTACCGTTGCGCTCTTGCCTGCAGCGGGCTAAGACTCCGGGAATTCCCGAAAGTCAGCGTCGCGATGCCCCATTGTGCAAACCGAAAGGCTTTACGCGCCTTTTCTTCAGTGCTCGCGCCGCGGAAGTTTTTGGGCACGGAGACAAATGCCGGCTCGATATTGCTTACTCCAGCCTGCCGGCTCGCCTGACGCTGCGGGTCCTCGGTTTGGAGATCAGTCTGCGTAGTTTTCAATTGTTCGAGAATGCTCCGCTTTAAGTCGTCGAGCGTCTTAGCGTCGTCGAGCGCCAGTGTGTGGGCCAACGTCCGGAACGCCGACTTTTGAACATCCGTGTCTCCGAACATGGCGGCTGTATCAGTGAACTCCGTGATACGTAACTGCAGCAGCTCCGCCGCGGTAGGCGTCTTTTCCGTGTTCGGGGTGTCTTCCTTAGCCTTAGCCATTGATTTGCTCCTGGTGGTTAAAGTTTTCGGCCGTCTGGCGCGCTCCTTATTTTCGTTTTTGTCCTCGTCTTCCTCGTACTCCTCACTACGCTCGTCGTCTTCCTCTTCGCTCTCCTCGTCCCTCTCCCCGTCTTCATTCTCATCGTCATCGTCATCGTCAGAGCGGGCCGTTCTTAACGCGCGCCGGCCATCGGAGCCGACTGTAATATCAGCCGGAATGGAGGCGACTGAGCCTTCAAATGGCTCCCAATCAAGGGCTCGATAGGTGTCTTCCTCACCATCCTTGCGTTTTTCCAGCTTGATCTCGTGAACGATGAAGCCACCCGACGTGTTACGCCGGATCCCGTCGCGCACGTCCTGGAAGATCTCTTCGGCTAATGCGCTTTTGGAAAACCGTGCCGTTGCCCGCGTCTTGCCATTCTCGATCCGGACATTCTCCAGCACGCCTATCTGCTGGTTGATGTTGTGATTCAACAGCAGTGGGGCGCCGGCTTTCATTCGATCCATGCGAACCGATGTTCGCTTGTGGTCCAGAATTACGCGACCAAACCACCATTGGCGGATTGGTTGATCCGAAAGGATCGACATTTCAACCGTGCGGTTTTCAACATCGATCGCCGCTTCGCGGTTTTCAATTTCGAACGTGATATCGAGATGCGAACGGCGGCCAATGAGGTCCTGACACGAATGCACTTCGCCTTTGCCGTGGCCGTTGGACCTGGACGAGGTAGCCATAGGTGCGGGAAGTTAGCACAGGCCCAGGTCGAGGCTGGTTGGATGGTGGCGGAAGCCATGTCTTAAAACGTTTTAAGAGTGCGGGGATCAGGCGATCTGAAGATTGGGCAGTACCCGACTGGTATCGTCGGCTGGATTCTCGTTCTCCTCCTCGTTCTCGTTTTCCTGCGCGTCTTCAGCATCATCAGTCTCTACCGGTTTTTTAGTGTCAGGCATACCCGGCTTGAGTCCCAGCTTTTCGATTAGTTTATAGGCGCGGGCCACTTTTGTGACTATGTCCTCCCACTCCTCGCCGCGTTCAGCCGCATCGTCAATGTGGGAATCGAGGAAGTTGTTTATTGCAAGGATGGTGGCCTGAATCTCTTTCAGGGGTTCGATTGAAGGCCAGCCGCGCGGCCCCCAGGTGGCGCGTATGCGTTTCAGGTCTGCTGGCGAGCAGTTGATCTTTCCAACCAGCCATGCCTGGCCCAGGAAGTTAAGACCCGGCCCACTGAATACGACTCGGTTAAAGTGCTCGATCTCGAAGTTCTGATCGTAACGCCAGACCGCTCGCTCTTCCTGCTGGCCCGCCTTCATCGACGAGTAGTTTGCTCCCTCGAGATCGTTGGCCAGCGAGTAGTAAGCTACCTCGAGGCCGGAAGCGGCGCGCCGCAATACGGCTTTTGCGAACGCCGCGTAGTTTGCGTTCGGATGGCCGGGGGTGAAAGCCTTCACATCCCAGCCGGCCGGCAGGATTTTTTGAATCGCCGGTTCTACCTGTTCCTCAACTGGCTGGGGAATCACTTCCCCTTCGGTTCCTTTATCGGTCGGGTAACTATCTTCTTCGTCTTTAGGTGGAACCAGGTAAGGCAGGTTGCAGGCGTCGACGTAGGAGCCGGTCAATTCGGCATATTCGTAGTCGTCTAACACTCTCAGGCTCATCGCCGCCGTGTGTGCCGGCGGTTCCCCGCGCGCTTGGCTGTCGTCGTTGAGCACGTAGAAGGCGTGGATGAACTCACTAGCCGGAACCCGTTGCCTGAATGGGGCATTGGGAGGTTTGGCGTTCCATAGATATTCCGACGATGGCATTGTCAGCCAATAGGCTACCGGGCGATCGTTCTTGTCGACCTCGACGCTCATGATGATCCGGTTGCCGTTTGGCAGGCTCATGTTGTACGTCTCATCGAGCCATGCTACGTCGATAAATTTCAGGGTGAAGGCGAAGGCGTTGTCCCCGACCATCTTACGCACCAGTACCTCACCATCGCGTTTGATCGTGCGCGGAAACAACCGCTGCTGGTCCACCCATGACAGTTTGCCGGAAGCAGAGGCGCATTCCATATGCGACCACTCCTCGAATGCGGCCTTCACTTCCTTGAGGATCTGCTCGTCGTGAATCTTCTGGGCTTCGCCTGACGCCTCACCATCGATCCAGTCAGACATGCTGAGTTGGAGCTTAAAACCGTTCCAGCCGGCGATGTTGCTGGCCGACATGGAGAGATACTTTTTGATGAAGTCATCATTCTGGGCGAGGATGCGGATCCGGTTGCGTATAGCGCGCAAGTCCTGGCGCAGTTCCCGGTTGACGGAAATTGGCGTAGTGGGCCAGTTCGCTGTGAGACGGTCGAGTTGAGCTACTTTGTAGGCGCGTGTCCCTGCCGTGCCTTCTGTTCCACCCCTTAGCTCTTGGCGGAAGAGACGAAAGGCAAGGCGGGCCGCAGCCCACCATGAACGGCGGCGGTTGCGTTCTTTGCTCATTTGAAGCGCATGGCCACGCTCGTGAACAGCGGTTTGCCTTCCCGCATGCGCGTGGCACGACGCTCGCGGTTGACTTGGCGGATTAGAGAACTTTCAAGCGCAAGCAGATCAGGGATCGAGTGCTGGCGCTTCATACGGCCGGCAATCTGATACTCCAGCGTGTTTTTGCTCGACACTTTCCCCAGCGCCAGCCGCACGGCCGCGAGCTGCGTCTCCGCATCGGAGGTTTCCGTGAATGTTGCCGCGTCGCGCACCTGAATCACCAGCGCGCGGCGATCGACGTCGCCTCCGGAAGTTGTAATCTTGTTGTAGAGGGTGTAGTCCGTGTTCCGACTGCCGCCGCTTAACTTAATCTTCGCGGCAGTGTCAGTGTGTATGGCGTCACCCTCCTGCGTGATGCCCTCGGGCACAGCCCATTCGGATGCAACGAGCGTTATGCCGGTGCCCAGCGAGATCAGATAGTCCGTCCAATCGACAGTGTAAGTGCGGGTTGCCTCAGGGTCTTTGACTTCGATCTCGCTCATCGGACGCGGATTTTATACTCCGCGGGGTCAGAGCCTATTCGGAGGGTGGCGGAAGATGGGGATATTGCCGTCACGCCTGAGTCGGCGCCGACATGTTTCACTTCGGCGGGCAGCGAGCGCATCCCTCTGAGTTGTACTGTGAGTGGGTGGCCAGCAAACGCGAACACGCCCGGCCCGGCAGTAAGGACCGGCGCCGCCGTTCCGAGCGAGAAGCTCACATCATTACCAGTCAGGCCGAACCCGCCGAACTCAGCGGCAATCACCTGCCCCGCCAACAGGTTTATGGCTTGGCCAGTCAAGGCGAATACAGCGGGAGCCGCACTGAGTGTGCGGCCATGATGTACTCCAGCCGGATTTCCCGTGAGACCGTATATCCCATTTATGACGGTCAGCCGCCGCTCAGCTTTGAGATTGATTGACTGCCCGGTGAGAAAGTAGTCTCCGGACCCCAAAGAGAGCCTGCGCCCTGCTTCGACCCCCAAGGATTGCCCGGCAACGATGTAAGCGCCCGTTTCCGTTGGGAGGCGCCGCGTGAGCGGCAATCCTGCCGGTTGGCCCATCAAGGTGAAGACACCCGTACCTGTTGCCAGTGTGTAAGTCGTTGCGCTGGGCTGCAACTCAACAGTATTACCAGTGAGTGAGTATGTTCCTGCGGCGGCTGCGAGGTGACGATCAACCTGAAGTCCGGTTACGTTCCCGGTCGCGGAGTAAACCCCGGTCTGCGTCGTTAGTGTGCGCGCCGCTTTCAGGCCGACAGCCTGCCCGGATACCGCGTAACTGCCTGCATCCATCGCCAGATGGTAGCCTTTGCGCAGTTCGATGGCCTGCCCGGTTAGGGTGTGGCCTCCGCTCGCTGCCGTGAGCTTTCTTGCGGCTCTGAGCCCTGTAGCCTGGCCCGTGAGAGTGTAGGCGCTTGGGCTTAAAGCCAGCGTTGAGCCGACGCTGCTGAACTCTAGCCCAGCCCCGTCGTTCCATAGCAGTGATCTCTGGCTGGCCGTGAGAACTCGCGGCCAGAAATGCGGTGCGTCAATCCGTCCGTCAAAAAACCAGTTAGGCTGGTTGTCAGCGCCCAGGCGCAACCCTTGCGCAGTGTCCTTAACCCCATCAGCGTAACCAGTAGTGTAGACAGTTCCCTCCGCACCTTCCGTGCTAACCTGAATACCTAACTGATCGTTCACCGAGTCGTGCCAGCAAATAATTAAATACCATGTGTCAATAGCGACAGGACTAGGTGTGTCGGCATTTACGAATCCGATGTTCTGCGGATCAGCCGTGTCGCCGACTACGAACGAGAATCTGTCACTAGGTTGGTGATACTGGAATTCGTACTCGTAGACAAAAAGGCTGTCATCAGCCTTGGCGATAATAAACATCGTGTTGGATTTACTGTCCAACCGAACCCATGCCGCAAGTGTGAAGTCCCCGGCTCCGGATAGATCAGCGTGATCCGCGGTGGACAACGACTCTGAATTCGCGCGCGTAAACTGCGCCGCGTTTCCTACCTTGCCGGCTGCTTGAGTGACGGTGTTGTTGTCTGTAAGATCGTGACCTCGCCCGGTTGCATCAATCCGCGTTCCTGATGTTTCTTCCAACCGCCATGCTGCCGTTAAACCATCGAAGAGCCCGCCACTGGCTTCGAGTCCGACAGCCTGGCCCGCAAGAGTGTAGGCGCCGGTAGCAAGTGCCAGCCGGCGAGTTGCTTTAAGCCCCGTCGCCTGCCCCGTGACTGTAAACGATCCGCTTGCCAGAGCCAGCGCGCGCGTGTAGGTGACCTCCACCTTGAGGTAGTCAAGCGAGAAGGTTACCGCTGTGCTGCTGTTGCCCCGGACGCCTTCAAAGACGGCGGCGAAGTTTGCGTCCAGCAAGTCGTTACGAGTCCAGGCGCGATCCGCTGTCACGTCCACGCTGACCACTGTATCGGTGAGTGGTTCCACAGTGTTGTCGTGAGCTTCTTCGTCAACCCCGCCGACCCGGGCGCGTACTCGCGCGGTGGCGATCGAAGTGTTGACGCTGACTTTGTACTCGTAGATCAGCCGTACCTGCTGAACGGTCGCGTCTGAAGGAATGAGGGAATCGAGCCCGAAGGTTGAATACGTAGACCCTGTTGAGGAGTTTTTTGCGGGCGCGCAGGTCGCATAGTTGCCGTCATCAGCGTGGCCATTGTCGGGGTTAGTGAGACCGCCGCCTGAGTATGCGGCGTTAGCGGTTGGAAATTGTATTGCCGGCATCTACGCTCCGCGACGAGTTCCAGGCTTTGAAGTCGTAGTCCACCGCATCAAGATTCCCAAACGTCAGGATCGTCGCAATAACGTGCAAATCAACGTACCAAATACGCGGATCGACGTGAAGGCCCAGAGAGAAAAAGATTGGCCAGCCCCATTGCACCATCCAGTGCCGGCCCTTGCGCATGTGCCAGTGCATCCAGCCTTTACGAGGCTTTACGAGGAAGGTACTTACTCGCATTCCAGTTAGCGACCGCATCGTCCAGCGTTAACCCAAACGCCCGGTGATCGTGGCATACGACGCATCCAACCTCGAAAGTGCTTACATGCTGGCCGCGTATGACGGCTGGTTGTTGAATTCCGACTGGCAGGTTTTCACAATCAGGGCAGGCGTTCGCGCCCCTCACGATAGCGCTTGAAAGCCGTTGCGTTAAGTCTCGCACCTTGTCGGCCAGCGCCGCTGCCTCCGCAATGGGCTTCATTGCGACCGCCGCCTGATAGTCATGGCGCGCCTTCGCTAAACTTACGGCAATCTCTTCAATGGGTTCAGCCATGATTCGCCTCTCTTTTTAGGTCACTGGTCAGTAAGCAGTCCGTTAGTGCCGTCGAAATCCAGGGTTAACGTTTCACCGTCCAGCAATGTCAGGTCCGACCCGTAGTCAAACCACGCGACCAAGGGATCCGGCGGCGACGTGGGAGTATTGTTGTAGATGATAACGTATCGAAACGGCCCCACAGAACCTCCCGAGGCGGTCAGGATAAGATCGGCAATCACAAGTTTGTACAGGCCGCCGGTCTGCACGCTTGACGAAATGGTCAGCACGCGACTGGAAAGGTTCGTATAGTTGATCTCAGTAAGATCGGCGAGCACGCTGTTGGCGGCAACCGGAGCGTTAGCGGCTGCACACAGGGCAATCGTCAGAGCATCAGCGCCCAGGTCGTGAACCTTTTCGGCCCGATGCTCGACAAAGGCGTTGAATTTATTATAAGCAGCCATGTGGTGTTCCTCTCAGGCATGATAGGCGAAGCATCCGGCCTGGCTGGGCGGAGGGTGGCGGAACTGAAGCGTTTGCAGCTTTTCCTTTCATGGCGCGCAGCTCATGTTTCTAGAGCGTCCAATAGCCCGTCAAGGCAAGGCAGGCACGAGTAGCAGTATCCAAATTGTCCGTCTACTTTTGCGCTCTCTTTATAAGCCCGTGAATTGGCCGGTATTGAGTGCTCCGCGTAGTCAGGCGGCACAAGATAGCTGGCCATGCAGAGTTGGGGCTTCCGAGTGGTAACGATTTTCACCCTTCGACACTCGATCCGTAGATCGCCCTTCCCTTCATCGAAAGGATTGAATTGAATGTATTGGTCGTCGGCTCGACTCACTGAAACACTCGCCGCATTAGATACATGAATAAGCCAAACAAAGTCCGCGCCGGTGTGGCGCGCGGCTTGTATCCCGCTCGTGTCGAGTATTGGTGCGCCCTCAGCCAGCGGTGATCGAGACTCTCTTTGGTATCGGCGTCCAGCCGATCAGGGTAGTTATCACTTAGAACGTTTTGAGTCACCATCGCTTAACGAATCCGCCGCGCCGGCGCGGTATGCGGAATGTAGTTCTGGACGGTTGCCGGGGATTGGCAGTCGGGGTCGCGCGATCCCCGCCCTTATCGTCTGTGCTCTTGCTGCTTCCTGCTTCCTTCTCCTGGCGCTTCTTTTCTTCAGCCGCGGCGACGCGCTCCATGAGCCGCTCTGTCAGCCGCTCGAGATTTGGCTTCAGGTTTTCCCGCGCGAAAATATTATATACCCGGCAATCCCATGCCTCGTTGCGCGTGCCGGCCTTGATCTTTACCCAGCGCCAGACGTGGAACCCGAGGTGTACGCTCGGCACGCGGCGCTCCGCGGTGAATTGGCGAAAGTAAGTATCCTCATAGGTGATCGGGAAATGGCAGCGGCTCGCGCCTGGCTCGATCACTCGCAGCGCCGCGGCCGCTTTGTCCTTCGCGGCCTCCGTGCCCACCGTGAAGAGTTTCGTGCGCACAGGGCCCACAATGCTCGGCTTCTTCGGCGCGATCGGCTTCCCGGGTTTCGAGGCGCCGATGATTGCCCACCAGCGGCGGCTCTGATTGGCTTTGCAAAATTTATAGACCCCGTCGGTGCAGCCGCCCGCCGTGTCGATCCCGCCGGCAGTGATGGTCATTTCGACGCCGAGCTCGTGCTGCCACCGCGTCAACAGAAAGTCCTCGAAATCCTCCCAGACGGCCGAAGGGTACTGATTCGGGTTGCCGTAGAAAACCCGGTACTCGATGGACCACGTTTCATCCTCGAGCCCCCAGCCGAGTACTTCCACCTCGATGCGATCCGGATGTGTGTCAGCCCCAAAGGTAAGCAGCACGACGCCTCTGGGTACCGGGGCCGCATACTCTTCGCGATGAAAAGATATTTCCTCTTCCTCGAGGCCTTCTCCCTCTTCCCACAGCTCGCCCAGCGTCGAGTTACACCAGACCTGGTACTTCTCGTAGGACTTGGCGCGCACGGCCCTTGTTAGCTCTTCCGCCATGCCGCCCCAGGTGATCCAGGGCGAGTATGTGCCCAACAACTTGAAGCCGGCTGTGCCCTTGAATTCCGCATGCGCGCGCCATTCCCAGTTGGCGATCATCTCCGCCTTCTCTTCCTCCTCACCGATGTGGCGGCAGAAAGGACAGCGGAAGCAGGCATCCTTTGGTTCCCGTCCCAGCTCGCTCCAGACAATTGATGACCAGACCAGCTCCTGCATCTCGCCACAGCCGAGGCAGGGAACATACAGGCGGCGTTGATCCGAGTCGTTGTAAGCCGTCTCAATCCGCGACCGGCCCTTGACCGTGGGACTCGATGTGTAGATCGACAGCGCGAGGCCTTCCTTTTCGAAGTTGCGCAACCGGACGTTCGCGAGATCGAGCGGGTCTCCCATGCCACCGGCGTTGAGCGGATAGTCGTCGATCTCGTCTGCGAGCAGCCGTTGAAAGTCCTGGGCGCGCAGGCCGGTAGGGGAATTGGCGCCGGCAAAGAATGCGTATCCGCCCAGGAACTTTTTATAGAGCATCGTGTTGTCGCTGTCGCGCGTGCGCGGCTCTTCCATTAGATCGCGCAGCACCGGTGTTTCCTCAACGAGCGCGCTGAAGCGCTCGCGGCTGAAAAGCTTCGCATCGTCAAGCGTCGGGCGCAGATTCATAAAGGGGCCCGGGTCGATGTGCATAAAGTAACCCGCGGCATTCAGCAGCAGCCCTTCCGTTTTGCCGACGCGCGAGGCCGACCAAAAGACGATCGTGCGCACGCGCGAATCAGTAACGCAGTTGAGCGGTTCGGTTAGATAGGGGACTGGATCCATGGACCACTTTTGCCCGCGCAGCGGTCCTTGGGAAACATAACGGTATGTGCTTGCCCACTCGCTGGGCGTGAGGAGTGCGTCGGGAATAGCGGCGCGGATTGCCTCCTGAAAGATTTCCTGAATGGCTGGAGAGGTCATCGCCCCGATCGTGTCTGCTCCAGGCTCGCAAACACTTCTGTGACGGCATCAGCGCGCCCGGCTCGATAGAACAGTTCGTAGAGATCCATCGGCGGCCAGGTCATGGCCTGCTTCAAGTGCTCTCGATATGACTTGAGAAACTTTTCATGAAGCTCGCGGTCGCACCGCGAATCAATGTCCTGGTCAATCATTGGTCTCCCCTTTCAAAAGATGTTCGGGTAATCTCGCTTCAAGTCGTCGAAGATGAGCGCCACGTCCGTTGACATTGTCCGTTCAATCTCGGCTGGGCTCTTGATCTTCGCCAGGCGGCTGCGCGCCTCGCGCGCGTACCTGGTAAAGCGCGTGTGCAGGGCTTTCACCAGGTTGTAGGCCTCCTCGCGGAACTCAGCGCGCGAGGCCAGCTCGCCGCGCTCTCGCTGGAGTTTCAAAACGATTCGCGCGGCTTCCGCCGTCGTCTTCTGCGTGCGCGCGTGCGTTAGCGGCGCCGTGGTATCCCGGGGGCCGCGCGATAGCACCTCGCTGGCTTCAGTCTGGTCATAAAACGTTTCCTTCGCGCGTTTGTATTTCGGCTTGACGCCGGCCGCGTTCAGCCGCTTGACAATGGTAGCGCGATCAATGCCGGTGGCCCGATGCAGTTCCGAGATATTTGCGACCTTGGCTTGGTCAGCGGCCCAGTCAGCCAGTGAAGCTTGTGTTGGTTGCCGGGCTGTCCCCGTTTTTTGTTTTAGGGCTTTAGATTTAGATGTAGAGGCGGTTGTCATCATCGTCACCGTCATCGTCGCGGTCGTCGCAAACGTGTGTGCAGTCCGCCGGTTGCGGTTGATAGTGATCTTCCATATCGCAATCGCAGGCTTCGTCACATAAGTCGCAGTCGTGCATTATGTTGCGCGCACCTCCAATCCCTCCGCCTCAAAACGTTTTAAGAGCTTGGCCTGCTGGCGCTTGCTCTTACACTCGATGACGATGCGGATGTGTTCCGCGAATTCGACCGTGCGCGACTTCGGTGGTTCCGGAGGCTCCTCATTGTGCAGTGATTGCAGCAATTCCTCGAGCGTCGGCATTTCCGCAATCGTTTCTGTCAGCAGCAGGTCCAGTGTGGCCGGGTCAGTCTCAGCCAGGCCGGTCATTGGATCGAGCGTGGCCAGCACTGCTTTTTCTTCCGCGGGCGAGAGATCGACGTCGGTGTAGGGAATGAGCTGATCGGGGTCCTGTCGCAGCGCCTCTTCAATGCGCGCCTGGCCATCAATGAGATTGCCGGTGCGCACGTTCTGGATCACTTCCGTGACCCAGCCCACATGGCCCAGCATCTTGCGCACGGCCGCGCGCTGCTCTTCCGGATGCCGGCGGTAGTTCAGCGGGTTGAAAAGGAATTGATTAGCCGGTTTCTCGCCGTGGCCGACGATCCGGTTTTTCCACCCACGTTTAGAATTCCGCTTCATTATTTCCGTTTCTGTTTCTGTTTGAAGACTTCTATGATTGCCTCTCTAACGCACTCGGGTATATCCTTCTTCTCTGTAAGAGGGCAAACCGCTGTTACTACCACCACGCGAAATAGTTCGGAAACGCCCGTAAACCCGACGTCAGAAAAGTCGACGCTGAACGGGGCATTCGCGATTTTCCCGTAGCGCATCTGCCGTTCAATATCCTGGACGACCGCCAAAAGCCCCGCGTAATCCAATTCCAAAATGAGATCGCCCAGGCTCTGGCCTGGCCCTTTGCCCGGTTCAGTCGTGAATTTTTTCAGGATAGGTCCTTGCATTGTCTTATTGCCCTCATCGAGGCGCGAAAGCTTTCTTCAGTTGCTGTTCATAAATCCTGGGAAACCGCTTTTCGAAGACCCGCTTCGCCGGCCCGAATAAAACATCGCGCGCGCGGACCTGCGCGCGTGGAACCAGGATGTATAGCGCTATCAGGTTGCCACGCTCACCTTTGCCCTTCCGCTGAAAAAGCACCATGCCTTTACCTGACTTCAACGGGAGTACGACGTCGCGCTTTCCACGTAACGCTGCCGGTCTTTGCGAAGCTCGGATGATGTCTCGCTTGGTCCGGCGCACGTTGGAGGTGGGTACGGCGATGAACTCGCCGCGCGGAAGTTTGATCACAATTGAGCCGGCTGGTTCGCGCACAAATTTTTCCAGCCAATCAGCCGCAGTGCCAATCACAGCCATCAGGCTCTGTTTCGTCGCCGGCTTAATCCGAATGCCGAATACATTGGACGGCTTGGTCCAATTCGTCCGGATCTCGAACGCGCCCCCCTGGCCCTTGTCAAGCGCCTTAATGGTTTCGGCTTGAATTTCCTTGGCGACAAAGGTCAGGCTCGAGGCCAGCGCAAACGCGGTCTGCTTGTTGAGTTCCTTGCGACCGGAGAACTTTGCGGTTAATTTTGCTTTGAACATTACGTCTTTGGCTGGGCGCCAGCCTCGACGCCTTTCCATCCACTAAAATCCACATTCTCGGTGTCACGGTTCCCGTAGTTCCGGAGCCGCTCGCGGTTCAAATCGTTTGCCAACTTCGCGTAGTACAGCTTCAGTGCAAACAACCCGACTAGCACGAGTAGCCCGGCGCCTCCGAGAGCAATGACGGTCCATTTGATGATATTCAGGACTGTGGCCAGCGTTTGCGGATTGTCTCGCAAAAAGACGAAGGCGCCTCCGAGAGCCCCCACATTCAATGTGGCGCCCCAGGTCACCAGTCGCTTCACCCAATTAGGTATGTGCGGAGTCAAAGGCGGGATCGCGGAGATCATAGTCACCGCCTCCTTGTCGGCCGGCTTAGCTGTTGGGACTTCTTCTGCCTCTGACTCAGCGATCTGTTCGTCGGCTTCCTCGATATCTGCAACGTCCAAATCTCCAACGATGGAATCACCGATTGCGTTATTAGCCGGCTCATTTGCAGTTGTCGCACTTCCGCCTTCTTCGCGCTTGTAGTCGCGATAGGCCGCCGCCATCTTCACGTCGTAACTGTTCTTGCGATAGCCGGCTCCGTTATAGAGCCTGGCAAAGCCAGGCCAGTCGTGTCGTTGCAATTCATCATCGAGACTCCAGGCGCGAATCACATTGACGAACGCTTTCAACTGCGCGTCCTCCGACAGTTTCATCGCAGAGACAAACTCATCGACACTGATGAAGCCGGCGGCCCAAAAGTTGAAGCCCATGATCTGAAACTTGCCCCAGCTCGCAGACATCATCGCGGCCTTGGGATCAAGCCTGAATGCCCGGGTGAATCGCCCGTACTCGCCCTGGCCGGTCTTACTGTAGCCGCCGGCTTTCCGGTTGCAGATATCGGGATGCAACGCTGCGAATCGGCCCCCGGTGAACTTAAAGAACTTGTGCCGCTCAAACAGGATGCGTACCCGGCCATCCGGCAAAAAGCCTCCTTGCGGCGCTTCCACGCGCGTCACGGCCTTGATGGCCGCCACTTCCACCCCGAGGGTATCGGCAGCGGCCTGGAAACCGCTCTCAGTTAGTTTTGGTTTCATATCCTCCTCCAGTAGACTCGTTCCGCGGGCTTGCCATCGCGCCGGATGGTGATATTCCCACCATCACGGTTGCATCGTTCCGCAGCTCTTTTTCCGGCCAGGATCTCGAGCGCTTCATGGACACTCTGTTTGTCGAGATCTGTGTCTTCGACAATCTCCTCAACCAGCACGGGCTCGGCGCGGATGTGCGATAGCACTGTCTGGCATTTCCAGCCGGTTGAACGCACCTGCACCAGTACGTGATGCTGTAGGCGGAACAGCGCGGCGCGAAAACGTGAGAACTCTTCAGCCAGTCGCCCGAGCTCGCGCGCTAGTTGCGCTGCCTCTTTATCCGCCGGCGAGCGGCGACGGTCGCGGTACACCGTGCCGCTATCACTGCGCCGCTTATGGCCACTCGGCGCGCGCTCCTCATTCGGGGACGGATAAGTCACTTCAGTTCGTCGATTATTGTTCCGCTGTGCCAGTCAGCGGGCTCCCACTTACGCGCATCGCCGCCCGCCGCGTTTATCTCCTGAATTGTTTCCGACTGCTCGGCGGTCAGCGCGCCCAGACGGCCGTTTCGGTCGTAACCTTTCAGCTCCCGGTGCAGAACGTGGCGCCGCCCGGTCAGCCGCAGCGGGATCAAAACCAGATCGAGAATGCCGGCCGATGAATCATAGGTTTTACGCAGCCAGAGAAACCGCCAGCCGAAAACCGCGCACGCTGAGCGGACATTTTCCGCGAGCTGCTCTTCAGTCATCATCACCGCCGGCGGCGGCGTCGGTGTCATCGGCTCGATCTCCACGGGCCATGCACTACGTTGGCCAGGCTGGGCGGCTTTTTCTTTGCGAAAAGTTTTGCGTGCGCACAAGTGGCGAAATGATTCTTGCGGAGGATGAAGCCACGCCGCCTTACCTTCTCGCGCTCTTCTTTTGGCACGACTTCGTAGGTATTCCCGGTAACGAGGATATTTCCGTCTTCGGACGGCTGCACCTCAATAGGCGCTTTCTTCCCGGTCTTAGCGTGGCAAACCATCATGATTGCCGCGCCACAACATTCGCAGTTGCCGATTCTCATGCCGCTGCCGACTCCTCGTGTAAAACAAAACTGGTCGGCCGCCCAATCTCGCGCGCGATCTCCTCCGGGGTGCAAAAGAAGGACTTCACTGATCCGGAGGCGAGGTTCACGGCACACTGATAACGTTTTAAGTCGTTCGTGACGAGCAGCCTGGTGAGCATGTCCGCTGCCTGCACGGCAATCGCCGCGTTGATATTCAGGCTCTGCAGGTTTGCGGCCTGAAGTTCCGCGCAACTCATTTCCTTTCCAGCCACCTCGTCGGGCCCGGGAATGAGCAGGGATGGGTATTGCAGCGCCGGCGAGGGCAAAGAGATAACTTTCTTTTTGTCGACGAAGGCGCCGCGGCATTGTTCCGCATGGTAAGCGGAGCCAAGCATCACGCGTCCGGTATCTCTCAGGTTCCCCGAGTCCAGCCACCACTCACGCGGCGGCGCGAGCCGGGGATCCTCTGGGTTATGGGTGAGTGTTTCGTGCAGGAGCCCGCGCGCCTTCGCGTTATCGACACAGCCGATGAGCACGATTAAGTCGGAGTCGCCCATCAGCACACTCTCAGAATACTCGCCCTCGAAGGCCATGGTATTCAGCCCCCAGGCGGAGCCGTAGCGCCGCGCCAGGGCCACAGCCTTCGACTCGCCAATTTCGGCCTCGCAAAAGAGTTGTCGCCCCAGGTTTTTTTCCTCCACCCTGTCCGGATCGACCAGGGTGAGATTCACCCCCTTGCCATTCTGATAAATCACGCGCATCAATCGCCCGACGTGCTGGGCCATATAAGCGCCAATGCCGCCACAGCCGGCCAGAATGATTTGCACGTCCTGCCAATCGGGGGTTACAACCGTCGCCGCGTTCGCGAAGTCGAGGTTCAACGGCGCCGGATCAGGTTTCGGGTTTCGATTAGCAGGCCGTTGCTCTCGCCACCGATTACGACTTCTGCTTCGTTTGCTCATTGGCTCCTTTCACAGTCACGCAATCAACCACGCCTTCGGGGAGGTTGAAAAACTCGCTGGCCGGATACTCGAGGAAGTGTCCAAATAAACCCACCCGCGCGCGCAGCGACGGATTGCTGAAAATGCTCCCTATCACGACGTAGATACGGAAACTCAGCGTGCCCTCGTCGATGTCGTCATGGTCGCTGAATACGGCTTGCATTTCATGATGGCTGTGCAATTCGATTATCGCGTGCTCTTCCGCGGTGCCGATGCCTTTCTCGATCGCTTCGACGCGTTCCGAGGTCGCCCGCTGGCCCGCGTCGATGCCGCAATACCACGTCGGCCATCTGCAACGGATCGCGCAAATTGAAGGCCGCGTAGCAAAGCTCCGCGGCCTGGAACTAGCAGGCAACGCCTACCACGGCGTCGGCATTCCGCAATGCATCCACAGCGGCGAAACCGCCGCTGAGCGCGTGGTGACGTTGACGTTGGGAG
>Ga0209640_10000228_pt1 | contig 41359 bp, 33 predicted proteins | sample RifCSP10_1_FD_184018 | JGI IMG/M metagenome (GOLD analysis project Ga0209640, IMG submission 184018) | Soil microbial communities from Rifle, Colorado - Rifle CSP2_sed 10_1 (SPAdes) (version 2) | ecosystem: Environmental > Terrestrial > Deep subsurface > Rock core/Sediment | place: Rifle... | reverse complement strand
CTGAGCCCCCGGATCGCAGTGCGGCGGCAAATGCTCCGGCACTCGCCGGCCGGTCAGCCGGCACCTTGCTCAGGGCGCGCGCGATCGCGGTCGCCGCCGCGCCGCTCACGTTGCGTCGTACCGTCGTGATCGGCGGAGCTGTATCGGTCATGTGCTTTGCGATGACGGCCGCAGCGCTGCGCGCCACAAAGGGCGGATCACCCGCGAGCATCTCGTAGGTAAGGCAGCCGAGCGCGTAGACGTCGCTGCGCGCGTCGAGCTCGCGCTCGCCCGAGGCCTGCTCCGGACTCATGTACGCCGGCGTGCCGAGCGAGAGGCCGGTTTCGGTGAGGCGGTCGCCGCCAGCCGTGGACACCGCGACCGCGATCCCGAAATCCGCCACGAGCGGCACGCCGTCCTGGAAGAGGATGTTCTCCGGCTTGATGTCGCGGTGGACGATCCCGCGCTTGTGCGCAAAGTCGAGTGCGCCCGCGATCACCTTCGTAACCTCGAGCGCGTCGTCCACGGAGAGCTGTCTTTCGCGATCGAGCCGCATTCGCAGCGTGTCGCCGTCAACGAATGGCATCACGTAGAACAGGAACTCGTCCGCCGCGCCGCTGTCGAACAGCGGCAGGATGTGCGGATGCTGCAGGCTCGCAGTGGTCTTGATCTCTACCACGAACCGCTCGGCGCCTAACACGGCCGCCAGCTCCGGCTTCAGGACCTTGATGGCGACCTTGCGGTCGTGCTTCAGGTCCGCCGCGAGATACACGGTCGCCATCCCGCCCGCGCCGAGCTCGCGCTCGATGCGATAGCGGTCCGCCAAGGCGGCCTTCAGGCGATCCGTAATGCCGCTCATCGTCCGACCTTGGCGCGGTACAACCGCGCGATGCTCGTGGTGAGCCGGGTGCGCGACGGCGCGTTCAGGCCGGGGTTCTTGATGAACAGGAACGACTGGTCGTCGGGAGCGACCGTGTAGTGCCGGTGCCGCACTTCCTTGCGGTACGCGTCCGTTCGGAAGAGCACTCTCAGGGACGTAACCGCCGGAGTAGCACCGGGCGCGATCGACGCCGCAACGAATTCCCCTGCCGGTGTGCGAAAAAAGAGCTCCCTGCCGCCGTGCGACCATAGCGGTTCAATGCCGCCGTTCCTCGATACGGCGTACTTGGCGCTCTCCACATCCGGGAACGGGCGAATGTATACCTCGTCGCGCCCGGACTCGTCCGACGCGTAGGCGAGCCAGCGTCCGTCCGGTGAGAGCGTCGGCGAGTATTCCTGCGCCTTTGATCCGGGAAGAAGCGGACGCCCGACGGAGTCCACGCCGATCTGCAGCGCGGCCAGATGCCGCGCCGTGCCGGATCCCTGACGGTAGACCACCCATTTGCCATCGCGGGAAATAAGCGCTTCATCAACCGATGCGTTCGTGGACACCAGACGGGTCGGCGGGCGGCTCCCATCCGCGGGAACGCGGTACGCCCCGTAAAACCCGTCCAGATCGGACGTGAACACCACCTCGTTGCCGTCCGGCGACCACGATGGGCGGTAGCTGTTGTTCACTCCGGTGACCAGCCGGGCGAAGGGCCCGTCCGGAAGTGCTTTCATCCAGATTTCCGTGCGCCCACCCGTATTCAGCGCGACGGCCAGCCGCGACCCGTCAGGCGAGAGCGACAACGTGGCGAAATAATCTTTCCACCCCGGCACCAGTGGAGTTTCGCGGCCGTCACGAGTGACCCGCACGACCTCAAACGGCGGCCCGCGGGTGAAATGCAGCATCGTGCCGCTGGCGGAAACCGCGATCGGTGCGCGCAACTCAGCCCCCGGGTCCGCGCCCTCGGCCAGGGTGACAAACGGCGAAAGGACCTTGCCGCTGCCGGCATCGAACTTCGAGGCTCGAATCGAACCGTCGGCCTGCATGATCACGAGGTACCCGGGCAACGCATGGAACGCGGCTACGCCCTTGGCCAGTGGCGTGACGGCCTTCGTGCGCAAGTCCAGCAGTATCACGCTGGCGTCACCGGTGATGGGAAGAACGGTCAGCAGCAGCCGACGCCCACCTGGCAGGGCGTGCGGATAGAAGAAGGTCCGCTCGTTCCTGGTGGAATCGGGCACGGCGACGACTTCCGGCGCGCCGCCCTCGGAGCGGACGCGCATCAGCTGGCTGCCGTACCGTTCCCCACCGTTGTAATAGATCCAACCGTCGTCTGCCCATGCGCCGCCGTTGCCATACGCCTTGGCGGCCACGACGGTGCGTACCTGCCCACCGTCGAGCGTCAGGACTTTCAGCCCGCCTGGGAAACCCGTCAGGTAGCCCAGGGACTTCCCATCCGGCGAGAAGAAAGGAGTCCAATAGTCGTCAGGAGCGGTGATGACGGCGGCCGAGGTGTCCGCCAGGGCGCGCACAAACAGCGAGGTACCGTCGATCTCCGAATAGACCAGATGTGTTCCATCCGGAGAGAGTACGGGTCGGTCCGTTTCCGAGATCCGGGGAAAGGTTGTGTCCAGCTGCAGCAGACTTTGCTCTGCTGTGACGGGCCTGAGCCATCCCCATGCCGCCGCAGCGACGAGAATCAGGGAGAGCGCAGCAAGTGCGCCAGTCGGAATGACGCGGCGCTGCGCGCGACCTGACGACTCCGCAACCGTAGACACCGACGGCGAATAGTCGGATGTCAGCGCGTGGTTGAATTCAGCCGCGCTGGCAAAGCGATCGGCAGGGAGCTTCTCGAGCGCGGTGAGAACGGCACGTTCGACGGCGACCGGCACACGGTCGCGCCTGGCGCGAATCCCGGCCGGCTTCTCGGTGAGCACCTTTCCGACAATCGCCTGCGCCGTGGATCCGGTGAATGGCGGATCGCCGGTCAGCATCTCATACAGCACGCAGCCTAACGCATAGATGTCGACCCTGGCGTCGAGGGCGCGCGCCCCCATCGCCTGCTCGGGACTCATGTAGGTCGGCGTTCCGAGCGACATCCCCGTCTCGGTCATCCGCGTGCCGCCCGTCTTCGACGCGGCCAGCGCGATGCCGAAGTCCGCGACCAGCGCGTGCCCGCCCTGCAACAGGATGTTCTCGGGCTTGATGTCGCGATGGATGACGCCGAGCCCGTGCGCGTAACTCAGTGCGTCACCAACTTCACGTGCGATTCGCAGCGCGTCCTCGATCGGCAGTTGCTTTTCGCGCGCAATCCGGTCGCGCAGCGACTCACCGTCCACGAACGGCATGACATAGAAGACCGTCCCATCCACTTGTCCGGAGTCGAACAGCGCGAGGATGTGCGGGTGCTGCATGTTCGCGGTGGTCTTGATCTCGGCCAGGAAACGTTCGGCGCCGATCACCGCCGCCAGTTCTGGTTTCAGCACCTTGAGCGCGACCCGGCGATCGTGCCGCACGTCGTGCGCGAGGTAGACCGTCGCCATCCCGCCCTGGCCAAGTTCTCGTTCAATGCGGTAGCGATCGGCCAGCGCGCCCGCGAGACGCTCCTTGGTCGCCATCAGGGAGGACTTCCCGCGCCGCGCGCGATGCGACGCGCCAGTTCCGGCACGTTCTGCAACACCACGATGTGGTTCGTGGCGCCACGACGCGCGAAGACGAACGAGCTGCCGTCAGGTGAAACATCGTAGTTCGCGTGCGGCGCAGCGGCATCGTATCCGGAGACATCGAACAGTTCGGTGCGACTCACGACGCTCGGCTCGGCGCCGAACTGCAGCGTTGCCGCGACCAGCTTGGCACCCGCGCGATAGAAGATCTCGCGCCCGTCGCGTGACCACACCGGCTCCGAAGCACCGTCGACCGATACCTGAAGCTGAACGTCGCTGCCGCCTAATGCTCGCACGTACAGTTCCGGCCGACCCGAATGGTCGGACACATACGCGTACCAGCGGCCATCGGGCGAGGCTATAGCATAGGTTTCATCGGCGTCGGTTGCGAGGAGCGTGTCCACCGCCTGCCTTCGGGGAACGATCCGCACGATGTCGAGCCCACGCCCGGTCCTGCCCTGAACGCTCGTGACGAAGCCCGAGTCGCCACGGATTCTGGTGCCGGTGTGCGCGATCTCGACGAACATGCTCTCAGGCCTGGCACTCGCGGTCGTTCCCAGTTGCGTGTGGAACTGATCCAGCCCTCTTCCATTTGCGCCGAGATAATAGAGGCCCTTGCCGTCGAAGGTCCACTCAGGATCGTGACCGTCCCGCTGGAACGTCGCACGCGTCACGTCGCGCGATCCGTCCGTGTAGATCCAGATGTCCCGACCCTCGCTCGACACATTGTCGAAGGCGATGCGGCTGCCATCAGGAGAGATTCGCGGACTGTGGTATCGCCGCCTTGTCTCGAGGAGGACGCGCACCTGCCCATCGCGGCTCACCCGCACGAGGTCACTCTCTGAACCCGGGAGGTAGACCACGGTGCCATTCCCGGCGACCGCCCACTGTGCGAACCCGATCGTGCTGACCGAGACGTCGGTGGCGATATCGACTGGCGTGCCGGTCACGCGCCCGGTTTCCGGGTCGAAAGGGACCGCCGCGATTGCGTTGTCCGTGCGCACATAGAGCAGGTAACCGCCCGTGTACCGGACTTCGACGACGGGCGTATCGAACAACGCTGAGGCTTCGCCCGTGCGCAGGTTCATCAACTGCGCCGCCCCGAAGTTGACACCGGCACTCAATCCCGCGCCAATGGCATAACGACCGCCGGGGAGGATCTGCATGATCGTACTGCGGCGAAAGACCAACGAGTCGCGACCGTCGCTGCTGTGCCGCCACGATCCGCTGCTCAGGTATGATCCCCACCAGATCACGCTGTCCTCACCGAAGGCGAGGAACGGTGTGGCCTCGACACCTGTCACCGGTGACCACCCGCCACCGGAGAGGGGCAATCGTTGCAGCGTGCCGCTCCCCTGGCTCGAGTACAGGAACCGAAGGTCGGGGGACAGCCGGATGTTTCCATCTCTCCGGTCGGTAACGACTCGCGATCCGCTGCCGTCAAGGCGTCGCAGGAGGACGGCGGTCCCCGCCGGCCGGTCGGCGACGAACACCACCGTCTGCCCATCGGCGCTGATGTCGATGGTACGTTGGGTTCCGTCGAAGGTGAGGTTCGCCCCGGGTTCAACGAGAGCGAGGCGCGTGGGCTCCAACGCGAGCGGAGCGGCATTGCCGCGACCAAGGAGCCAGCCGGCGACGGCCGCGAGTACGGCAACGCCGGCCCCGATCGCGATGAACTGTCCCTGCGATTCGCGCTTCCTGGCGACGCGCACTCTCGACGTCGTGCCCGTCGTCGCACTGTCGGCGCGAAGGGCAGCCACGAACTCACCGGCGGTCGCGAACCGGTCGGCGGGAAGTTTCTCCAGTGCGCAGAGCACGGCGTCCTCGACGTGCAGCGGTACCCGTTCGCGCCGCTGGATGATCGATGCCGGTTTCTCGGTCAGCACCTTCGCCACGATCGCCTGCGCGGTGGAACCGGTGAACGGCGCGTCACCCGTCAACATCTCGTACAACACGCAGCCTAACGCGTAGATGTCGGCGCGGGCATCGAGCGCGCGCTCCCCCATCGCCTGCTCGGGACTCATGTATCGCGGCGTCCCCAACGACATGCCCGTTTCGGTCATGCGCGTGCCGCCGGTCTTCGCCGCCGCCAGCGCGATGCCGAAGTCGGCCACCAGCGCGTGCCCGCCCTGCAGCAGGATGTTCTCGGGCTTGATGTCACGATGGATGACCCCGTGCCCGTGCGCGTACTGCAACGCGTCGCCGACCTCACGCGCGATGCGCAACGCATCCTCGATCGGCAACTGCCTCTCGCGATCGATCCGGTCCCGCAGCGACTCGCCGTCGACGTACGGCATCACGTAGAACACGGTGCCGTCCACCTGGCCGGAGTCGAACAGGGCCAGGATGTGTGGGTGCTGCAGGTTCGCCGTCGTTCGGATCTCGGCCAGGAACCGTTCGGCGCCAATCACCGCCGCGAGTTCAGGCCGCAATACCTTCAGCGCCACGCGGCGGTCATGCCTGTCGTCGTGTGCGAGATAGACGGTCGCCATGCCGCCCGCGCCGAGCTCCCGCTCGATCCGGTAGCGATCCGCCAGAGCGGCGGTCAGCCTCTCAGCGTTGCCGTTCATGGTGGCGGGCAATGAAACGCTGGATCGCGGCCTGAGTGCGCGGACTCGAGCTCAGCTCCGGGCCCAGCAGGGCAAGCGTGTGACCGACATAAAGGCGTTCCCAGAGCGGACTGTCGACTGCCCGCTCGAACACGGCGATCGCCGCGTCGTTTTCGCCCACGCTGCGGTAGGCAGCGATGCTGATGTCGGGAGTTCGGACCGAATCCGCGAGTGCGTGCAGCGTGGCACCCCGCTCCGCGGGATTCAGGGTACCACGACGAACGCGATCTGCGACCGCGCTGTCAGCCCCAAGGTCCAGCGCGAGGCGGCCGAGCAGCGGCGCTGCGCGATCACGATCGCCGTCAACGAGGAAGTGCAGCCCGGCATAGAGGTGAGTCAGGTACGCATCCGGGTACTGCTCCAATACCCGCAGGTACTGCGTCGTTGCGTCGGCGCGACGACCCACCGCATCGAGGTACTCACCGGTTTCGACACCGATCACCAGGGAGAGTGGATCGAGCTGCTGTGCGGTGAGCATTTGTGTCTGCGCTTCCGCCAACTGACCCATCTTCGCGAGGAGACCCGCGTACCACTGTCTGGCGGTCGGGTAACGCGGATCGAGTTCAATGGCGCGACGGTACTCACGGCTGGACTCCTCGAGCAATCCACGATGGTCGAGGGCCGACGCAAGCGCGGTCTGCGCTTCGACACTGCCTTGATCGAGCGCTAACGCTTTCCGCGCCGCCTGCTCAGCCCGATCGAGCGCCTCGACCGCCGACATCCCGGGCACATCGTACTCTGACGGGACGAACAGGACATACGCCAGGGCCAGTCCGGCCCATGCCGACGCGAATCCCGAGTCCGCCTTGATCGCCAGTTGGAAATAGGCTGCCGCACGCTCGAGATCAGCAGTTGTTCGCCTGTTCCAGTGGAACAGGCCCTGCAGGTACGAGTTGTACGCGTCGATGTTCTTCGTTCCCTGCTCCACAACGCGATCGTCCGCCCCGCCGGCGAGCCGGACCTGCAAGGCGGAGACAACAGCGCGCGCGACTTCATCCTGCACGGCAAAGACGTCGCTCACTTTCCGGTCGAAGTTCTGCGACCAGACATGGAAGCCATCCCCGGCGTTGATCAGCTGCGCCGTGATCCGCAACTGATCTCCGGCCCGTTGCACGCTTCCCTCGAGGACATGACTGACCCCAAGCGCTACTGCAATTGCGCGAACGTCCTCGTTCCTTCCCTTGAACGAGAAGGCCGACGTTCGCGCCGCGACTCGCAGCCCGGGGACACTCGACAACGCGTTGATCAGTGTCTCGGCGATTCCGTCGGCCAGGTACTCGTTCGCTCCACCCGCCAGGTCGACGAACGGCAGGACCGCCACTGACGGTCCCGCTGCCTCGTCAGGCGTTGCGTCCGAGCGGTTCGGAAGCAGGTTTCGGGCCGCAAACGCCGCGACTAGAATCAGCGCCGCTGCACCGGCAATGGCTGGCCAGGCACGGAAACGGCTCTTCGCCGGTGCTGGTGCGACCGGCGCGGAAGCCGTGGTTCCGCTCCGCAGTGCCTCGGCAAACTGCGCGACAGGACTGAATCGATCCGCGGGACTCTTTGCCAGCGCCCGTTGCAGCACTCCGGCAATCGCGGCCGGCACCGCTGGCCGGAGCTGCGTGATCGGTCGCGCCTCGGCGATGAGATGCTGGTGAACCACCATCTCCACTGTTGGCCCGGTGAACGGCGGCTGCCCGGCCAGCATCTCGTACAGCACACAGCCTAACGCGTAGAGGTCGCTCCGCCCGTCGAGGTCCTGCGAACCCGCAGCCTGTTCCGGGCTCATGTACGCCGGTGTTCCCAGCGACGTGCCAGTCTGCGTCAACGATTCGGTTCCGGCCGCGCTCACCGCCCGTGCGATTCCGAAATCCGCCACCATCGCATGTCCGCCCTCGAGCATGATGTTCTCGGGCTTGATGTCACGATGGATGACGCCGCGGCTGTGTGCGTAGCTCAGCGCGTCCGACACCTCGCGCGCGATCTGCAGCGCGTCGTCGATGGGGAGTTGCTTCTCACGGACCAGGCGATCGCGAAGGGACTCGCCTTCCACAAACGGCATCACGTAATACAGGAAATCACCGGCCGAGCCGGAGTCGTACAGGGGAAGGATGTGCGGATGATGTAGCGCGGCGGTCGTCTCGATCTCGCGCAGGAACCGCTCGGGGCCGAGGACATGGGCGAGTTCCGGACGGAGAACTTTCAGCGCCACGCGCCGGTGATGCTTGAGATCCTCGGCCAGGTAGACGGTCGCCATTCCACCCGCGCCGAGCTCGCGCTCGATCCGGTACCGGTCAGCCAGCGTTGCGACGAGTCGCTCGTTCATTGACGCGCGATCGACATGTTGCAGCCGCCGCGGTGACACTCAACGCGGTGGCGGTCCGATAGTGCTGCGGGAGGTTTCGACGTCTGCTGGGAGGTCAATGGGCGCGGGCAAGCACTCTGACGGACTCAACCGCACAAGTGTACGGACCGGCAGTCGTCGCAGCCAGACCAGGGCCAGTGCGGCGATTGGCGTTGACGAAGGCATGACCCACCCCCGACGATCCTATGATGCGAACGCTCTACCTGATCAACATCACGCTGCATGTGCTGGCGGCGATGTTCTGGCTGGGAGGGATGTTCTTCCTCGGCCTCATCGGCGCGCCCGTGTTGCGGGGAATCGATCCGCCGTCACTCCGCCAGAAGCTGTTCAACGAGCTCGGGGTGCGTTTTCGCGCGGCCGGATGGATCGCGATTGCGCTGCTCATCGCAACGGGATTCGGGAACCTTCAGTTCCGCGGATGGCTGCAATGGGAAAGCGTGCTCGGCTCCGGCGCCTTCTGGAGCACAACCGCAGGCCGGATGCTCGCACTCAAGCTCGTGGCGGTTACCACCATGGTCGTGGTAAGCGCTGTTCACGATTTCGCGTTGGGCCCCGCGGCGTTTCGTGTCGAGGCCGGAAGCGAACCGGCGATCGCGCTCAGGCGGCGGGCCGCGTTGTTGGCGCGCATCAATGCCCTGCTCGGGATCGTGGTCGTCGTCGCGGCGGTAAGTCTGGCTCGCTTCGGTTAGCGTGGCGCGAACTCGGGGCAGCCTCATAACCACGCCGTCACGTCCGCGGAGATTCGCGCAATCCGCGAGAATTCGCGTAACCGGCTTTGCGGAATCATGCCCCTCCGCGAAAGAGCGTGTAGAATTCACGGCGTTCGGATCGCACAGCAACACGCGCAATGGTCGACTACCTCGCCGCTTTTCGCGCTGACCTCGAAACCGCTGAACCTGCGCTCCGCCGGATCACCGACGCCGCCGCCGGGATTCCTCTGGCTCCCGGAAAGTGGTGCCCGAAGGAGATCATTGGCCATCTTATCGACTCGGCCAGCGTCAACCACGAGCGGTTTCTGCGGGCAACCCAATCAGACGACCTCGTGCTCCCGGGCTACGATCAGGATGCGTGGGTCGCGGTTCAGAAGTACGCCATCAGCTCCTGGCATGACCTGATCGACCTGTGGACTACCTTCAACCGGCACCTGCTCCACGTGATGGACGCCGTGCCGGCCGAGCAGCGGAATCGTGCGCGCGACCGCCACAGCCTCGACCTCATCGCCTTCCGTCCGATGTCGGCCGACGTTCCATCGACCCTCGACTACCTGATGAACGACTATGTCGTTCACCTCGAGCATCATCTCACGCAGATACTGGGCGACGGCTGGGCGTTTGGCGAAGGCGATGTCGCGACGCCCCTCGGGCGAAAGGTGCTTGAGACGGACCGGCTCGAGCTGCGCGAGTTGACGCCGGGTGACCTGGCCTTCGTGGCGGAAATGGTCGGCGACGCGGAGACGATGAAATTCTATCCGCACCGGTTCACGCCGCTCGAGGCGCGCCAATGGCTGCAGCGCCAACTGGACCGCTACGATCGCGACGGACATGGTCTCTGGCTCGTGATCGAACGCGAGAGTGGCCGGCGAGTGGGACAGGTCGGCCTCGCGATGCAGGACGTTGATGGCGCGAAGCAGCCCGAAATCGGCTGGCTGATTCACCGCCGTTACCAACGGCGCGGATTCGCCACCGAAGCGGGTCGCGCGGTGCGGGACCACGCTTTCGGCACGATGGGACTGGGGCGGGTGATTTCGCTGATCCGACCCGTCAACGAACCGTCACAAGGCGTGGCGACGAAGGTCGGCATGGTGGTGGAGCGCGAGACCGACTTCCATGGTTATCGACACCTGGTTTTCGGCGTGCATCGCGACGACCTTCGCGCCGGAACGAGGAGAATCAAATGAGCGATTCCGCGCGCGACATGCTTCGCCACACGGTGGCGACGCTGGCGTATCGCGGCGCCAAGGCAGTGCGCGGCGCGCCTGAAGGCTTCGGCAACTTTCGCGCCTCGCCAGGCTCCCGCACGCCATCGCAGATCCTGGCTCATATCTGCGACCTGATGGACTGGGCGCTCTCGCAAGCGCGTGGAAAGCAGGTCTGGACCGATTCCACTCCCGGCGCGTGGGACGACGACATTCGCCGGTTCTTCGCCGCACTGCGTTTCCTCGACGACTTCCTCGCTTCATCCGAGCCGTTGGGGTACGACCCCGGACAGATCTTCCAGGGAGCGATCGCCGACGCGCTCACCCACGTAGGTCAGATCAACTTTCTCCGCCGCATGTTCGGCCACCCCGTGCGCGGCGAGAACTACTTCCGCGCCGATATCGCCACAGGACGCGTGGAATCGGACCAGGCACCGCCACGGCGCGAGTTTGACTGAGTAGCTAGTATTCCGGTTACGCCGTTCGGTATAAACGGCCGAGTCACGAGTCACGAGTCACGAGTCACGAGTCACGAGTCACGAATCACGAGTCACGAGTCACGAATCACCAGTCGCCGATGAGGGAGCGAGATTTACTGTGACAGCGCCTGCCACGACGCTCAGAGAGTATGATGTCGCCGCCCGCACCACGGACGTCTTCGGTCGCGTGCTGTGCAACGCGCGCACCCATCACTTCATCGTGGACGGGCCCGTGCAGAACGGCTGCCCCGGCGAGGAACTGACGCCGCCCGAAATCTTCCTTTCCGCGGTGGCCTCCTGCGGCGTTGAACTGGTGCAGGTCATCGCTCACGATTCGGGCGTCCAGATAGGGCCAGTGAGCGTCACCGTTCATGGCGAGGTGGATCGCTCTCGTCAGGCACGCACCGACGTCACCCTCTTCAACTCGGTGCGCATGGACTTTACTGTCCACGGCACAGACGGTTCCTCGGCAGCGGCTCTGGTCGAAGGCTTCAAGCGACGTTGACCGCTCTACGGCACGGTCGCGGTCGCGATCGCCGACGTCACCGTCAACGTGAAGACGGGCTGAGTTGAACTCCCCGCCTGGGAATCCCCGGCGCAGCCGTCTTCTCGAGGGCACCGCGCTGCTGCTGATCGCCGTTTCGGCGATCCTGTTCCAGCGATCGGCCACCGCGCCCTGGGTCGAGGCACGTGCGTCAGACGGACGTCACCTGCAGGTGTCGCCCATCGGGATCGCCGACTTCGGACTCGGGACAACTGGCACGGCGCCGACGGAATGCCGGTGGTGGCCCACGCTGGGAAATGAGGAGCTGTGCGCGGTGGCTTCAGACGGAGCCGCGTGGATGGTCTGGCTTCGCCGGACCTATCCGCTGGTGGTGATCGCGCTCTGGACGTCCGTGCTCGCCCTCTTCCTCAACGCCCTGCGGATCCCTCGTCAGGCTCCCGCCGTCGGAGTGGTGGTGACGATGGTCCTCCCCGCGCTTTCGATTCTGGCGCTCTGGTCTGTTGCTTCGGTTGCGAAACGCGCGCTCGTCGTCCTGGCCGGCCTGACGCTCGAACCGGTTAGTGGATTCTGGACCATGGTCGCGGCGACCGCGTTCACGGCGATAGCCGGCTTCCTCCTGGTATTATCAAGGAGATAGTCGGAGGTACTGACGTTGCACCGAACCACCAACGAGAATCACCGGCGAAGTCTGCGACTTGTTGCGGTGGCAACCACGTTACTGCTGGTATCCACAGCGCAGGCGAGCGCGCAGAGTCGTGATCAGCAGGAACCGTCGTCGACCTGCTGGCGTTTTGCGTTCGGCACCTGGACCCCGCCGCTCGACTGGGAACGATCCGGACACGACGGTCGCGCGGGCGACCTCGCCAATCGCGTCCAGCGGGTGCGCGACTCGGTCTTCGCGAAGGACACCAACGCGGTACGCAATAGCGCGATGGTCTGGGAACGGACTCGGCTCGGCTGGTCGGTCGTGCTCTTTCCGACCTGGTGGCCCGTTGGCGTGAAAGTCGATTTCGACAGCGTGCTCGCCCAAGGTCGTGAGATGACCGGTCAGGCCACCGCGTTCGTCGCCGACGCCGGCCGGGATCCATCGCGCGCCCGGGCGAGGGCCGTACGCTGCACGGGATGACACCATTCAGAGGTGACGACGCGCACTGGTCACGAAGGCGCGCGCATAACACGTTCATTTCAACCCAAAATACTGGTCATATCCGCGTGAATCGTCTGTTATCCGCGTTATCCGTGTTCGCGCTGTTGTGTGTCGCAGGCGGCGGAGATCTCCTTGCGCAATCGGACTTATTTCGAGAGTTGAAGTGGCGCGATATCGGCCCCTACCGTGGAGGCCGCACCAAAGCCGCCGCCGGCGTCCCACAACAGCCGAACACGTTCTACATAGGGGTCGTGAACGGTGGGGTCTGGAAGACCACGGACTACGGCCGGACGTGGGTTCCCATCTTCGACGACCAACCCACCGGCTCCATCGGCGCCATCGCCGTTGCGCCGTCAGACCCGAACATCATCTACGTCGGCAGTGGCGAGGGGCTCCAGCGACCCGATCTCTCAACGGGCGACGGGATCTACAAGTCCACCGACGCCGGTCGCACCTGGACCCACCTCGGCCTTCGCGACGGGCAGCAGATCCCGCAGATCATCGTCGACCCGCGCGATCCCAACCGCCTCTTCGTCGCCGTGCTTGGCCACCCCTACGGGCCTAACGAGGAGCGTGGCCTGTACCGGTCTGTGGATGGTGGCCGTTCGTTCCAGAAGGTCTGGTACCGGGACGTGAATACCGGCGCGATCGATGTCGCCTTCGCCGCGAACGACGCCAACACGCTGTACCTCGCCACCTGGGAAGCGCGACAGGGGCCCTGGGAGAACGGCGCCTGGCAGGGAGCGGGGAGCGGGTTGCTCAAGTCCACCGACGGCGGCGCTACCTGGACCGCCATCATGAACGGCCTTCCCACCTTTGCCGACGGACTCGGCCGCATCGGCCTCGCCGTGGCACCAAGTGATCCTCGCCGCCTCTACGTCACGATCGATGCTGGTGCCCGAAGTGGCGTCTATAGAACGGACGACGCTGGCGCGAACTGGCGCAAGGTCAGCACTGACGACCGCGTGCACAACCGCGGGTCTGACTTCGCCGAACTCAAGGTCGATCCGAAGAACGCCAACATCGTCTACAGCGGCAGCATCGTGGCGTGGAAGTCCACTGATGGCGGTACGACCTGGAGCATGTTTCGCGGCGCGCCTGGCGGAGACGACTACCACCGGTTCTGGATCAATCCCGACAACCCGGACATCGTCCTGATCGCCGCCGACCAGGGCGCGATCATCACCGTGAACGGCGGACAGTCGTGGAGTTCGTGGTACAACCAGCCCACGGCGCAGATGTACCACGTCACGACGGACAATTCCTGGCCGTATCGTGTCTGTAGCGGCCAGCAGGAATCCGGCTCGGCGTGCGTGCCCAGCCGCGGCAACGACGGGCAGATCACGTATCGCGAGTGGCGGCCTGTCGGCGTGGAGGAATACGGCTACGTCGCGCCCGATCCGCTCGACCCCAACATCGTCTACGGCGGGAAGGTCACGCGCTTCGACTATCGCACCGGGCAGACGCAGAACGTCGCCCCGAAGCCGTTCCGGGACGCGAACTACCGGATGCTCCGCACCGCGCCGATCCTCTTCTCGCCCGTCAACCCGCGCAAGCTGTACTTCGGCGCCAACACGATCTGGGAGACGATCGACGGCGGGAAGAACTGGAAGCAGATCAGTCCCGACCTGACCCGCCGGGATTCGATCGTGCCGCCTAACGTCGGCGTCTATGCCGCGACCGCGACCGCCGTCGCGCGGCACCGTGGGGTGGTCTACACCATCGCTCCGTCGTACCTCAGGGAGAACATCATCTGGGCCGGCACGGACGACGGCCTCATTCACCTGACGCGCAACGGAGGAACGTCCTGGCGCAACGTGACGCCGCCCCAGGTGAAGCCGTGGGCCAAGGTGTCGATCATGGATGCCTCGCATTTCGACACGCTCACGGCGTACGCGGCGGTCAACACCATCCGGCTCGACGACCTCCGGCCGCACATCTATCGCACGCGCAACGGGGGCCGCAGCTGGACGGAGATCGTGTCCGGCATCGACTCCGGCGCGACGATCAACGTCGTTCGTGAGGATCCGCGGCGGCGGGGGCTTCTGTTCGCCGGCAGCGAGACACAGGTCTGGGTCTCGTTCGACGACGGCGATCACTGGCAGTCGCTTCGCATCAACATGCCGGCGACGTCGATTCGCGACCTCGTGATCAAGGACGATGACGTGGTGGTCGGCACGCACGGGCGCGGCTTCTGGATCCTCGACGACATCACGCCACTCAGGCAGCTCACGCCGGCGGTTCTGGAATCACCGGCACATTTGTTCCGTCCGGGACTGGCCACCCGCGTGCGCTCCAGCATGTACACGGATACGCCGATACCGCCTGACGAGCCACGGTCGGAGAATCCGCCGGACGGCGTCATGATCTCGTACCACCTGCGCTCCGGCGCCAATGACCTGTCGCTCGAGATCCTCGACGCCTCCGGCGCAGTCGTCAGGCGGTATGAGAAAGGCGTGAATGCCAATCCGGATCCTCGCGCCGAGGGCAACTGGCCGGACTGGTGGATCGCGCCGTGGCCAGAGCTCAAGGCAGGCCAGGGACTGCATCGCTTCGCGTGGGACCTGCGGTATCCGCGTCCCAACGTCACGAATTCCTCCTTCCCGATTTCGGCGATCCCCGGTCGAACCGTTCCTGAGCCGCTGGGACCATTCGTCACGCCGGGCACCTACACCGCGCGGTTGACCGTCGACGGACGCGCTATCACGCAGCCGGTTCGCGTGCGCATGGATCCGCGCGTGAAGACGCCGCCCGCGGTCCTGGCGAGTCGCGACTCGCTGCAATTCGAGCTGTATCGCGCGGTCAACGCCCTGGGGGACGCGCGAACACGCGTGGGTCTGCTGCGAACGAGTGTGGCGGAGCAATCCCGCACCGTCAGGGGTCCGCGAGCTGACTCTCTGCCTAACTTCGATCGCCAGTTGGCGGCGCTCGAAGGAGCCGGCGGAGGCCGTGGTGGCCGGGGCGGAGCCGCACCGGCCGGTCGCGGCATCGTGCAGATTGCCAGCCTGCCGCAACTGCAGAACGAACTGATGACACTCTACAGCGTGATCGAGGATTCAGATGCCGCGCCAACGACACAGGTTGCCGCAGCGGCGCGCTCCCGGCTCAGCCAGGTCCGCACCGCACTCGCCGCCGTCAGACGACTTGGCACCGTTGTCGAAGGTCGATGAATTCCAACGTGACTCGTGACTCATGACTCAGCACAGCCAAAGCAGCACACGACAGCACAGCGTTCGCGATGAATTGCGGGCGTTGCCCGGCGTCGGTCCCAGCATCGCCGCCGACCTCCGCGCACTCGGCGTCCGATCGATCCGTGACCTCGCCCACCGCGATCCCGAACTGCTCTACGATCGGCTCTGCCGGATGACCGGCGAGCGACAGGATCCGTGCGTGGTCTACGTGTTTCGCTGCGCCGTCTATGCCGCCCGCACCAGCTCACCCGACCCGGAATTGCTGAAGTGGTGGTCCTGGAAAGGGAGGACGCTCACTCAGCGGCGCAAACCCAGCACTGAATCGCGACGCGGTGCCGAGTAACGGATCACGATCACACCGCCATCCCGATATCGAACGCGCCGTGATATCCCGCGCCGCGCTCGGCCACCGTCATCGTCAGTTGCCGGCCGCCCTGCCGATAGATCCCGTCCCGGTCATTCGCCGTCCGCATTCCCGTCTTGGCGTTGTAGGGCGCGCGCGTAAACACCTTGTCGCTGAACGCGTCGTCAAAATACAACTGTGACGTGAACTCGAGGTTTCGCCCACCGGCCGTCGTGCGAATCTTGAAGTGGATGTGGACGGAACGTCCCTGGTACCAACCTGGATAGACCGTCGTGAACGTCGCGACGCCTGACGAGTCCGTCGTTTGGAAGCCGCGCAGGAACTTCTGACCCGACGTATTGAAGAGGCCGTTCATGTCGCGCACGTCGGAGTACACGCCCATGGCGTCGCATTGCCAGACGTCGACCATGGCACCCGCCATCGGTTCGCAGGTGCCGTTGGCAACGCGGAACACCCGCATCTCGAGATCCAGCGGCGCCCCGTCGCTCACTTTTCCACTTCCGGGATCGGGACGGATGTCGATCCGTTTGAGCTTCTCGTCCACGAAATAGGGGCCTTCGGTCTGCGCCGGGGTCACCACGCAGGCCGGCATCCACACCGCATCCCCTGTCGGAGAGGCGACGATCCGTTCCAGACCCGACTGGGCTCTTACGCGAGACGCCACCACACCCGCGCCAGCCACGCCAAGCAGGGCCAGAGCCTCGCGCCGCGTCAGGATCCGTCCTACCTGCTGGTCGTCGTTGTCCATGGACTGTCGCTCCGGCTCGAGGAGTGAATGATCTGCACCGTTCCCGCAGTCACCGTTTTCCACGGGAACGCCGACTCAGACGCGCGATGTCACCGATCGTTAATCACGATGGGCCGGTCCATGCTACCCGGATCTTCGTGCGCAGTCGAGGGTGGCACCGAGTTCGCGGCTCGGTAGCCGAGCCCCAGGGCAGCCAGGAACACCACGACGCCAAGGGCGTGCACCGCACGGGCAATCGCATGGTCATGCGCGAGCCAACCCGCTGCGTCCAGCAGGTACGCCCAGTCGTGCTCACCTCCGCCCACGAGCGGCAGTTCCTGGGCCCGGGCGTCCGCTATGTAGACGGAGATGTTCCAGCAGTTCTGTCCCACCCACCAGAGGCAGGCGGACGCCCCGTAGCGGTCGCCGCGCCAGAGGAAGTGGGTGACGAAAACGGCTGGCAGGATGAGCTGGAAGAGCGTTCCTCCCAGGAATCCCATCACTTCACCGAATGGGGCGAAGACCAGGTGCCCGGTCTCGTGGATCGCGAGGTCGACGCTGTCGAGGAGCCGTCCGGCACCAGGCGTGCGGAGTGATGCCACTCCGTACAAGGCGAGGAAGGCAAGAAAAGCCAGACGGGCAATTCGGACAGCGCGCGGACTCATGCGTGGAGGACGCGTCAGGCGGCTGCCCCGTCATACCGGGCCCGCACTCTGCCAAACCCTGACGCCGCTCTGGCGGGCAAGCGAGGTATCGTTTATCACGATGGTCCGGCGTGACACATCGCCCGGACCTGACCACTACCCTTTCGCAATGCTGCAGTGACTCGTCTCGAATCCTTTGTGGTGCGCGGCCTCCCGGTCTCCGTCGAGAACTCACGCCCCGACATCGCGACTGCTGACGTCCTGGCTCGCCTCGACGAGTCCCTCGCGCTGATCGAGCAGTACCAGCCCTGGCGTCTTCGCCACCTTCGCCGCGACCTGAACGAGATTCGTGTCGTGCGTTTCCCCTGCCGCGGAGCGTGGCTTCCCGTCGAAGGGGCCTGCGTGACGGAGCTGACCTTCCTGAACCGGCGCGACATCTCCGCGGCCCCGGTCGCGTCGTCGATCATTCACGAGGGAATGCACGCCCGCGTCGATCGCATGGGAGTCAACCGTTACGCGCGCGACCGCGCCCGCGAGGAACGGCTGTGCCGTCGCGCCGAGTTGGAGTTCGGACAATCGCTGCCCGCGGAGCTTGGCAGGCCAGTCGTTGAACGCGCGCTGGAAAGCCTCACCCTGGCCGACCTGGAGGTTGCCCCGGCCATCGATTGGAACGAGGCGCTGCGCCGACAGAACGAGATCGACCGTCAGGCCGGAGCGTAACGAGCCGGATACCCGTGACGACGCCGGATTCGCGCTGCATTATCTCGTCACGAACCGACACGCCGAGTCACGAGTCACGAGTCACGAGTCACCAGTTCACTGAGGCCAGCGCGCTTGGAGAAAATGCACAGCCGGGAACTCGGCCTGGTCCTCGCGCAGCAGTTGGGGAACGTCGAGGACCTGCACTACGGGTTGTGGGATCCCGATCTCGAGCTGTCGTTCGCCAACCTTCGCGTCGCGCAGCAGCGGTACAGTGACCTGATCCTGTCCCAATTGCCGCCTTCCGCGGGTGAACTGCGTGTCCTCGACGTCGGGTGCGGCACCGGGAACCTGATCCGCCAGATGCTCGATCGCGGGTACCTCGCCGACGGCGTGATCCCGGCGAAGGATCTCGGGGCACTCGTAAGGCGGCGGGTCGGCGACCGACAGGGTTACCAGCCACGAATCTTCGAGTGCAAGTTCGAGGACTTCCCCGTCGACGAAGCACGCGGTCGTTACGACGTCGTGCTGTTCAGCGAGAGCTTTCAGTACATCAAACCCGGCGACTCACTGCCGCTGGTGCTGCAACTGTTGAAGCCCGGCGGCCTGCTGGTGATCTGCGACTTCTTCAAGACGGCGGCGCATGGAGACGGCGGACCGGGCGACAAGAGCTTCGGAGGCGGCCATCCTCACCGGGACTTCCTGGAGACCATGGCGCGGTTCCCTTTCCGGCTCCTGAAAGACGAGGACATCACGAAGCGCGTGAGCCCGAACCTCAAGCTGCTCAATGACTGGCTCATGAACCGCGCCAGGCCTGCCGGGCAAACCCTGGACCGGTATTTCAGGTCGAACTACCCGCTCAGTGCGCGCCTCGCGACGTGGTTCTTCCGGAAGAGACTGCGGAAGCTGCAATACAAGTATTTTTCCGGGCACCGGAGCCAGGAGACGTTCGAGCGATACAAGACGTACCATCTCCTGGTGTATCGGCTACCGAGTGACGTGTGAGGAGCGAGGAGCGAAAGAGCCATCGTCTCTCCTCACTGCTCACTCTTCGCTCCTCACTGTTCAAGCACATGGCCGATGGCAACCCGTTTCGGTCGCGATGACCATCCTCGATGAAGCTGATTACCCGCTCCCGATCTGGGCGGGCGTGCTCCCGCTGAACATCCGTGCCGGAACCGCGATTCCTGATCCCAGACTCGGCCGTGGCATCGACGCGCCGTCGTACGTTTCGTCGATACAGGAGAGGCGAATCCTGAGCGCGTTCGCCTCGTAACGCTCGCCTTAACGCGGGTGAGTCTCGACTCGTCACGGCAAGGAGCGCTGTGGCACGCCCCGCGATGTCCATAGGACAGGCACAGCGCCTGTCACCTTCGGCGGCGTGAGCATAGAATCAGTCGTTCGTACACCCCCCGTCCCCGCAGCCAGCCCATGTCCGGTATCGACAGTTTCGAATCCGAACTACGGACCGCCCTCGGGGACGCGTACGTCCTGGAGCGAGAGCTGACAGGCAGCGGAATGAGCCGCGTCTTCGTCGCCACGGAGAAGTCGCTCAACCGGCAGGTGGTCGTGAAGGTGCTGCCGCCGGACCTGGCCGCCGGCGTGAATCGGGAGCGCTTCCGCCGTGAGATCCAGCTCGCAGCGCAGCTCCAGCATCCGCATATCGTGCCGCTGCATGCTGCGGGTTCAACGGGCGACCTGTTGTACTTCACGATGCCCTACATCGAGGGCGAGTCGCTGCGGCATGCCCTTCATGAGGGAGTCCGGTTTTCGGCCCGTGAAGTCGTCAGGATCCTCCATGATGTCGCGGACGCGCTGGCGTACGCGCACTCGCGCGGCGTGATCCATCGCGACATCAAGCCGGGGAACGTGCTGCGCAGCGGCGTCCACGCCGTGGTCACGGACTTTGGCGTCGCCAAGGCGATTTCGGCCGCGATGCCCGCCGTCGGGATGACGACGAGCGGAATGGCTATTGGCACGCCCGCGTACATGGCGCCGGAACAGTTGGCCGGCGATCCGGCAGCCGATCACCGCGTCGACATCTACGCCCTGGGTCTGCTCGGCTACGAACTGCTCGCCGGTGAGGCACCGTTCAAGGCCTCGTCGCCGCAGGAGACAATGGCGGCGCAGCTCACGCGCGCTCCGGAGCCGATCTCAAAGCGACGGCCCGATGCGCCGCCGGCCCTCGCATCGCTCCTGACGCGATGCCTGGCGAAGAATCCGGCCGACCGCCCACAGGCCGCGACCGAAGTCGTCTCGCTACTGGACAGTCTCGAGATCTCGTCAGGCGCCATGGCGCCGGCGCGCGTGTTCACGCCGCGCCGAACCTGGGCCATAGGCGCCGTGGTCGGCGCGGTGGCCATTGCCGCCATTGCCTTCTGGCCGCGGCACGACGCGCAGATCCCGGCCAGCACGGTCGATAGCACGACCACCGTGCCCCCGGCGGCGCCAGCCGCAGCCACCCTGACCCGCGAAGACTCGCTGGCCATCGCCCGCGCCATTCAGAAGAAGATCGGGGAGCAGCAGGCCACGGTCGCGGCCAAGGCCGAGTCGGTACAGAAGAAGCCGACGCCCACCAGCGTGGCTGCCAGCGCCACCGCGGCGGAGGAGTTGGGGCGCTCCATGTCGCGCATCATGGATTCCCTCCGCGCCGAGATACAGAAGGCAGTCCTGGATTCCGTGACTCGCGTGCGCGGCATCGCGCCGGGGTACACGTTCGTCACGGGTGACGCCAGGATCGACTCCATGGTCAGGCGCCTGACGAGGGACGCCGAGCGCAGTTCGGGCCGCGGCACCGGCGAGGCCGAGAGTCGGCGGGAAACGTTCCGCGAACCGCCGCCGCGGCCCAACTCGCTCTCGCGTGAAGCCTTCGCAGAGCGCGCCGCTAACCTCGGGCCTCCCCGACGCCTGTTTGTTTCGTATCCGACCTTGAACTCGCGGTCGCGATTCCTCGCGCCGCAAGTTGACTCTGTCGTCGACAGCGTGCGTGCCGCGCTGGGGCGCGATTCGCGTTATGTGCTCGTGCCGGCGGACAGTGTGCGGCAGGCGCTGGTGAAGACCCGTTCGGTGAACACGATCTCCGATTCGCTGGACGTCGACCTCTTTGTATCCATCGCGGCGTCGGTGTTGCCCGACACCTCCGTCATCTGGCAGGTCACGAACCGCGACCTCGGCGCGCATTCCGCGTACGCGACGCGGGCGATCACCATGCGCGGTGAGCGCCCCAACCTGCTCAAGGGAATCGACTCGCTCGTCCTGGGCACGACGCGGTTTCTCCGCGAGCAGGATCGCGCGCCACGCCGTCAGGTGACTCGCGACGGCCGTCCTCAGTGAGGTAGCGTCGGCGGGCGTCGCGTCTGCGGCGGCCGGCGCAATTCGGGACGGGTCCAGATCGCGATCGCGCCGCATCGCGAGTTGACGTCCTGGAACTCGATCGGGCGCTGTCCCTCGCGCACATAGACTTCGACACCGGCAATCTCGTCGGCGCGATAAAGACCCTCGATCTCCGAGGCAGTGTACTGGCTCCGGTGTCCGTCGACGTAGAAAGCCGGGACGCACAGACCCGGACTGTGGCCGTCATCGGTGCCCACGTAGTTCATCAGGATCGAAAAGCCGCCCTGATAGTTGAGGCGCACGCCGGGCATCCCCTGGACGAGATTCGAAAACCGCATTCCGCGATAACGTTCGATCTCACGCGGACCGACGAACACGCCGCCGAGGTTGCGTTCGCGATTCGTCTGGAACTTGGCCAGGTTGCGGGAGAAGACGAGCGTCGCCTGCACCCTCACGGTCTCGAGGGTCACGAGCCGGTCGCCGATGAACAGCTCCACTTGCGTCGGTTGATCGGCGGCCAGGTGGACGATGGAGGTGGCGGGCAGGTACCCGAGCGCGCGGACCTCGAGCATGTGCGTGCCCCCCGGCAGGCTGTCCACCGCGAAGTATCCGCGATCGCTCGACGTGTTCGCGAGATTGGTGCCCCGCACGAAGACCCGCGCCCCCTCGACACCAAGCCCCTTTTCATCGCGGACGATTCCCGCGAGACGAGCGCCACCTCGCCAGACCATCTCCGGCTTCAGGACGCGCAGGGTGGTGTCGACGGGCGTAATCGTATCGACCGCTGCGGTCGGCACGCGCCGCGCTCCACCGACGAAGAACGTGACGTGACGGATCCCGGTTCGCGGCACTTCCACGTTGACGAATCCGCTGGAGTCGGCGCCTGACGATGCCGACACCGTCAGTTCCACTTCGCCAGGCACGTCGCACATGGCGAACCAGCCCGGGCCCTGCGTCGTGGCATCGGCAGCCATGTTTCGCTGACGGATGCTTCCCCTCTCGATGAGCGTCTCTCCCCACTCGACGGTGACCGTGGCACCAGCCAGCGGCGTGGTCGTCCCGCTGGCATTCACGTGGCCGATCAACAGGCCGAGTGAGTCGGTGACGGACGTCGGCCCGCAGATCGTGCCGATGATGGTTCGCGGAGACGGAGTGCTGAGGTTCACGGACGCTTCGACATCGCCGACATCGAACGCAACCGGTTCGCCGACCAGGCCGAGCGTGTCGAGCGCGTCGTGGAAAAAGCCGGCGACATAACGACCGGGGACGAGGTCCCGAACACTGAACCGGCCGGCCGTGTCCGTGATTGCCGAGGCCCGGCGCCCGACGACGCTGCCCCTGGCGCCGGTGATCTGCACGGTGGCGCCGACCAGCGGTTGTCCCGCAACGCTGTCGAAGACGATTCCGCTCAACACCGCTCGCGTCGCCTGCCCGGCCGCGCCCGGTTGTTGAGCGCGGGCAATCGACGAGGTGAGAAGGACGAGGGTGAGGAAGCTGCGCATCGTCAGGCGGGAGGGACTCCAAAGTTGCACCAGATGGTGTGTCCGTCCAGAGCCGAGCGCGACAGCTGGCGGGGTGACCACGTCACGAGTCACGAATCACTTCGTCCAGATGAGCACAACACCGCAGGTGGCACTCGCAACTGGAAACTCAGGGGGAGCACCGAGGGCGCGAGGATAGACCTCGATGCCAGCGACAGAGCCTGGATTGACCAGCGAGTTCACTTGTGTGTCTTCCAGTTCGCCGTTCCTGACCCTCGACGAAGGCTGAATGCGAATTCCATCCAGGTACACTGTGAGGACACAGCCACTCCGATCTTCGATCCTCATGTTGCGAGGTACAGCCAGATTGCGGAAGCCCCATTCTTTGCTCCAGGTCTGCTCCGAATTGCCTGGTCTCAAGCGAAGCAACGGAAACTGTTCAACGGCGTCCGTCACGTTCAGCGGATTGCGGAGTAACAGGTCCTCAGGCGTGACGAAGTATCCATGATTGATCCCGCGCTCGGCATCCCGCATTCGCCGGTAGAAACCTCGCAAGTCCAGGGAAACGAACGCTGCCGATCCGGTCACGCGCAGCTCCGGCAGCGCGGTAGCAATCGGCGTCATGCGCACCGCGACCGCCGTGTCGGGCATGCCGGTCAGCTTCACCTCCGTTGGCTCGAATCCGATCCGCCTGATGAGGAGCGAGAAACTTCCCGAGACCGTAATTGAAAGGTTGAAGCGGCCGGAATCGTCGGACACAAACCGGTGGCCGCCGTTGATCTGCACGTTGGCATAGCTGATCGGCTCGCCGTCCGTGGTCATTACCCGGCCACGCAGCACGCGGTCGGACGGATTCGGCTCTGGCAGTGGCGTTTGCTCGGAGACAAGGACGAAGTCGCGGACGACCGGACGTCTCCGTATCAGTACGACGGAGGCCGTGTCGTCGCGGAATCCACTCGCCTGGAGCGACAGGGCCAGCGTGCTTCCGGGCGGCCCCGCGAATCGAAACTGACCAAGACTGTCTGACTTGATCGAATATCGAAAGCCGATCAGCGTGATCGTCGCGCCGGCGATGGGTGTGCCGGCAGCATTCACGATGCGCCCGTGAAGCTCGCTCCCTGTCTGTGCCATCAGCTCGGCGGGGGCAAGAAAGAGCACACCTGCCCTGAACAGCGAGCGAGAGACCAACGAGTCAAGAGTCATGAGTCACCAGTCACGAGTCACGAGTCACGAGTCACGAGTCCCGACGTTACTGCGTTCCATCGGACGTCGACCCAGCGTGACGCTCGCCGAGTCATGCCGATAACCCGACGCAATGAACTGGAGACGTAACTCAGCGCTGGCCGCACCCGCGAGCACAAATCGACCGAGCGAATCGGACCTCAGGCTGAACCCGATCTCCGCAATGGTCACCGTGGCACCCGGGATCGGCTCTCCGGTCTCGGAGATGAGACGCCCGCGCAGCTCAACCTGCGCCGTTACGGCGAGAGGCGACATCATCGCCCCGGTCACCGCCACCAGCCCGCGGAACATCACCGTTCTCATCGCGCGCCCCAGGTGGGAAGCCGTGGACCCTACCCGACCGGACCTGACAGGTTCCGGGCACAGCCGACACGCCCAATCCGCCGCTACGGGCGGGGCACACGAGCCCGATGCGGAAGCGAGGGACCTCCTGGGGTCAGACTCCGTTGAAGAAAAGGAGTCTGACCCCGTTGAATCCGAACCGGTTCACCGCGCAACGGCAGCGACAGAATAATACAGATTGAGACCACAGTCTGACGTGTTGCCTACCATGAGGTCGAGAGTCATGCCGCTGCCGATTTCCTCCACGCTGATCGTGCGCTGCCGCATGTCGCCGTCCAGCAACGGATCCCGCACCGTCAGAAGAACACCGTCCCACTCGATGCCGGCGAGCCCCAGCGTGAAGGATTGGCCGGCGGCGCGCAGGAATTTCGCGGTCTCGTTCAGCGTGTGACGGCCGAAGTTCTCGATCAGCTTGCTGGCTGTGCCGGTGCCGCGCTGGCCAAAGGCGATCGTCTCCACCCGACGCACGACTTCGCCGTCGGCACCGACCCATATGGAGTATGCGAACTCACCCGGCCCACCCACCGAGACCCCGAAGACGACCTCGTTCCGATCGCAGTCGCCGAGCGCTTCGAGTGATTTCAAGGTCACCGTGACGTCGTAGAGCACGTTTGTCAGAGGCGGTGGTTCCGGTTCCTCGTTGGCTGGGCCGGTGACGTCTCCGGGCGAGCAGGCGGCGATCGACAGGAAAAGGGCGATGGCTGGTGCCAGCGTGGCGCGCGTGTACATGGAGGAGTCCTCATGGTTGGGCAAGTTCCGGAGGGCTGCGGGCTGCGTCCCTCGTCACCCGAAAACGCGCAGAATGGGGCCGGAAGTGATAAGTTGGCCCGTCCGGAGCTGGTCCTCCGGCATCATCCCGCCGTCCATGAGCCAGGTCGCCGGCGACGTCACACGCCTTCTTCTGGACTTCGACCAGGGCAACCCGCGGCATGTAGATGCGCTGTTCACGCGGGTTTACGACGAGTTGCGTCGACTGGCTCGGGCCCGTCTGCGGCAGGAACGCGCCGGCCACACTCTTGGTGCAACGGCACTCGTCCACGAAGCCTGGCTCAAGCTCGTCGACCAGGAGCGTGTGGACTGGACGAACCGCGCGCAATTCTTCGCCGTCGCTTCAGGTGCGATGCGCCGCATTCTGATCGACTACGCGCGCCGCGCGGGCGCCGACAAACGCGGTGGCGGCGTCTCGGTCGTGACGCTTACCGAGGAGGGGACCGCGCGGGAGGTTCCGCTCGCCGAGCTTCTGGACCTCCATGAAACGCTGGAGCGGTTGCGCGCGCTCAGCGAACGGCAGGCGCGGGTGGTCGAGTTGCGCTTCTTCGGAGGCATGCAGGATGCGGACATCGCCGGGGTCCTGAATGTCTCCGTTCCATCCGTTCGACGTGACTGGCGTTTGGCGCGCGCCTGGCTCAGTCAGGAGATGAAGGCATGAACGAGCAGCGATGGGCACAGGTTCAGGACGCCTTCGACCAGGCAGCCGACCTTGCACCAGAAGACCGCGAGGCATTCATGGCCGAGCTGGCGCGGTCCGACCACGAGTTGGCGGACCAGGTAAACGCGCTTCTCGCCGCCGATTCACAACCGCATTCGCTGCTCGACCACGCCGCTCCGCCAGCGCTCTCACTCTCCGGCCTCGGCGAAACGGGCCTCGATCCAGGATCCGACGACGACCGCGGCACCGAGCTATCGGCGGGTGAGCAGGTCGGTGCCTGGCGCGTCGTCAGGCGCGTGGGCATGGGCGGCATGGGCGCCGTCTACCGCGCGGAACGGGCCGAGGGCGCTTTCCAGCAGACGGTCGCGCTCAAGATCGTGAAGCGCGGCCTGGACTCGCACGAGATTCTGCGCCGCTTCCGCGTCGAGCGGCAGATCCTCGCCGGTCTGGAGCATCCAAACGTCGCGCGCCTCGTCGATGGCGGACTGACCGACGACGGCTTGCCGTGGTTTGCCATGGAGTACATAGAGGGAGAGCCCATTGACGTCTGGTGCGATCGACAGCGCCACACGGTCGATGAGCGCCTCGACCTCTTCCTCACGGTCTGCGATGCCGTGGACTACGCCGAGCGGCGCCTCGTCGTGCACCGCGACCTCAAGCCGGGAAATATCCTGGTCACGGCCGGTGGCGACGTGAAGCTGCTCGACTTCGGCGTGGCGAAGGTGCTGGCCGGCGAGCAGGAGGCCGACGACGAGTCGGCACTCACCCGCGCCGGGATGCGCGTGATGACGCCGGCCTATGCCGCTCCCGAGCAGGTACTCGGCACACCGGTGTCCACCGCCACGGATACCTACCAGCTTGGCGTCATTCTCTACGAGCTGCTGACCGGCCGGCGGCCGTACGGCGACGTCACGTCGCTGCAGGAGCTGGAGAGCGCCGTGGTCAACACGCCTCCGGAACGGCCGAGCACAGTCGTTAGGCAGTCATTGCGCTCGTCAGGCGATGGCGGCGGAGCGACAGCTCCCGACACGGTAAGCGATCAGCGGGGGATCAGCGCCGATCGCCTGCGCCGCCGGCTCGAGGGGGACCTCGACAACATCTGCCTCATGGCACTGCGCAAGGAGCCGGAGCGTCGTTACGCCTCCGCCGGCCAGCTGGCGGAGGACATCCGCCGGCACCGCCTGGGGCGGCCGGTGATCGCCCGGCCCGATACCCGCGCCTATCGCGTGCAGAAGTTCGTCGCCCGCCACCGGGCCGGAGTGGCGGCGGCGGCCGCCGTCGCAGTGCTCGTCGCCGGCCTCACGACCGCGTACCTGGTTCGCCTGCGTGACGAGCGCGACCGCGCCCTCGTGGCGGAAACCGCGGCACTGCAGGCTCGTGACGAGGCCGACGCTGTCACCGCTTTCCTCACCAGCACGCTCTCGGCCCCCGACCCGCTGAATCAGGGACGCGACGTCCTCGTCCGCGACGCGCTGGATCGCGCCGCCGACAACGCCACGACCCTGGCCCCGCGCCCCCTGCTGGAGGCTCGCGTTCGACACGCCATTGGCCGGACGTACGAAGGGCTGGGCGACTACACCAAAGCCGACTCACAGTACCAGCGCAGCGCAGACATCCGGATCTCCAGGCTCGGTGCCGGCGCCCACGACGCCCTCGCGATGCGCGTGGCAATAGCCGGGCTACGCGCGAATCAGGGGCGCTATGCCGAGGCGGACACGATCCTTTCGTCCACGGTACGCGACGCCAGCGCTTCCCTCGGCCCGAACGATCGGGTCACGCTCGACGCCTCGAGCCGCCTCGGCGCGATGAAGGCGCGGCAGGGACTATTGGAGGAAGCTATCCCGCTCCTCGATACGACCGTCCAGCGAATGACGGTGTCAATGGGACCGGAAGACCGGTTAACCCTTGTCGCCGCATGGCAGCTCGGCACCGCCCTGCAGGACATCGGCCGAAACGCCGAGGCGGAATCCCTGTACGTCCGTACGCTGACCGTGCAGCGTCGCATCCGAGGACCGGACGATCCGGAAGTGCTCCAAACCGAAAACAGCCTCGGGTACCTCTATAACTCGATGGCTCGCTACGCCGAGGCCGAGCCGCTGCTGCGCCACGTAGTTGACGCGTACGCGCGCCGGGCCGGCCCCGATAGTCCGCGAACGCTCATCGTGTCGAACAATCTGGGCGAGACGTATCACAAGTCCGGCCGGCGCGCGGAGGCGCTGGCGATGTTCCGCGACGTCTACGAGAGAAAGCGGCGCGTCATGGGTCCGCATGCCCCGTCGACGGTGCTAACAATGATGAACCTCGGGATCGTCATGGGTGAAACGGGCCAGGAAGCGGAGGCCGCGGACTTGTTAGGCAGGACAACAACGGCAGCACGGCGGGCCTGGCCAGCGGGGCACGTCATCGTTGGGGCATCCATGACCGAGCGGGCCGTCGTACTGCATCGGCTGCGACGGTATGCGGCCGCGGCAGCGACGGGGCTCGAGGCGTGGCGGCTGTTGGAGAAACAGCAGGGAGCGGAGGCCGCCGAGTCGCGGAAGAAAGTGGCGACGACGCTGAGCGCAACCTATGAGGCACTGGGGCGTTCCGTGCTGGCCAGCGAGTGGCGCGCCAAGGCGCAGGCCGTCGAGCCGTCGGGGTAGCCACCGGGGTTGATCCCGCGCCCGTATTCACCCCTGGGATCCGCTGAGAGCGACGCGGGCGCTGAACCGCCTCAAGTCCCGCTCAGCAGCGCCACCCGCGACCCTTTGTGGAAGAGTCGATGACATCGGACACAGTGAAAGCTGATCCGCGACGGCCTTGACACCTCGCCGCCCGACTCGCAAATGCCGAGGGGCTCGATGAATGAACAAGATCACCGTTCCCTTCCCATCTCCGATCTCTCGTCTCCTACCGTCATGCTCTCCCCTGAGGTCTCCTCGGCGCTCGCCAACGTCTCGCTCGATGAACCCTGGGCCCTGATCGAGCGGTTCACGACCCTCCGGCGCGAACACCCCGACGACGTCCGCACGGCCTGCGACGAGATCGTGGCCCGGCTCCGCAAGCACGACGTGCCGGTTGAAGTCTATGACCCTGAGGTCTTCCTCAGCCTCCCCGGCAAGGCGTCCGTAGCGCTCGGAAAGGCGACCTTTCGCGCCAAGCCGATGGCGATGAGTGTCGCGCATCCGAAAGGCCTCACTGCGCCCCTCGCCTACGCGCCCGCGCGCTATGCCCGTGGCGCGGACGAGTTGTTCTCCCGCAACCTTGTCGGTGGAGACGACCTCGACCTGCGTGGCAAGTTCGTGGTCACCGAGGGCTTCGGCATGCCGGGCAAGGTCTCGCACTTCGAAGCTCGCGGTGCACTCGGCATGATTGCGGTCAACCCGGGGAAGAACGCGCACTGGGGGATCTGCACCACCGTCTGGGGCACACCCGACCTACGCGACCTGTCGCGCAAACCGAAGATTGCCGTGGTTGCCGTAAACAACCCGGACGGACTCCAGCTCATCGAGGCCGCCAAGCGCGGCGAACAAGCGACGCTCACTGCCGATCTGATGGAAGGTTGGTTCCGCTCTCCGATTCCGGTCGTGACGATCCCCGGCGGTGAAGAATCCGAGCCGTTTGTCCTCCTCCACGGCCACTACGACTCGTGGGATTTCGGCATCGGCGACAATGCGGTCGGCGACGCCACGCTCCTCGAGGTGGCACGCGTGCTCTGGAAGCATCGCGACCAGCTCAAGCGCTCGGTGCGAATCGCCTGGTGGCCGGGACATTCCACTGGGCGCTACGCCGGGAGCACCTGGTTCGCCGACCACTTCGCGATCGACCTCTACGAGAACTGCATCGCGCAGATCAACTGCGATTCGCCGGGTTGCCGCTGGGCCACCGAATATCGCCACATCTCCTGGATGGACGAGACCGAACCGTTCGCACAGTCGGTCATTCGTGACGTGACCGGGCAGGAATCGTGGGGCGAGCGACCGCACCAGGCCGGCGACTACTCGTTCAACAACATCGGCATCTCCAGCTTCTTCATGCTGCTGTCCACGATGCCTGACGAGGAGCGCGAGCGGCTCGGCTACTACGGCGTCGGTGGCTGCGGCGCCAACATCGAATGGCACACCGAGGAGGACCTGATCCACATCGCCGATCGGGACATCCTCATGAAGGACATGAAGATCTACCTGGCCGCCGCGATGGGCGCCGCCAACGCCACCATCGCTCCGTTCGACTTCGCGCGGACCCTGCGTGGATTCGAGGAGACACTGGCGAAGTATCAGGAGGCCGCCGGCAACAGCTTCGACTTCGCCAACAGTCGCCTGGCCATCGATGAACTGTCCGCCGCGTTGAGAGACTTTGACGAGTTTGCGCGCGACATCGCCATCGCATCAGCAGGCAGTGAACCAGTGCGGCGCGCCAATGCCGCCATTCGGCGCCTGGCGCGGCTCCTGGTGCCGGTGAACTTCACGAGGGGCCCGGAGTTCTTTCACGATCCCGCCGAATCCATCCCTGCCCTTCCCGACCTGAGCGTGGCGCTCCAGCTGCCTGACGCGGAACCCGGCACAGTGGGCTTCGTGCTCACGCATCTCACCCGCGGACAGAACCGCCTCGTGGCCGCCCTTCGCGACGCGCGACGCACGATCCAGGCGGCGATGGCGTGAGACGGTTCCGGGTCTGGTTGTTGCCTGCGATCGCTGCCGCGATCGCGGGTTCCTGCGCGGGAGAGAAGGGCGGCGGCCCTAACGCGCTTCGCATCCCGCTCATCAATGACCCGATCCTGAATCCGGTCCTCGCCCCGGACATCGGCTCCGTCCTCATCAACAAGGTCATCTTCTCGTCGCTCGTCAGGCCTGACGAGCAGCTTCGGCCGGTCCCCGACCTCGCGCTTTCATGGAGCACCTCGGCGGACGGCCTGGAGTACACCTTCAACCTGAAGCCGGGGGTTAAGTGGCATGATGGCGAGCCGTTCACCGCGAACGACGTCAAGTTCACGTTCGACCAGATCATCGACGTGAAATCGGGGTCCCGGCTGCGCTCGGACTTCGCGGCAGTCGCCGGCATCGATGTGATCGACTCACTGACCGTGCGCTTCCGGCTCAAGGCGCCCTTCGCCCCCTTCCTGGCGCTGCTCGGATACAACGCGGGCATTCTGCCGGCGCACAAGTTCCGCGACCGGAAACTCACCGATGCGACCGACTTCAGCCGCTCGGCGCCAGTTGGAACAGGGCCCTTCCGCGTGGTCCAGGCCGCAGCGGGAAGCGCCATCGTCCTGGAACGGAATCCATTCTACCACGGCACCAAGCCTGCGCTCGACCAGGTCATCTTCCGGATCGTGCCTGACGTGAACGCCCAGGTGGCGCAGTTGCTCGCCGGCGAACTCGATATCGTCCCCATCGAGCCGGCCAACCTGCCCAGTGTGGAACGCGCGACCGCGGTCACCGTCGTCCGCAATCCGATCGTCCAGCACGTGTACGTGGGATTCAACCAGTCGCGCCCCTTCTTCAAGCCTCCCCTCGTCAGGCAGGCGCTCGACCTCGCGATAAATCGGCAGGCGATCGTTGACGGCGTGCTGAAAGGCGCCGCCGATCTCCCTCGCGGCACCATCCCGATGGTGCTGTCAGGGTTCTTCGACCCGTCGCTGCCGGCGCCAGGCTACCTCCCTGATTCGGCGCGCGCCATGCTCGGTCGGGCCGGATGGCGGCCTGACGAACGGAACCTGCTTCGCAACGCGGATGGGAAGCCGTTTGCGTTCACCCTGCTGGTCGACAAGGGGAACCCGACGCGTGAACAGTCTGCGCTCGCGGTCCAGCAGGACTTGCGCCGCGTTGGCATCGATGCGTCCATCGGGACGCTGGAGTTCGCGACGCTGGTTCGCGATCGCGTCCTCCCCGGCGATTACGACGCGGTGCTGATCTGGTGGACCACGCCTCCCGACCCGGACCAGTATGCGTTCTACGCGACCGGCCAGGACAACAATCATGTGCGATACTCGAATGCGCGCGTCGACAGCCTGCTCGCCGCCGGCCGCGCCACGCTGGACTCGGTTCAGCGCCGCGCGCTGTACAATGAGTTTCAGCGTGAGGAGCTGGCCGATCCGCCGGTGCTGGTGCTGTTCTATCCACGGGAGCTACTGGCAGTCAGCCGCCGCCTGCGCGGACTGCCCGCCCTTGGACTGCGTGACGCGCTCCGGCATGTCGAGCGGATCGCGGTGGCACGTTAGGCGGTCGCCGCCGTGACAGCCTTCCTTCTCCGGCGCGCGGCGCACGCGCTCACCGTGATCTTCGTCGTGTGCACCGCGACGTTCGCGCTGGTGCACCTGGCGCCCGGCGGCCCGGCGGTGCTGGCCGATCCCAAGCTGTCGCTCGAGGAGCAGGCCGCGATCGAGCAGCGTCTCGGCCTGGACCGGCCGGTGGCTGCGCAGTACGCACTCTGGATGGGACGCGTCGTGCGCGGGGACCTGGGCAAGAGCTTTCTCTACGAGGTGCCTAACCGCAGGGCCATCGGCGAGCGTCTGCCCAACACCGCCCTGCTGGCCGGAACCGCGCTGCTGCTCAGCGTCCTGCTGGGCGTCCCGCTGGGCCTCTGGTCCGCGGTACGACGGGGCGGCCTGGTCGATCGGGTCGTGAGCGGACTCGCGTTCGTCGCCATGGCGGTCCCCACGTTCTGGCTCGCGATAGGCGCGATCTTCACGTTCGCGATCGCGGTTCCGATCTTCCCGGCGGGCGGCGCCAGCAGCGCCGGTGAAGCCGGCGGTTTCATGGATCGGCTGCGACACCTCGTCATGCCAGCCGCGGTCCTGGCCGCGGTGACCACCGCGGAACTGCTGCGCTACATGCGTTCCTCGGCGCAGACCGCGCTGCAGCAACCCTTCGTGCGCGTGGCCAGGGCCAAGGGTCTCAGAAACCGGGCCGTCGCGTGGCGACACGTCTTCCGCACGGCGCTCATCCCCGTCGTCACAGCGCTCGGGATCCAGTTCCCACGGCTCGTCGGTGGCGCCGCCATCACCGAGACTGTCTTTGCCTGGCCGGGACTGGGCCGGCTGGGGGTGCAGGCGGCGCTTGGCCGCGACTATCCCCTGGTCATGGCCATCACGCTCTTCGTCTCAGCGGCCGTTGTCATCGTGAACATGCTGATGGACCTCCTGTACCTGTGGATCGATCCGCGGATCAGGCTCGACGCCTCATGAACGCGGCCATGGTCACACCCGACGGTCGACGCACGGCAAGGCGGCGCGCCGCGTTCGCCGGCGGCATGGTCGTGTTTCTGGCGCTGGCGGCGATCGCAGGCCCGATCCTGTACGATACGGACCCGAACGCGCTGGACCTGACGCAGGCGGCCGCGCCGCCGGGTGCCGGGCACCCGCTGGGCACGGACGAATCCGGGCGTGACGTGCTTGGCCGCCTGCTGGCGGGAGGGAGAGTCTCGCTCGCCGTGGGATTCGCCGCCGTCGCCTGCTCCGGCCTGCTGGGATTGTCGTTAGGCGCACTGGCGGGCCTTGGCGGACGCCGCGTCGACACCATCGTCATGCGCTTCACCGACGCCATGATGGCCATCCCGGCCCTGTTCCTCATCATCACCACCCTCGCGTTGTTCGGCACCAGCGTCCCCGGACTCGTTATCGCCATTGGCGGCACGTCCTGGATGGGACTCGCGCGGCTCGTTCGCGCCGAACTGCTGTCCATTCGCGAACAGGCCTACGTCGAGGCGGCCCGCGCTCTGGGCGCGCGGCCGGCGCGACTCCTCACCCACCACGCTTTGCCGCATCTTCTCCCGAACGTGCTGGTGAACGTGACGTTCGGCGTCGGCACGGCGATCCTCATGGAGTCGGCCCTGTCGTTCATCGGGCTTGGCATCCAGCCGCCATCAGCGAGCTGGGGCAACATGCTCACGAACGCGCAGAGCTACCTCTACTCGTCACCCTGGCTCGCGGTGTACCCCGGCCTCCTGATCCTCACGACCGTCGTAGCGGTGAACGTGCTTGGCGATGCCCTTCGAGACGCGGCCGAACCCGAGGCCCGCGCCTGAACGACTTGACGCCTTCCGCGGGCGAGCAACACTTGAGTGAGAGTCTCGCGGCATCACCCAATCAATCCCATCGAGCCATGTCTGATCTCGTGCGTCGCTGCGCTAGTGCCTTCTTCCTCTGCTGCCTGCCGGCACTCGCCCCGGCGCAGGGTTCCCAGCGCTTTCGCGCTGAGGAAGCGACCATCTCCGAAATCCACGCCGCCATTGCCGGCGGCCGGCTCACCTGCCGAGAACTCGTCGGTCAGTACCTCGCGCGAATTGCCGCGTACGACAAGAACGGACCAGCCATCAACGCCATCGTGGTAGTGAACCCGAAGGCGATGGAAATCGCCGACTCGCTCGATCGACATTTCCGGGCCGCAGGGCGCGTGGGTTCCCTGCACTGCATCCCGATCATTGTGAAGGACAACATGCAGACCACGGACCTGCCCACCACGGCGGGATCGCTCGCCTTTGAGGGCTGGATCCCGAAGAAGGATGCGTTTCAGGTTCGGAAGATCCGGGAGGCGGGCGCGATAGTGATCGCCAAATCGAACATGGCGGAGTTCGCGTTCTCTCCCTACGAAACCGTCAGCTCGATCCTCCCCGGATACACGAAGAATCCCTATGCGCTCGATCGCGTGACCGCCGGATCCAGCGGCGGGACCGCCGCGTCGGTCGCCGCCGGATTCGGCACATTGGGACTCGGCACCGACACGGGGAACTCGATCCGGGGACCATCGTCGCACCAGGCGCTGGTCGGCATCCGCTCGACGATGGGCCTGACAAGTCGTGCCGGCGTTGTGCCGTTGTTCCTCTCGCAGGACATCGCCGGACCCATTGCCCGTACCGTCGCCGACGCGGCCGCGGTCCTTCAGGTCGTCGAGGGCGAGGATCCCGACGACCCCGTGACTGCCGCAAGCCGTGGCCGCCGGATGCCGGACTACCTGGCCGCGCTCGATCCGGACGGCCTGCGCGGCGCCCGAGTCGCGGTCCTCCGTCAGGCGTACCAGTCGTCAGGCAACGACAGCGAGGTGGTCGCGATCTTCGCGCAAGCGATTGCGGACCTTCGTCGCGCCGGGGCCACGGTGTTCGACTCCATCGACATTCCCACGCTGGACTCGCTTCGCCGGTCGCAGCGCGGAGGCTGTCCCCAGTTCAAGTACGATCTCAATCGCTTTCTGGAGGCGCTGGGTAGTGACGGCCCACCGCTGAAGACGCTCGAAGCGATCATTCGCTCGAATCGCTTCCATCCCACCGTGCAGCGCCGGCTGGAGCAGGAGCAACTGGCGGAGTCGCCGCCGGAGGAGAACGCCGGTTGCCGTGCGCGCGACGAGTTCCGCGCCGGACTTCGCGCCGCCGTTGTGAAGGCCATGGACGACGCGCGCGTCGACGCGCTGATCTATCCCACCTGGAGCAACCCGCCCCGTCTCATCGGAGACCTGAACACGCCCCACGGCAACAATTCGCCTTTCTTTTCCCCGAGTACCGGCTTTCCGGCGATGACAGTTCCCATGGGTTATTCTCGCGGCACGCTGCCCGCGGGCATGACGCTGTTTGGCCGGCCCTGGAGCGAAGCGACCCTCATCAGGCTGTCGTACGCGTACGAGCAGTCGACGAAACACCGGCGTCCGCCCGCGTCAACACCCGCGCTCCCGTGAGCTCTGCTGGTCGCTTGTCGCTGATCGCTGATCGCTAAGTTCCGTCATGGCGATCATCCCGCTGTACGGCCACGACGAACTTCGCGCCCGACTCCTGCCGCGGATCATCGCCGGCACGCTGCCGCAAAGCCTGCTCCTGCATGGCCCAGCTGGCGTCGGGAAGCAGCGGCTCGGGCTCTGGATAGCACAGGCGCTTCTGTGCGTCTCCGATGCTCCGCCGTGCGGAAAATGTCGTGAGTGCCGGTACGCCCTGGACCTGACGCATCCCGATCTCACGTGGGTATTTCCCCGCCCTCGGCCGAAGGGAAGTGACAGCGATCCCGAGGACATTGCCGAAGACCTGGCCGACGCGCGGGCAAAACGAGCCGAACGGCATGGACTGTATTCGGCCCCGCCCGGCAACGAAGGGGTTTACGTCGCCACGGTTCGCTTTCTCGTCAGGCAGGCGGTGCGCACACCGGCGCTGGCGCGGCGCAAAGTCTTCGTCGTGGGAGACGCCGACCGCATGGCCCAGCAGGAAGGCGCCGAGGTCGCCGCGAACGCGTTCCTGAAGCTGCTCGAGGAGCCGCCGGCCGACACGTGGATCATTGCCACCACCAGCGCGGTTGGTTCACTCCTTCCGACTATCCGTTCGCGCGTCGTCAGTGTCCGCGTTCCAAGGCTGGATGACGCCGCCATGCGCGCCTTCATGGCCGATCCCGCGGTCGCGGAGGTCCTGGCCAAGGCTGATGTGCCGGCTACAGAGCGCGATCGCTTGCTGCTTGCTCAGGGCGTGCCCGGGATCCTCCTTTCGACGGGCGTCCGGCGGTCGGCGGTCGATGAAGCGAAGCGGTTCATTGACGCCGCCACCTCGGGGAACCGGGCCGAGGTGCTGAAAGTGGCGTTCGTGCAGGGCCACAGCGGCGCCCGCGCGGGCTACTCGGACACGCTGGACGCGCTCACGCTCGCGCTCTATGACCGGATGAAAGCCGGCACGAAGCAGCAGAATGCCGCCGTGGCCAGCTCGTCCAGCCGTGCCATCGAAATGGTGGAAGAGGCGAAACGGCTGGCCGACGCCAACGTGAGTCCCCTGCTCATATCGGCCAAGCTGCTGACCGATCTTTCAGTGGTCCTGAAGTAGGCAGTTCATCTCACGTCTCCCATCTCACATCTCCCATCCGGTTACATGACTCACTTCGATTCTACCGGTCGCGCACGAATGGTGGATATCTCCGGAAAACCGGTGACGGAGCGGATGGCAAAAGCACGCGGCGTGATCCGCATGAAGCGCGAGACGCTCGAAGCCATTCGCGCCGGTACCACGCGAAAGGGCGATGTCATCGCGGTTGCGCGTGTGGCCGGCATCATGGCCGCGAAGCGTACCCCGGAACTCATCCCGCTTTGTCACCCGATACCGCTCACCGATGTGGACCTAACGATTGAGCTCGATGACGATCTTCCCGGGGCCCGGGTAACAGCCTCGGCCAAAACGGCAGCCCAGACTGGCGTCGAAATGGAAGCCATGATCGCAGCGTCTGTGACACTGCTCACAATCTTCGATATGGTGAAGGGCTTGGATCGGGACATGGTGATCAGCGAAATTACTGTCACAGAAAAACTTGGCGGAAAAAGCGGCCACTGGGTCCGCTAATTGCACCCTGAGTTTCTGCCCGAGTCACCATCGAGTGACCATCACCGGGTCTGACCGGGTATTAAAGGTCAGATGCTGTGACTCCCAATAGAGAGGGCCCATGAAGGACCTTCGAGGAACCTACGTGCACCACGGCGACGTTCTGCGTCGCCGTCGTCGTGTTCGAGCCAGGATAATGCTCGCCGGGCTGGTTGCGGCGGCCGTGGTGGGTACCCGCAGCTGGGAGCCCACGGAGGCCGCTGCGGCTGGCTCTGCCGAGACCATCGGCGACCGGCTCGGACTCGGTGAAGCCGCGACCTCAGGGCTGGAAGGAAAGCAGCTCGAGCGCTGGCATGCGATCTACAACTATTCGCGTCGCTACAGGATCACGACCGAGCTTTCGGCCGCGATCTACGACGCTTCGGTCGCGGAAGGGATTGACCCCGCATTGGCGTTTCCGCTCGTGAGGCTCGAGAGCCGCTTCAACGAGAAGGCGATCAGTCCGGTGGGCGCAGTGGGGCTTACCCAGCTCATGGTGCCTACTGCACGCGCCTATATCCCGGGCGTCACGCGTGAGGACCTGTACGATCGGGACCTGAATCTGACCATCGGCTTCAGGCATCTCAGAAGCCTCATCAAGACGTACCGCGGCGACGTACAGTTGGCGCTGCTTGTCTACAATCGTGGTGGCGTTGCAGTCGAGCTCGACCGTGAGCTCGGGCTCGATCCTTCGAACGGATATGATCGGATCGTGCTGAAGGGTTATCGTGGCAACGGCGTACTCGACGACTGACGCGACCCGGAATTCGCGTCTGCCGGGCGGCCGGCTCCGAAAGGAGTCCGGCCGCCATTCCTTTAGCCCTGCTTCTTCGGTCGCGCGGCCGCGCGCACGCGAATGGCCTGGCCCGGATAGATCACGTTCTTTTTCAGGCCGTTCAGCGACATGAGGCGCGACACCGTCGTGCCGTTCCGGGCAGCAATGTGTGAAAGGGTCTCGCCCTTCCGCACGATGTGCACGCCATTGACGGCAGCGCCATAGCGCTCGACCGAAGGGTCAGCCACGGCGAATGCGCCACTGATCGCGAGCTTCGTGGGAATGTTGATGGTCGCGCCCGCGGAGATCTTCGTTCCTTTGAGCTTCGGGTTGTACCAGCGTAGCTGCGTCGCCGTGATTCCGTGCCCCTTGGCCAGCGTCGCCAGCGTGGTCGCCTTCTTCACCTTCAACGGCGTCCAGGCGGCCCGCACGGAATCCGGGATAGCAACGAAGTCGTCCGCGAAGGTCGCTGGAGCGTAGCCCCGTGGCACTCGCACCCAGGTGTCGCCATCCGGAGGCGTGGTGCCGCGGAGGAGGTGCGGATTGTGCTCTCGCAGCGAATCGAGCGGCGCTCCCGTCACCAGGGTCAAGGCGGCGACCGCGGTCTTCGGCGGCACGAGCACCGAATCGTAGGCGTACGGCGCGACCGGTTCGAGCGTGATGCCGTATTTCCACGACTCCTTTCCGATAGCCGCCGCCGCGATGAGCTGCGGCACGTAGTTCGAGGTCTCGCGGCGCAGCGCCCGGGTCTCCGCCAGCGCAAAGAATTGATCATCACCCTCGTTGTCGCCGACATTGTCAGCATAACGAGTGAGCCCGCGGGAGACCCGGGCCGGCCCGCCGTTGTACGCGGCCGCCGCCAGGTAGATGGAGCCGAACTGGTCCCGCAACGACGAAAGGAACCGGGCCGCCGCCTTCGTCGAGCGGATCGGGTCGCGTCGTTCATCGACCCACCAGTCCACCCGCAGGCCGACCCCACGCGCCGTCGCCGTCATGAACTGCCACATCCCGACCGCCGCCGCCCGCGAGTACGCGTGCGGATCGTATCCGCTTTCGACGAGCCCCAGGTAGTACATGTCCTCGGCGATTCCGGCCTCGCGGAAAGTCTTCCGGATCATGGGCTCGTAGCGACGCCCGCGCTGCATCCACGAGACGATCGTCGGCCGTGCCGGGCCCGTGAACTGACGCACGTAGAACTCAACGCGATCGTGCGAGAGATACGGCTTTATTTCGATGTCCCACGACGCTCCGGCCAGACCGCCTGGAGCCGACGCTCCTGGCGCTTCCAACAGGTCACCAACGAGCCCCGACGACTCGAGGGGTGTGGGGAGCGCCGCATCGGGTATTGCCAGGAGGGATGCGGCGGGGTTTGCAGTGGGGTTGGCTGGGACGTTTTCGGCGGACGTTGCAGGAAGCGCCGCGGCGGGCTTTGCAGGGACGGTCGCGGCGGGCTTGGAGACCGGCTTTGCAGTTGTTTTGGTCGTGGGTTTTGCGGCGGTCTTCGACGACTTCCCCGTCTCGGTTTTGCGGGAGTGCTCCGGCTTCTCCATCGCAGCCGGTGTCGCGGCAATCGCGGAATCCGCGACCACCTCGGGCACGGTCTCCGGTCGCGGCAACGGCGCGCACGCCCAGGCGGCGAGAACTGCAATCAACGGGATTCGTGCGCGACCGGTCATCTCGTCGTTGGTTGGAGGCTTCAGTGAAATAGGCGACGTTCCGGTCCGGCCTATCTTACCCGTCGGGCGCACCGCCGCTACCCGTCTTCCCTTTGACGGAGCGGCCCCTCACGGGGTTTACCGCTCGAGGATCAATCTTCCGGTGGGACGCCCAGGAGACGGTTGGTGGCCTGGAGTGTCGCGAGGACCGCGCTGCGGAGCGGGTCACCATCGGCAATGCGGCAGCCGACCAGCTGGGTGGTCTTGCCTTCCCGCTTTGCGATGACGCTGACCATGACGACGTTCGCGTCGAACGCACGAACCGATTTTACTCCAACCATCTCGAACACGTCCTTGTGTCGCGTGAACTCGGCCAATGCTTTCAGGGTGGCTTCCACCGCCAGGCGAAGATCCGCAAAGGCGCTGGATACACCTTCGGCCCGGCCGACGAAACGCTCTCCGGCCTTCCACTCCAGCGTCACCGCCGCCGAACCGAGTCCGGACGGCAGTTTGCGAAAATCGAACCCTGCAAAGCGGAGTCGATCCGCATGTGTCAGGGGAACGGTTTCCGCCGATCCGGCGTCGCCGTTCGGAGCGCCACCGGCCATGGGAGAAGTGGTCATCGAGTTGAACCGGGGTGACTGAACGTGCTGTTGCCATACGACCAAAGCCGGGACAGGCAACCTCACCCATTGCCAGCACGCCTTCGATCACCTTAAATGGCCGGCATGGTGATCCGCGCCTTGTTCGCGATGCTTATCACAGCACAAACCATCACTGCGCAGGACCATGCAGCCGTGTTGAGTGAACGCGTGGTGGCCAGGGTCAGCGAAGTCCCCGGGGCGACCGTTGGAGTCGTTTTTGCGGAGGTCGGGGGCGGCGCCGCGATCTACCTGAACCCGGACTCGGTGTTTCACGCGGCGAGCACTATGAAAGTGCCGGTGATGATCGAGTACTTCCGCGGGATCGACGCGGGCCGTATCAAGCGGAATCAGGATCTGCTCCTGGGCACCGGGTTCAAGTCCATCGTGGACGGATCGCCGTACTCGCTGGACGCGGGAGTGGACTCGGACAGCTCGGTCTTCGCGCGCGTGGGTCAGCGCGTGCCGCTCCGCTGGCTGGTGGAGCGGATGATCGTCCGGTCGAGCAACCTGGCCACCAACACGCTCATCGAAGTGCTCGATGCCCGGAAGGTTGACGCGACGGCCAAGTCGTTAGGCACGACGCGCATGAAGGTGCTGCGCGGCGTCGAAGACGGAAAGGCGTTCCAGCAGGGACTGAACAACCAGACGTCGGCGCGGGACCTTGCGGCCCTGCTCGAGGCGATCGAGACCGGCAAGGCAGCTTCAAAAGCGAGCTGCCGTGAGATGATCGACATTCTCGCCCGGCAGGAGTTCAACGACGAGATCCCGGCCGGCCTGCCCCCCGGCACTCGCGTCGCCCACAAGACCGGCTGGATCACAGGCACGTCGCACGATGCCGCGCTGGTGTATCCGCCTGGCCGCAAGCCCTACGTGCTCGTCGTGTTGACGAAGGGGATTTCTGAGCGGCCTGTCGCTCAGCGCCTCATCGCCGACATCTCGCGCATGGTCTGGGAGTCACTGGAGGTCACGAAGTAGTCCGGATTCCGGGAGCGAGCGGGGGCCCCGCTGCCCGCTACCCGCTGCCCGCGA
>Ga0209640_10000227_pt1 | contig 41382 bp, 37 predicted proteins | sample RifCSP10_1_FD_184018 | JGI IMG/M metagenome (GOLD analysis project Ga0209640, IMG submission 184018) | Soil microbial communities from Rifle, Colorado - Rifle CSP2_sed 10_1 (SPAdes) (version 2) | ecosystem: Environmental > Terrestrial > Deep subsurface > Rock core/Sediment | place: Rifle... | reverse complement strand
TCGATCCATCGCACGCAAAATGAAGCTCGCTGCCTGGAAAAAGGAATTCTTCTACGAGCTCTTTGCTCATCTGCGATAGCCCTGCCCTTGTGGGGAGGGGTCAGGGGTGGGGGTGCCGCGAGTATGCACCGTTATTGAATCAAACAGCGACCCCCTCCCCAACCCTCCGCCACAAGGGGGGAGCGAGAGGAAGGGCTCCGGTGAGGGGCAGCGCAGAAGAATGGGAGGAAAACGGCAATGCTTAGACTGGCAAAGCGATTTGGTTCGCTCATCATCGCTTTCTCCGCGCTCATCCTCCCCGTCCGCGCCGAGACCTACCCCTCCCGCGCGGTGGAGATCGTGGTGGCCTATGGTCCCGGCGGCTCGACCGACATTGTGGCGCGCGCCGTCGCGCAAAAGCTGAGCGAACGGCTCGGCCAGACCTTCGTGATCCTCAACCGGCCGGGCGCCAGCGGCACCATCGGCATCACCGCGGCGATGCGCGCCAAGCCCGACGGCTACACGCTGTTCGTCGGCTACACCTCCGAGACCGTGGTGGCGCCGCAAATTTCCAAGACCCTGAACTATTCGGCGGTGGACGATTTCGAGCCGATCGCCATCACCGGGCTGGTGCCGGTGGTGCTGACCGTGTCCAAGAACATCAAGGCTAACAACCTGAAGGACTTCGTTGCGGAAATCCGCGCCAATCCCGGCAAGTACACCTATGGCGGCGGCGCCGGCAGCCCGCCGCATATCATGGGGGCCTGGATGAACAAGCTGAAAGGCCTCGAGGTCCGGCACGTGCCCTACCGCGGCGGGGCGAAGGCCATCACCGACCTGGTCGGCGGCCATCTCGACATGTTCTATGGCGGCGTCGCGGTGTCCAAGGCGGCGATCGATTCCGGGTCGATCAAGGCGATCGCGGTGACCGGCGACACACGCTCCTCGGCGCTGCCGAACGTGCCGACCTTCAAGGAGGCCGGCGTGCCGGAGTTCGATCTGGCGAGCTGGACCGTCATGCTGGCGCCGAAGGGCACGCCGAAGGAGATCGTCGAGCGCGTCCGCAAGGAAGCGCTGTCGGCGCTGGACGATCCCGCCTTGCGCAAAGCGCTGATGCTGCAAGGCGTCGAGCGCAGCGACAGCCAGGACGTGCGGGCGTTTCTCGCAAGCGAGCGCGACAAGCTCGGCCGGGTGGTGCGCGCGCTCAACATCACGATGGGCCAATGACACCGCGGGCCGCCGCCAAGCGTTGCGCTGCGCCGGGGCCCGGCAGGACGTTCCGACATTTGCCTGGAGCTGGGCCAAGTCCCTGATCGGTCATGGAAGTTCCGGAAGATTGGCGTGCTTCGAAAGCCGATGCAAAATCCTCCGTAGCGGCCGACGAACCGGCGTCCGCTGCATGGATGAAGACGACGTTCAGGAAGGTCGCAAGGTTCATCGGCCTGCTCGTTGTCGCCGGCCTGGCATGGACCGCCTGGGCCGCCGGCGCGTTCTATGATTTTCGCAGCGGATTGCAGGACGCCGACCCTGTCAGCCTGGAGCGCCGGGTCGACTGGAGCAGCGTGCGCCAGAGCCTGCGCGAGGACCTGCAGGCGAATCCACCTACGCAGAGCGGCGGCGATCGGACCGTCGACGCCCTGGTCAGCCGGCAGGGCATCGTCAATCTCTTGCGCACGGTAAAGCTTGACGAGCGCGGCTGGGAAACCGCCGCCGCGACGAGCTCCGGCAACGGGCAGGCGCGCGTGTTCGGCTGGCACCGGATCCAGTACGCGTCGTTCTCGGGAACGCCATTCGCACTGCGGGTCGACATCGGCCCGGACAGCGACAGCGTCAAGCGCCCTCTCGTCCTGCTGTTCAAGTGGATGGGCGACTGGCAGCTGACCCGCATCCTTCTGCCGGCCGATGCCGCGTTCAATGCGTTGCAGACGGCGCAACGTCCCTCGCCGCCGGGCGCCTCCGCCGCGTCGCAGCCGCAAGCGCGCGAACCCGGGACGGAGCGGGTGGAGCTCTACGAAGAGGATCCCTCCGATCCGAACGGCAAGCGCTACGCCGGCTCGGTGGTCTGGCGCATGGAACAAATGCCGCCGGCCGCAAGCGGCGGCTCGGGGCTTGCCGTCACGGCCCACGTCAGCGTCCCGGACCGGCCGCTGAAAATGACGATGGCGATCCGCCGCAATCTCGACAAGACGCTGCCGGCGAGCCACACGATCGAGGTCAAATTCGATTTACCGCCCGGTGCTTCCAGCAGCGACATCCAGGACGTGGCCGGCATCATGATGAAGCCGAACGCGGAGGCCGCCGGCCAGAACCTGGCCGCCATCCGCGTCAAGGTGAACAGCAATTTCTTCCTGATCGGATTGTCGGCGATCGAACTGGATATGCAGCACAACATGCAGATTCTCAGGGACCGATCCTGGATCGGCATCCCCTTTGTCTACAACAACCGCAGCCGCGCGCTTTTGGCGATCGAAAAGGGAAAGACCGGCGAGAAGAGCATCGCCGACGCGCTGACGCAGTGGAACACGGCGGCGGCGAGCGAAATCAAAGACAAGAAGCCCTGACACGGCTTCCGGCTACTCAGTTCACAGTCATTCCGGGACCGCGCCAACGGGTCCGGCCCAATTGGGCCGGCCCGATGACAGGCTCCGCGCGGGACCCGGAATCCAGACAAATAGACTTGAGTCTGCATCTGGATTCCGGGTTCGCGCCTTCGGCGCGCCCCGGAATGACCGAATCATTCATCCGGATTTGGTATGACGCACGCTTGTACCGGCTGCTGACCGCCGGGACGCGCGCGGTGCGAAGCGCAGGAGGGCGCAGGGGAGAGCTTGGGCCGGCGTTCTTTGGTTGCCGCTTTCTACCGGTGATTGCCTAGCTAGAGTCCGTGGCGCCGATGTCGGCCCTGGAACGACCGGATCGCGCGCAGGAGGTCGATCTTTCGGAACGCCGGCCAGTATACGTCCGAAAAGTACAATTCCGACGACGCGCTCTGCCAAAGCATGAATCCCGACAGGCGGATCTCTCCGCTGGTACGGATGATGAGATCGGGATCCGGGAGATCCGGCGCATAGAGGTAACGGCCGATCGCCTCCGGCGTTACCAGGTCGATCATCTCCTGCAATGGCTTTCCCTGGTCCACGTGCTGGCGCAGCAGCGCCTTGACGGCGTCGGTGATCTCCTGGCGCCCGCCGTAGGCGGCGGCGATGGTCAGATACATGCTGTCGTATGTCTTGGTGGCGGCTTCGGCGGCGCGCAGGACGGCGACGGTCGGCTCCGGCAGCATGCCAAGCCGGCCCACTGCCCTCACCCGGATTCCGCGCTGGTGAATCCCGGGAGCCTGCATCAGCTGAACGAGCTTGCCCTCGAGCGCCGCCAGGATGCCGCCGACGTCCTCGGCGTTTCGCGCGAAATTGTCGGTGGAAAGCACCCAAATGGTGACCGCCGGAATCCCGAGTTCGATGCACCAGTCGAGCAGATCGTCCAGCTTGTCGGCCCCGACGGTGTAAATTTCCTGCGGGTTGGTCAGATTGTGCCGCTGACCATAGCGCCGATTGCCGTCCAGGATGATTCCGATGTGGCGCGGTGCCTGGCCTGCCTGGACCGCATGGAGCAAGCGACGCTCATAAGCCCGGTAAAGCGGCCATAGCAGCCACGGCTGCAATTTTCGAACGCCGCGCCGCGCGGCTCCGGCAAGCCGAGCGAGCCATGCCGGACGCTTGGCGGGAAAAGATTTTTGTTCCGTTATGACATCTGCCGAATGAGCCACCGCTCCCACCCCTCGGTCGAATGCTCGGCGTGAAACGTTGGGCGAGCAACAATCCCACACCCAAATCTCGCCGAACCTCTTGCCGAGCTTACCGATTCGCGACCGTCCTCGGCACAACGATCAAGCCACATTTTATCTCATCCAAGCTTCTTCTTGCGAGCGTTGCCATGCATGGATGTGCGGCTGGCATAGCACGCCCGGCAAGCAGGGGTTAGCTCCGCGTGGTGGAAAAGTTCCGGTTCATCAAAGCAGAATTCACGCGATTTTGTGACGGAGATCACATCGTGACGCCGAGCAAGCGTTTAGAAGAAAACAAGCTAGACGCTGTGGGAACCAGACCCCCCGTAATGAGTTATCGGCCGGGGACATAATCAAAGCGAAACCTCGGCAAAAACCAGTTTGAATCCCGCGGGTTGCTCAGGTCCGCCGCAAACCCTGGGCCCTGAGGGTACGGCTGGCCGGAAGCGCTACAACGCTTCCGGCCAGTTTCATTTGACGCAGACACGCCTTTGTACACAGACACGCCGTCGCATTCCAAACCGGCACCGGCGCCTCCGATCGCAGCGCCGCCGGGGCGGGCTTTTTCGGGATCAGGCTCCATAGGGCGGCGCGGCGGAGCCAATTCGCACCGTCCGCTTGGCGCTCCTGTTCGCATCGTTGCGGCCGATGCGATGGACGCGCGGGTGACAGCAAGCGTGCGTTAAAGTCTTGGCAGCAATTCGCCTTTAGATTCCCGCGCATCGCTGGGGAATTAACGGACGACGGGAGGAGCACAATGTTGACGCTCGTCAGGCGTTTTCTAAATGATGAATCGGCCACAACCGCGATCGAATACAGCGTCATCGCCGCCGGCATCTCCGTTGCGATCATTTCCATCGTGCAGGGTCTTGGCTCGAAGTTCAACACCACGATCACGAGCGTCGCGAACGCCGTCAACTAGAGCGGTTTCCGTTCCTTTGGAATCGGAAACGCGCTCTAGATTGTTGCATTTGTCGCATTTTCCACGGCGAACCGCTGCACACTTCGCCGGAAAATGCTCTAGGCGACGGCCGCGCGCGGCGGCGGGATGCAATGGAATTCGCCGATCGCCAGGCAATCCGATGAATGGCGGCAATCCCGCCGGTGACACGAACCTTGCCGGGGCGGAATTCACGCACCGTCCATGTCGCGTTTCAGAGCTTTGACATTGGTGAGGCAATAACGGCGCGCGGACAGGCGGATGATTTTGCGCCGCTTCCACTCCGCCAAGGTGCGGCTCACGTTCTCGCGCGCAATCCCGGCCATCGCCGCAAGATCGCTTTGACTGATTTTCTGGCTGAACGTGATTATTCCCGCACTGTCTTCGTGGCCGATATGCTCTGCAAGATCAAGAAAGGCCCGCGCAAGGCGCCCCTTGACCGTCATAAAGCTTGTGGCGGCCAACACTTCGTCGGCCTCCCGCAAGCGCAACGCAAGCAGGGCCGTCAGGTACCTGAATATTTCCGGATGTTCCTTCGTGCATCGCTCGAATGCCTCTCGGCTGACGAATTGCAGCAGGCAATCCCGGATGGCGATGATCGATGCCGATCTCGGCAATCCGTCCAATACCGACAATTCGCCGACGATGGAACCGGGGCCTAGAATGGCAATGCTCCTCTCATCGCCCTTGCGCGAACTGACGACGACCTTCAGCAGGCCTTGCTCCAGCCGGTAGCAACCGTCGCCGGCATCGCCGGCAAAAAACAGCACACGATCGGCGGGGAGACGAATGCGCGTCGCGCCCGCAAAAAGAGTGGACGATATCTCTGCGGGCAGGCGTGAAAGCAAATTGGGAACTTGAAATAACGGCATCCCGCTCGTCCATCACGCCTGTGACGCTGCGCCAGCATTGGCTGCGAACGATAAGGCGAAGCCCTCCGTGCAAGGAAAGCGAGGCTTCCAATAATGCCTGCTATGAAGCCCAAAACGGATCACGCTATCAAGCCCACCAAAGACTGCGGCTTATTATTATACCTAATTCGCAAAGCCCGGTCCTGTTCCAGTAACGCGGCCACGGGCGGCCGATCTGTCCATTGCGCTGCGACGGCTGGCGGTATGTGAGCGTTGAATTGCGTTGGAGGTATTGTCTAGGGCGGTAGGCAGAAATTCTTGGCGGCGCATGGTCTTAAGGCGGGTACGATTTCTTTCGAACGGATGGAGAGTGGGATGAGCGGCATCATCGGGAACCTGTCGCGGTGCAACACGCACATAGGCATCGCAGTCAGCCGGACCAAATTATTTGGGAACACAAACGAGCGGTGCGGCGTTCGTCATGCGGTGCATGTGAAGTAAGCGGTCAGCGACGCGGCGTTGGCTTGGAAACTTAAAACGACTCTGGTAATAAAAGAGTGGCCGGTCGAATGCAAACTGCATCCGACCGGCCGTACCCCACGGACCCAGGGTTTGCGGCGGACCTGAGCAACCCGTAGGGATCCAAACTCGTTTTGCCGGGTCCCGCTTCGATCTTGCTGCAGGTCACCCCCGACCGACGACCCATGTTGGTCGGGGTTTCCTTTGACCCGCAGGGCGCGCCCCTTCTCTATTTCTCTCTATGCGCTTTCGGACCGCCGTGATGTGACGGCCGTCACACAACCAGTGAATTCCACGGCATCGTCTTACCCATCCACAACCGTCATTCGCCGTGCGGAAAGAATGGGCAAGGGTCGTAGGCCGTGAAGATCCGACACCGGGCGGCAAATAACCCAGCCGCCACCACGGGTTCCCCACACAGAAGGCCGACGGCTTGTGCGCCAGCGGGCAGGCGCCCAAGCGGGTGCGTTGATTTTCGGCCGCCGAGGAAGAGGCGCGGCGGCTTGCCGCAGACCGGGCAAGCCCGGGCCATCGGATGTCATCCCAGAGAGATACGTAAACATTGCTGGCTCGTTCGGGTTGCCCGACGGTAACGGCAGCCGGCGTGGCGCGTACCGCCGCACCGATCCGCGCCCACGGCGCGGTGCCGACGCGCGATCCCGCCGCTCAAGCGATCCATACGGCGCGTCAGAACGGCGGCAAGAGGCCGGGCGTCAGTTGCCGCCCGGACATAGGAATCACAGTGAATACTGCATGGCCCGCGTGCGCAGCGGCTCCCACATTAATCGTAATCATAGAATGAGGGTCCGCATCGGGCGATCGACGAGATATTGATACCGCTCGACAGTCCGGTTGGGAAAAAGCGTGTCCGAAATCTCGAATTCCTTCGATTCCTTCATTGCGGTGTTCAGACAGGACATCGTTAACGCCAGGATCAAGCTCGCATCTCCGAATCTTTCGCCGAAGCAACAGCGGGAGCTGTGGCAAATCGTCGAATGTCACGAGTGGTTCATTAAGATGCTCGCTCCCACCTATGAGGCCGAGCTCGAGCAGATCGACCGGGATCTGGAAGTGGCCTTGCGCCGGTAACCGGCCGGGAGCCGCGGCCCGTGCCCGACGCCCCCCTTCGCGGCCGGCGGCGCGCCTGATCTTTTCAACGCCATGCGTTGACGATCGGCGCCGAGGCCGCAGCGCTCAACCCGAAACCGCGCCGGTCAACTGCGAACGGACGAATTGATCGCTCAGCAGTTCCTCAAAATAAGCAATGGTGCGTTTCAGTCCGTCCTTGAGCTGAGTGCGCGGTGCCCAGCTGAGCAGCTCATGCGCCTTGGAAATATCCGGCCGCCGCTGGCGCGGATCGTCCTGCGGCATGGGTCGATGCACGATGCGCGAGCGCGATCCGGTGAGATCGATCACCGTGGACGCAAGCTCGAGAATGCTGAACTCCTCCGGATTGCCGATGTTGATCGGGCCGGTGACCGAATCGGGCGTTTCCATCATGCGGATCATGCCGTCGATCAGATCGTCGACGTAGCAGAACGAGCGCGTCTGTGCGCCGTCGCCGTACACCGTGATGTCGCGCCCGAGCAGCGCCTGCACGACAAAATTCGAGACCACGCGCCCGTCGTTCGGATGCATGCGCGGGCCATAGGTGTTGAAGATCCGCACCACTTTGGTGCGCATGTTGTGCTGGCGCCGATAATCGAAAAACAGCGTCTCGGCGCAGCGTTTGCCCTCATCGTAGCAGGAGCGCGGTCCAACCGGGTTGACGTGACCCCAGTATTCCTCGGGCTGCGGATGGACGTTGGGGTCGCCGTAGACCTCGGACGTGGACGCTTGCAGAATTTTTGCCTTCACACGCTTGGCAAGTCCCAGCATGTTGATGGCCCCGTGCACGCTGGTCTTGGTCGTCTGCACCGGGTCGCGCTGATAGTGTATCGGCGAGGCAGGACAGGCGAGATTGTAAATCTGATCGACTTCCACGTAGAGCGGGAAGGTCACATCGTGGCGGATCAGTTCGAAATGCTTGTGGCCGAGCAATGGCTCGATGTTGCGCCGCGCGCCGCTGAAGAAATTATCGGGGCAGATGACACTGGCGCCGCTCAAGAGCAGCCGCTCGCAAAGATGGGAGCCCAAGAACCCGGCGCCGCCGGTCACCAGGATCCGCTGTTCAAGATGCATCGTGGATATCCTATCGAGCCAGTCGGGCGACCCGGCGCTGCGCCGCCAACTCGACGTCGAACGCCGTCATGATAGTGGCTGCCATTCTCAATGGATACGACCCTTAGAGTGACGGAATAGTCGCCCGTCGCCGAATCGCGATCTCAGTTAACAGCGCCGCCGCGGCGATCGAACCGGGCCGGACCTATGGCGGTCCACGCCAAGCCAGGAGAACCTTGAGCATTCCCGCGCGGGCGATTGAAGCTGGGGACCGGATTCGGAAAATCCGGTGGGTCACACGGCAGATGAGACCGCATCGCTGGGACACCGAGCAAGCCGAGGGTCGGCCTGCACGCTGCGCTCAAATCGCCGTCCGCCGCGACCGGTTCCGGCCGGCGGAGCAGCAGCCATCCGTCGATTGGGGGGCCACGGGAAGGGCGCGGGAGGCCCACAATCGGCCGGGCGTCCGCTCCGACCGGGCCCCGATGGCTTGTGGGGGGTGCCGGCAGGCACGTGCGGCGGCCTTGGCCCCTTCCTCCAACCCCGTCGCCGCTCGGCCCGCCTGGCCTCGGCCAGGGCCAGACCGGGGGACCGGAAACCGGGGCCTGAACGGCATTAACCAAGGCACATAGGCTCTTCTCAAAGCAGGCAATTAACGAATAGGGTTTTCAGGGACTTAGACGGTATATTGAGCCGTGGGCTGCGGTTTTTTGTAGAAGTTCGACGATCCGCGGGAGGGGAGTATGCGAGTTCTGCTTGCTTTGGTGCTTTGGCTGGGATTCTGGAGCGGGGGAACCGCGCAGGCGCAGAGCCAAGGCCTGCAAGCGGGCGACAGCATCGCAATCTCGGTTTTCCAGGATCCCAAGCTTGACCGGCAAATGATCATTGGCCCGACTGGGACGATCTCGTTTCCGCTGGTGGGCCAGATCAAAGCCGCGGGGATGACGCCCGAGGCCTTGGCAAACCTGCTCAAATCGAGGCTGCGCGACAAGTACACCACCGACCTCGACATCACGGTCTCGCTCGTCTCGCTCGGCCGGGAAAACGAGGAGCTGAAGCCGCGGTTTTTTGTCACCGGCGAAGTCAAGACGCCGGGTTCCTTTCCGATCAGGACCACAACCACCGTCATGCAGGGAATCTCGCTGGCCGGCGGATTGAGCCCGTTCGCAGCCAAACAACGGATTCAGATTCGCCGCAAGATCAACGGGACCGATGCAATATTTGTGTTCAACTATTTGACTTTCGAGGACGGGACGGACCTGACGGCCAACATCGACCTGCGGCAGGGCGATGTCATCATCGTTCCCGAACGCGGCCTATTCGAATGAAAATTCCAAGCGGCTCGTCGATCGGTGGCGACGCAGTCGATCCGTAGCGGCGCTTGATCCGTAGCGTGGGACCGCAGCACTGTGCGTAGGGCGATACTGATTGCCGTTGCCTGCCTCGGTGTTTGGGTGCCGAGCGCCCGAGCTGTCGATTGGAACATCAAGTCCTCGTTCACCGAGACCCTCGAATTCAACGACAATCGGGCAATGCGCACCAATCCGGCGGGAAACTCATACAATTCCGTCAGCGCTCTTATGTTCGATGCACATGCTCTCACTCCGACCACTCGCCTCGATCTCAAAGGTGGTCTGACGTATCGGGCCTATTCAGGGCCGGGGGAAGCCGGCACAGTCAATGCGCTGGACAATAACGTCTCCGCCCGATTTGAGAAAACAACCAAGCTGACAACCTACAACCTGACCGCCAGCCGGAGTGAGCGCGAAACCGCTACGCTTCAACTTGAAGAAACCGGGTTGGCGACGCTGACAGGGTCCACGATCGTCGAGACGCTCGGCGGTGGGTTCAAACACCGGCTTGGACCGCGCGACACCGTCGCATCGCAGACAACCTGGAGCTCGACCAGCTTCACGGAGTCGAACGGCACGCCATTTACCAGCCTAACGAGCTCGCTGGATTGGACGCACAACGTCAATCCGATCACCGAATTGTTGCCTTCTCTGCAATTCCAGCACTTGAGCTACGATAATGCTGCACAGTCTGAAGTGACGTTCTGGCGGGCCATGATGGGGATGCAGACGCAGCTGAGCAGACGCCTGAAGTTCAAAGGATCGGCCGGGGGAGCATGGCTCGACAGCAAACAAAACAGTATCGCGGCCGCCAATCCGGCCGGCCTGACCTCCGGATCGGCGCTGGACTGGCTTGCGGACATGCAATTGACCTACCAGCCCAGCCACACCGTCACGGTCGGATTGACGGCGTCGCGTAGCGTGGGCCCAACCACGCTCGGTCAGTTTCTCAAAACCGATTCTTTTGGCGCGTCGCTGCAATATAGCATCAATCAGGTGTCGAACGTGGCACTTTCAGGGTCGTTCGCCCATCAAACGTCCGCGACCGCAAGCGCAGCCGATATACTCAGCGCGAGCGTCGCCTATAGCCGTCGCTTGACCCGGGAATGGCGCTCGCAGCTGTCTTACAAGTTCCAACAGCGCGACAGTGATACCGGTTCCGCGCATTCCAATGCGGTGTTGTTTTCGGTGACGCGCGAAGCCACTATCCTGCCCTAACGGTCGGACCGAAGACTTCGGAGCTATCGGGGTCGCGGAGAAGCAAAAACAAATTCAAGAAAAACGATCTAAGCTCAGTAATAATATCCAGCGCCTTTCTCTGCAGTCTTGTTGAGAACGACACGAACCACTTCTGCCGATTGCAAATGCTTACTGCATTGTTCGACGTCCGAGAGCGTTGACATGCCGACCGCGGCGACCAGTAGAACGCAGTCGAGCTGTGGCAAGATCGATATGACATCATCGGTCGCCAAGATAGGCGGCATATCGAGGACGACGACATGAGAGCCGTAATCCCTTCGAATGGCTTGAATCAGGCTGGCCATTTCGCGCGAAGCCATCCACTCGGATGAAAATGACGTCGACGTTTCGCAGGGCAGAACCGTCATTTGATTATTGCCGATGCGCGTTTGAACGACGGCTTCGGACAGGACCGTTCTCCCCTCGAGTACGCTGAGAATCCCATGTTCGCAATTCAGTCCGATGCTCGTCGCAATCTTCGGCCTTCCAAAATCCATATCGACCAGCAAGACGGACTTTTCCGGCTGGCGCGCGATGCTCAGCGCGAGGTTGATCGCAGTCAACGTCTTTCCGCAGCCCGGCGTCGGGGAGGTTACGGCGAGAAGCTGCCATTTTTGCTGATCCATGGTGCGCAACACCTGCGTGCGCAACATGTCGTACGGCTTTGAGCGCCGGTCCATGACATTATGCGATATGATCCGCATCGATTCGAGCTGATCCGGGTCAAGCGCAATCGTTCCGGAATTCGATCCATCTCCACCGTTGATGCCGATTCCGATATTGCTGCGCGGCAAATCCAACCCTGGCGACAGCGCCGGCTGTTGCGCCATCGTTCCGCCGCGCGCTTTGGCGAGTTCGACTGCCTGTCGTATGTGTTCCACCACCAACTCCGATCAAGAACACTGCAGAAATTTGCGGGACATACCGACAATCATCCCGTCATGCGCAGAAGAATTTTATCCCATACCTGATTCAACGGTATCCATAGGAAGTGTATCGCCGCCAGTCCCGCCAACACAGCCACAGTCGCAGCTAGCGCACCACGGGTGATCTGTTTCCTCGTTCGCAGCGATTCCGCCCTGGTCGAAATATAAGGAATACCGACGATCAGCCGGGAATCGATGATCGATGCAAGGTCCGAGGTCCCGCGTACGGTTCGATCCAATGTTTCCGCGGCGAAGATGCCGCCGACACCGGCCGCGAATGCCAGGCCGAACACCGCGAAAAGCAATTTCAGCCTTTTCCCCTTGACCGGATCGGTCGGCATGATCGGCTGCTCGAGAATTTCCAGACGTTCCGCTTGCTGGTCCCGTTCGAGGGTTTCACCGCGTCGCGCGATGGTAAGTTTTTGCGCGACATCGTCGAGGTTATTCTGGATCGATGTCCGTTGACGCAGCAGCGCTTCGAGGCCCGCGCCGATCTCGGCCGACTGGGCGGTCATTTTTTCCAAGGAGTCGATCTGCTGTTTGATCGGCTTCAACGCCGGATGGGATGGCGAATAGATCGCGGCCTTCTGCTGAAGCTCTGCCCGCAACGTCGCCAACTGAAGCATCACCGGCGCGGGGACGGCGTCGCTGTTCTTGCGCTTGAACTCGGCGAGCTGTGCCTCGACCGCGCCACGCGCTACTTCCAGCCGCTTTTGCTCCCGCACCAGAAATTGCGTCGTCTCCGCGGCGCGGTTGGTGCGACTGCGGGCGTCCTCGGTAAGGATCAGAGTGACCAGCTCGTTTGCAACTCTCATGGCCATTTCGGGGCGTTCATGTTCGAAGCTCACCGAGAAGGCGATGGTGTTGTTTTGGGTCGGCGATCTTCTCGCAGTCTCAAGCTCGATCGCCTTGATCTGGGTTCGCTCCCGCATTTTGTCGAGGATTTCCGTGCCCGACAGGCGACTGGTTCCTCCAAACAAATTTCGTTGACTGTCAAATGCATGAAACTTGTTGGCGATGGCGAGGAGATTATCTCGCGTCATGACGCGCTGCTCGATCACCTGGATGCGCGCGGCCGCGGTCGCCGTGACGGTGGGGCGAACGAGTTCTATGGGAATCTGCTGCGATTCAACGAGTATCTTGCCTTGCGACATGTAGGTCGCCGGCTTCAGAATTACGACCAGTGCACCAATCGTGACAGTGAGTACCGTCGGGAGAACAAAGAACAACCATCTTTTCTTAGCTATGTCAAAATAGTGCCAAAGATCGAGGCCGCGAGCCTGATCCTCGTATGGCGCTTGAAGTTGCGATTGGCTGTTATGGAGCATCAGTGTCCACGACCAGGGTGAGAGAACTCATACTTTCTTTCCGGCCGGATGGATGGATGGATGGATGGATGGCAAAACTATCATCACTCTCGCGCCGGCGATAACAAGTTAGTCTACATCCTTAATGCGGCCAGACTGCGCCGGCAAAGGTGGCGCTGATTGGCCTCTCCAAGACTGACGACTGGCTTGACGCGGTTACACCTGAACGGGCACGACCTCTCACCCCTTACGGCGACGTGCCAGCAGCCCAAGTCCCGCGAGCGCTGAGCCAAAGAAAATAAATAGGCGACGGCACTGACACGCGTCGTCCTTCCTCGGAAGGCGTCAGTGCGGCGCGACGAAGATTAGGGAACCCGCACGTTGCGGCAGGCGCGAGACATGACTTGTCCAGCATGTCCGAAGCGGCTTGAATCGCCGCTGCTGCCGCCGATCCAGCCCACAATGCCACGGCACAAGCGGACGCCGCAACCAAACACAGGTTCCTCGGGAGCAACGCCACCGTTCCGCCCGCTATCACAACGCCGGATACGTAGAATATAGTGTTTCGGGGTGGACGGCAAGGACCGGTAAACTCTATCAGCCTCTATCAGCGGAATTTAAACCTTTGATCGGGGCGATATCGCGCTTCTGGCTGTAGTTATTGCGTCCCCCGACAGTATTGGTGGGTGCGGCGGGCTAATCCCAAGAAATTCCCTGTCCTGGGGCCGTCGAGCCCAGCCAATAATCAACGTTAACGTCAAAACTCCAGGGTGGCATGCTTAATTTTCCGCTAGCCCTATGGAATTTTTCGATATTCTTGCTAACAAGGACCTAACGTGCGAAATGCAGTGACCGCCGTCATCAGGTTGCGATGTTGGATCGACACGATAGTTGGTCGAGTTCGGGTGCGCCCTGCGAAATCGCTCCTAATGAAGTCACAAGATCGCGCTTCAGTGCGACTTGAGCGACACGGGTGACAAGAGGCCGGTATGTACGAAGAGTTCTACGGGCTGCGGGATAAGCCGTTTTCGATCTTGCCCGATCCAGAATTGATCTTCTGGGCCCCCAACCACCGCCTGGCATTCGCCATTCTGGAATTCGGCATGTTGAACAGCGCCGGGTTTACCGTGATCACCGGGGAGATCGGGTCTGGAAAGACCACGCTCATCCGCTATCTCCTCCGAAAGCTCGACCCAGCCCTGAGCGTCGGGCTCATTTCGAACACGCCGCACGGCAGGGATGAACTGCTGCAATGGATCATGATGTCGCTTGGCCTGCCATTCAATGATCCCTACCCTGTGCTTTTTCAGAAATTCAATCGCTTTCTCTATGAGCAATACGCTAAGAGGCGTCGCACGATCCTGATCATCGATGAGGCGCAAAATCTGGGAGCAGAGGCTCTCGAAGAGCTTCGGATGCTGTCCAACATCAACGCCGATAAACAACAGATTCTACAAACGATACTGGTCGGCCAACCGCAACTGAATCAGCTCCTTCGAACACCGAAGCTGCTTCAGTTTGCGCAACGCGTTTCCTCAGACTTCCACCTCAAACCTCTAAGCCCCGACGAGGTTTCCCGCTACATCGAGTTTCGTCTTCAGGCGGTTGGCTCGCACGGTCAATTGTTCTCGCCGGAGGCTTGCAGTCTGATTGCCCATACAAGCTGCGGTGTGCCGCGCATCATCAACATTCTTTGCGATACCGCGTTGGTGTATGGCTATGCGGCCAACACCAACCGGATCTCTGCAGAACTGGTCCGAATGGTCATCGACGACAAGAAGGATTTTGGCGTCCTTCCGTTGGTGAATTCACAAGCCTTCACCGGGCCTGTTTTGGTCGATCAAGTTGAAAAGTGAGTGAGCTAAAGGCCATGGTTTCGTTACAGTTCGAACGAAACGCCGTTTCTTCCCGTGGAAAACTTCCGATCTCTTCGAATGTGATGCCGGGGCTTCTCGTTATCCTGGACAGCATAGCGATACTTTTGACCGCGCTCATCCTGTACGTGATGATTGTCGGCGGCCCTATCGAAAGCAGCGAACCCTATATCGCGGCCGCGGTCTTCATTTGGATCGTCACTCTGTTATTGATGAATTTTGCGGGTCTTTACCAATTCGAGGCCATTCTACGGCCGCTTGCTTTCGTCGATAAGATTGCGCTGGCTTTCGCAGTCACCTTTCTCTTCCTCTTGGCGGCGGCATTTTCGATCAAAATCTCTGCGACATTTTCGCGTCTCTGGGTTGGCAGCTTCGCGATCGGGGCTTGTGCCGCGACACTCGGGATTCGCTTTGGCGCCGCGCAGCTCGTGAAGCGACTTGCAGACGCGCGGATGTTCACCCGGCATGTCATCGTCGTCGGCGTCGGTGAACAGGCACGAAGGCTGTTGGAATTTCTTGATAAGTCCCCGTCACGCTTCATCACCGTGCTCGGCGCTTTCGGGGATCGACAGTTTGACGATGCGAGCGGCCTTTTTCGCTTTCCGAATTTGGGCGGGATCGATGACATCGGCGCTTTCGTTCGAGACAACGCCATCGACGATGTCATAATCGCATTGCCGTGGTCGGCCGATCAGCAGATCTCCGCAATCGTGAACAAGCTGCGTGAATTGACGGTGAACGTCTATCTGAGCACGGACATCATCGGTTTTCATCTGCCGTTTCGACCGCCTCCCGGGCATTTTGGCAATATACCGCTGGTCGAAGTCATGGGCCGGCCCTTGGCAGGATGGGGCAAGGTTCAGAAGGCGATACTGGATTACGGCCTCGCGATCATCTTGATCGTGCTGCTGCTTCCGGTGATGGCGCTGATTGCGATTGCCATCAAGCTTGATAGCAAGGGTCCGGTCGTATTTCGGCAAAAGAGGTACGGATTTGTCAACAAAGTCTTCGAGATCTACAAGTTTCGCACCATGCGGCACGAGGAAGTGGATTGTCGGGGCCGGACGCTGCAGGCCACCCGTGACGATCGGAGGGTGACGCGCGTTGGTCGCTTCCTGCGGCGGACGAGCCTCGATGAACTGCCGCAACTGTTCAATGTCCTGAGCGGAACCATGTCACTGGTCGGCCCGCGGCCGCACACCATTGATCACAATGAACAATATTCGCAAACGATCCGCGGATATTTCGCCCGCCATCGAGTCAAGCCAGGCATCACCGGCTGGGCCCAGGTCAACGGGCTGCGAGGCGAGACAAAGGCGGTCGAAGCCATGGAAGCCAGGGTCAAGCACGACATCTATTACGTCGAGAATTGGTCTTTGCTTTTCGATCTTCACATTCTGGCGATGACCGCAATTGTTTGCCTTACCGGACGCAATGCCTACTAGAGTCTGATCCAAATCAATTGAATCGGATCAGGCTCTATCTCTTTATTTGAGCACGATCTTCTTCGAAATCCGGCTGCCACCCCGGATCAAGTCCGGGGCAGGCTTTTTCGGGACCATGCTCTGGGGCCCGGGTTCGTTAATACCAATCCTCAGATTGACTGACCCACGACCGCCCAATCGCGGCAGGCGATGGACATGATTTTTCACGGCTAGTCGATGAGCGTGTTCCAGGCGTAGCAGCAGTGATCGACAATATCGTCAAAAGATTTGAAGACACGATTTGACAGCCAGTTCTGCCGCATGAACTGCCAGATGTTTTCTTGCGAATTGAGTTCGGGCGAGGGCAATGGCAAGAGCGAGATGTTGCTGGGAACCTTGAGAGCTGCGGCGCCATGCCATCCGGCTTGATCGAGGACGAGAATGGCATGAGCGTCGGGGGCGACTTAGGTTGCGATCTCGTCGAGATGAAGCTGCATGGCTTCGGTGTTGCAGGCAGGCAGCACGAGGGCGGCGCCAGTTCCACGTTGGGGGCAGACCGCGCCGAACAGATAGGTCGATTGGGTGCGTTGATCGTGGCTGGCTCGGGGATGCGAGCCTTTCCGGGCCCAGCGATAGGTGAGCTTGTTCTTTTGGCCGAACCTCATCTCGTCCTGGAACCACACTTCTATCGATGTGCCCGGTGCAAGCTCCTCGCGGATTTCCGCTACGCGTGCGGCGACGTTTTTTTTTAAAAGCCTCCATGACCTCGGCGTTCTGCTTGTAGACCTTCGGCCGCGCGCTCACATGCGAGAAGTCCAATTCCTTCAAGGCGCGGTACACCGTGTCGTCGGAAACCGAGAGGCCGAACTCCTCGTGCAGTCGCATGATCAGATCGCAGGCACGCCGGCGCACCACGCCATGGACCGCCGGAATCGGGCCCTCGTCCACGATCCGAGCAAGAAAAGCCTTGTGCCTGTCGTCGAGCTTGGTAGGCACGCCCGGTGAAGGAATGTTGACAAGACCGTCAGGCCCCTTCTCGTTGAACCGGATTACCCAGTCACGCAACATCTGACGGTCCATGCCGCCGATCTTCGCTGCCTCTGTCCGCCATGCCCGTCGAGCACCACCGCAATCGCCAGAAGTCGCCGCGCTTGCGCGGAGTCCTTCGCCGGCCTGGCAAAGTGGCGAACCGCGCCGCTCGTGTGGTCTGACCGCACCGCAATCGCTCGGCCCATGGCAAACGACCCTCCGTTTGCCATCTTGAATCATTTTGCGGGCGATTTGGGAATCCCCGGAGAGTCAGACAATCTGCGGATTGGTATAAGTCCGCCACAGAAGAGCGGCGACTAGGCAGTCGGAGGCGAGGAAGTTGCGCGCTCCTGTCGTAGCGCGTGGCATTGCGCCTGAGTCGCAAATCAGGCGTTTTGCCGCCTTGCCTCTGGAGCATATTCCACGGGCCTTGAGTCAAGTGCCATCATGGCCGGGCTTGCCCGCCTCGCTGCGCTCCGGCGCAGCGGGTCCCGGCCATCCACGTCTTTCTTCTGAAACGGTAAGACGTGGATGCCCGGCACAGGGCCGGGCATAACGGTGAAAATGTTGGCGCATGCCAATTGGAAAATTGCCCTTGGGATGAGCTGCTCGCAATCGGCCAATGGTGCGTCTCGCCGGCGGTCCAGAGAATGGCGAGAAAGCGGCACTTAGCGGGTGCGGTGATCTTTGCATTGCGCCCGCCTCGCGAGCGGCGAATCGCCGGCTTCTGCTCCCCCAATTTCCGCCAGCTGCCGAGTGGCGTGCGTTGATGTGCGTGAAGTCAATCAATTGCGCAGCTCTGGACACTTCCCGCGATCATTGGAACGCGCATGCCGCTCCAAGTTCTATTTGTTGGGCGCTGCCGTCTGCCGCTGCGGAGCAAAGTATGACCAAAGCTGAGATGAATTAACTGGGCGGTATCAACACTGTCCCAGAAACCTGTGAAACTTGGACCGTTCCAATAAAATCAATTTACTCCCGCTTGCTTCAGCCCAGCACGTATCTTCTCCTGCAAGCTGTTGTCGTTTGACGCCAAGGTTCGCGCTTTTTCGAGTTGCTCCACGGCCTTGGTATTTTGCCCAATAGCAATGTAACTCATGCCCAGATGATAGCGAACCGTAGCGATACTCGGGAGTTCGGTCGCGGCTTGTTCGAGCAGAGACGTCGAATCTTTAAAGTTTCCCCGACGATACTGCACCCAGCCAACGGTATCCTTGAAATGTGGTATCGGTGATTTTTGCAGGCTTGCGACCAGCGAATAGGCGCGATCGAGGCTTGCCTCGTCCGTGCGATGATCCGTCAATAAACTGGCTAGATTATTGGCGACAACCATGGAGCCTGGCTGGTCCTTCAGCAGCGAATCATATTCGCTGATGGCGGCGTCGTAATCGCCCTTCAACTCGAAGGCGCTCGCCAGAGTCATCCGCAACACAAAGTTCCGCGGCAGCTCCTTAAGGCCAGCACGAAGTACCTTGATCGCCTCATCGAATTTCTTCTGTTGAAGATGGAGATTGGCGAGCGCCCGATAGCCAACAATGTCCTTCGGCTGTTTGTCGATTGCGGTCTTAAAACTCTTCAATGCCTGCTCTGGAGCATTGTTGAGAAGTTGCGTGGATCCCAGGAGCACAAGCGCCTCGGCATTTGCGGGATTTTTTTTCAGAACGTCTTGTAGAAAGGCAGTTGCCTTATCCGTCTGCTTTGCGCGCACGAATCCTCTGACCAGCGCGACCATCGGGCGTACAGCGGTAGGAGCTTCATTATAGGCACCCTGAAGAACCTGAATGCTTTCCTCGAATCTGCTTGCTCCGCTGAGCGCATCTCCAAGAATCTGATCTGCAATGCCCTTGGCATTACCAATACGTCGTAGCGAATTGGCGATCTGTTCGGCGCCAGCCCAATCCCGATTTGACAGCTTAGTGTTCGCCCAAGCCGACAACACTTCGACGTTGTTTGGCCAGCGCCTGGCCAACTCTGTCAGAATATCGTCTGCGCGGGCACTGTTTCCCCGACGCCCCAAAAAGCTGACATACGTGAGCCCAATTCTGGCGTTGAAATTCGAAGCTCTCGTGGCCTCGGCATACTGCTTATCCGCCAAGTCAATTGAACCCATCCGTTCATACGCGACGGCCAGCAGCAACATAAGATCGGTGGCTCGTGGCTGGTCATTGAGGGCCTGACGCAAGTCGGAAACGGCAGGATCCAACTGACCACGATCCATGCGAATCAAGGCACGAAATTTCAGTCCAGTGATGTTCCGGCTGTCCTTGCGAAGGATATCTGAAACAAGCTCTTCGGCCGCCTCGAATTTCTTTGTTCCGATGTACAGCCCGGCCAGGGTGTTCTGTGCGGTCAAAACGTCTTCCGGAGCTTTCACGTTGCTGATCAGACTCTTCAATAATTCGATGCTTTCATCGCCTTTGCCCTGGGCAAGGTAAAACTGTGCCAATGCAATCTGATAAGGGAACGCCTGCTTGCCGGCGTTGATCCGCGTCAGTATTTCCTGCTTCGCCGCGTCCGGCCCTTTGACTACATTCAGAAATCGTACAATGTCCAATCCTGCTTGGACATTGTTCTCGTCTGCTGCGGCTAAGGTTCGCAATTCCCGCTCAGCATCGTCCAGACGTTTCTGGTCGAGGTAGAGCTTGACCAATTGGCGACGGAACACCAATCCCGGCGGATAGGTCTCAACGAGATTCGTCAGCAACGATTCAACTTGTTTGAGATCGCCCAATCTCTCGTAGAGTTGAAGCTTGAAGAGCTGAATGCCGAAACTCGACTTATCGGCCGCAGGTGCACGATTAAGAATCTCCAACGCACTCTTGTGGTCGCCACGCGCCATTTTCTCCGCGGCAAGGACGATCGTCGCCTCAGTGTTGGCGGAGTCGATCTCCAGTGCTTTCTGCGCTTCGCGAATCGCTCCATCGCTGTCACTACGCCTCAGGAGGATAGCCGCCTTAAGAGCGAGGGCGCGAGTATGGCGATTGTCCAGTTCGAGCGCCGCGTCCACCAGTTTGAGAGCATCGTCCAAAGCGTTGCCAAGAAGCAGAAGCCTTGCGAGTTTCAGCTTCGTATCAATGTCTTTCGGATCAAGTTCCCCAATCCTACGTAACGTTGCGGCCAGGCCCGCCCAGTTTTGGCTATGCTCTTCGACCTCGGCGAGTCCGCGCCACGCGACAACAAGCTCTTTGTTCCATTGCACCGCATTCTTGAATTCAATGCCTGCCTTCACATAATCCTTTTGCGCCAGGTACTTCGTGCCCTGTTCGTAATAGCCCTGAGCGCGCTGCTCCGGCGATCCGCTGCAGCCTGCAACAAGAAGCACAGCCAATAGCAGAAGGGTTCGGCGAACGCAGTTGTTTGAGCAGTTGAGCATTTGCAGCATAATGTTACTCTTCAATTAGCCGCCATGCGCGCGATCGCGGGCCATCTTGACGTCGGCGATTTTTTCTGGCGGCAAGTATAGTTTCAAATTCGGCTCCAAATCTCGTATGAACGACTGCAGGCGCGCATCGGCATCCTGTTCGCTTTCGCCTGGACTGAGTGTCGTCGTTAGCCGCACCAACGCACCATCCGTCCTGTTGCGCGTCACGGCATCGACCAGCAAATACCATTTCGACCAATATTCGTTGGCAACGTTCCGGCCGCGCTGAACAAACCAATAATAGACAAGTTGCTTGCTGGAGTCCTTTTCGATGATCACACGATTCAACGGTAAGGTTAGCTTGAGCGCATCATCCTTGTAGCTTGTGCGCTCGAACCTGGTTATTCGCCAGCCGCCGCTGGGAATGCATACGAGCGGTGAGTGCGGGGAGGTGCCCTGTCGCTGAGTCGCATAGTAGGCGACGTAGAAGTTGACCCAGCTGCCATTGGCTGCCTTGTAGTCGGACAAGATGTAGTCATCGAGGCTGAGCTTGTGTTCGACCTGCACCTGCAGCAAGGATGGACGCCCTTCCCATTGCCCGAACTTGGCAGGAAATGTCACAAAGCGCGCACGTTCCGGGAAAATTTCCTGCCGGGTCGACAAAAGGAAAATTGTCAGACCCGTAGCGCACAGCAGCAGCAGGCCGGCTGCGAGCGGCGCGCGACTGGCGCCCGCACCCGTCGCGCGCGGCCGGCTGGCCACGACTTCGGGCAGATAGAACACGCGGAAAAAGGATTTTCCCGATCCTATGCGCAGAATATAAATCTCCACCGCCAGCATTCCGGCACACGCGATAAAGATGACCCAGCCTTCGAACAGGTGCAGCGCACCGTCAGCCATCGACGAGCCCCAGCGATCGACCAGCACGCCAATCACGCCGATGCGAAAACTGTTCATGAAGATCGTGATCGGGATCGTGGAGAGAAACACGATGGTGCGCTTCCAGAGCGGTGCCTGAAACAGATAGGCGGCCAGGAAGCCGAGGCTCATGAGTGGATAGAGATACCGCAGGCCGCTGCAGGCATCGACGACTTGCAGCTTGTAGTTACCCAGATCGATGACGTTCCCCGATAGATAGACGGGGATTTGAAAGAGCCTGATGAACTCCACGCCCAATGCCGACGAAATGAGCTGGAGCCGCCACGACAAAGCAGCGTCGAGAAAGTAGGGTGTGGGAATGGCAAACAGCAGAAACACGATCGGAATAAACGATACCTTGAGCAGCGAATACCCGCCGGCGCAGAGCACGATGCCCGTCAGAGCGACAACAAAGCCGACCTGAGACAACAGATAGAGCGCACTCAACTTCCCCATGACGTGCATGAGCGCCGCAAGCAGGATCACGACTAGCCCGCTCCATGCCGGTCGGCCGATGCTTTCGATCAGCGCGGCGCGGCGCGACCAAAGCAGCCATGCGGTGATGAGGGGAATGAAAAATCCGTGACTGTACTCCTCCTGCCGAATCCAGCGGTCGACTACGCTCTGCAGCGGTACACTGAACGCAACGACGCTGACAAGCGTCGAAAGACCGACGAACAAAGCTATCGTGTAATGGTTCTTGTTTATCGCGCCGGCGCGGGCAAATCTGACGGATTGGACTGATATCATGCGCGCCTAATCACCGGAAAGCATGAATTCGGCCCCATTGAGCCGGAACATCGTGGCAATATAGCGGGATTTGCCGGTAACATTGAGGCGCATCCCGCGGCTTTCGACTTGTTTCCTTACCATCAGCAGAAGCCCGAGAAATCGGGCGTCGATGGCGCACGTATTGGCCAGATCGATGCTAATCGGTCGGTTTGCCGAAATTGCGTCCCGAAACCACGCACTGGCCTTGTCGACGTGTTGCGCGGTGGCGGAGCCAGACAGACTTAAAATCACACCGTCAGGAGTTTCAGAACGCTTGATCAGAAGGTCCTGGACGTGTCTCGCTGCCACCAGCCGCTGCCATTGTGCCGCCAGGGCGAGCGGCAGGACATTGGTTAACAGCAGTCGCAGCAGCACGGCCCCATCGCGGGCATAGCGCTGCCACAGATGCGGCTCCTCCTTGATCCGCCACAGCCACTCGAGGCCGAGTTTCCGGACGCCGACGGGGGCCCGTTTGACGACGCCGGCCTGGAAATTGATGGCCGCGCCGAGCTGCGCGCAGACCGGCGTCCGCAAACGGCCGTGATTCCTGTGCAGCCAGGCTTGTCCCTTGCCAGCGCTCAAAGCCACCGCCAGGAAATCTGCGCCGCTTGCGTTGATGGTATCGATGATCTCGTCCGTGCTCATGCGGTCGACCGTGCCGTAACCCGGATACATGGCGCCGACGCATGTCAGGCCACCCGACGCGCCGTTGAGCGCACGCGCCGCGGCCGTGGCGATGCCCTCGGGACCTCCGAACAAGAATACCTTCAATGGCCGCACGAAATGCCGTCTTGCCTTGAGCATGTCGAATATGTCGGAGCCGGCGATCCGCTGCCGGATCGGCAATCCGATGAGCCGGGCGATCCAAACGATCGGCATGCCGTCGGCTGGACAAAGATCGCTCTGCAACACCGAATTTCTGAATTCCGGGTCGGACCGGCTGTTGATCAGAAAGTTGAGGTTTGGCGTCGATATCAGATAGGGAGTGGAACTTGCGGACGCGGCTTCGATTCTGCGCATGGACTCCGCCATATCGACGGCGTCGATCGGCAGCCCCAGCACACAATAGACCTCGCGCGCGAGATCATCCGGCAGCGCTGCGCCGGCAATTGCAGGGCGGCGATAAGCCCGACGCGCGGTGCCGGCGGACTGTTGCAGCGCTTGGCGACGCGATCGCTGTGCAACCAATTGCTGAGGCGTCACGCGAAAATCTCCAGCCCCGCGCGCGGCCGCTTCTTGGGGCCTCGCAACACACGGCGGCCGACCTCGCCGAAACGGGCTGCATCGGCGGCCACGATCGGCGTGTCCAAGCTTGGAGAACCGGCGCCGTCATTGCTGACCGTCACCGCTCCATAGCTGAAATCACCGCAGCCACTGCTGCGGCGTTCGATATCCAGCTTGTGTGTGGTTGCCGGCGCGGCTGAACTTGGGCCCCAACCCGTCCCGCGCGCACGCCCGGCAAGGGGCGCAGTACGCCTCCCACGCATCACCAACTCCTTCAGGCGCCGCCATGTTATATCGCCTGTTAGCTTTGCGTTAGTCAAGTTTTGTTGGAAAAAATTAACGATACCAAGGGGTTGGATTGAAATTTGGTTACCGCGCCTGTTGCCGCCGCCGGCGCAAAACAAAAGCCGACTGGTGACGCGCTCGATACGCGCCCCTGCTGGCGCCACCGTGCGAGCAGACGGTCAGCGGACGCACGGAATGCAGCTCATCATGCTGGCGATCCGAGCGATCGGCATGCCGGCCGCAGGACAGAGATCGCTCTGCAACAGCGGGTTCTTGAATGGTGGGTCAAACCGACTGTTGGTCCGAACCTTGAGTTTGGCAGTCGAAACCGGAGCGGGGCGTACGACTCGCCGCGGCGGCTTTGCCCCTGCGCGGCACTTCCACCATGTCGACCGCGCGCTAGATCATGCGGGGGCAGCGCGTAGGCAATAACGCTGGCCTGGCTGTATCGCGAGATGGTCCGCGAAAATCCTCAGTCGGCCCGCGCGCCATTGCTCTGCGAGCCGCGAATGATTTTTTCGCCGTCATTGGCCGGGCTTGCGTCAAAGAAGAAATCGCGTGATTGCCTTCAACCGCGCGATTGCGCAATGCGCATGTGCGGTTGGCTTAGATGACCTACTTTACCCGGCGGCGCCGTATGCTCAAGGCGGCCATGCCGATGATGCCTGAGACAAACAAGATAAGAGCCGGAGGCAGAGGCACCGTGGTTTGCCCTGGGGGGGCTCGTCGGGCCCGGTGACCGTCGCGATCAAATATTCCGCCGTGTTTGTCCCGTTGAACGGCGATTGGGATTGGAACAACATTTTTAAAAATAGCGGGTCACCACTCACAATACCGAGCGAGAGGTTCAAAATTTGTTGCGTATTGGAGTTACCGCTCAGGGTGCCGTTTGTCAGAATCGTGGAAATATCGGTAATCCAGGGGGTAATCGGGGTATCGTCCGCACTTACAACTTGCAGCTTCTCCAAGAATCCGGCGGGATCGTTCGCGTTATCGCTATTCTTGCGAGGAGCGATGCCGATGTCGTTGAAGGAACTGCTATTGGTTGACTGGGCGAGGGCGGTGCATTCGCTGCCTGCACATGCCCCTCGCGTCCCGGCAGCAAATCCTTGATCCGATCCCATTCGTCGTCGTGTAATCCATAGCGGCGCATCGGTCGGCCCTCCTCAAAGCCGACCGCCCATGAATCACGCGACAACTGATTTGGGAATCCCCTAATTGAGGACAGGCCCTAGGCTTGGACCGCGCGCCGACGCCGGCGCCAGCCAGCAATGCCACCGGCCCCAAACAGCACGCTGCCCATCAGCAGGAAGCCAGCGGGGAGCGGCACCGGTGGATTCACACGTGACGGCAAATCCACCGTGCCGAAGATCACGTCATTGGCGCAGGTCATTGCCCAAGCAAAGAGAACCGTGTTGCCCAGAAGCCCGTTTTCGTTTTTGATCAAAAAGGTCAGCGTCTCGGCGGCTTCATCAAACGCAAAAGTGGCATCCTTAACCTCCGGAGTAAGACTGCCGGTATAGCCAACGGCCTGATCCTGACGATAGCCGCTGGGGTCAGCAGGGAAGAAAGATGTCTGCACATCCGAACCAGTTCCATTAAGGCTAAAGAAACCTGTATTTCCGACGGCTGTGCGGAAACCTGCTGCGCCCACAGCGGTTGGAGGCGCCGCTTTTCCAGCGTCGGGTCCACCGATGATGGGCGTCGAGCCCGGCATGTTCACGACGTAATCAAACCGGCTCTCATCGCCCACATACGTGTCGCTCGCGGTAGCCCCCCCCGTTACCCCTGTGGCAGCGGGGAACGGGATCGTGGCCGAGGAACCGATGAACAGAGATCCGAAACTCGTCCCCGATGGGCTGGTTCCCCCAGAGTATGGGCTGTAATTCGTATGGATCACAATCTGGAGGTCCTTGGCACCCACGGGACCAAGGACGTTGACGTCCATGCTATAAATTTGGAAACGCGACGACGATGAGGATTGGTAAACATCCCTGTCGGTGGGGTTCCCGGCGTTCACTCCGCCCCAGTACTCGTTCGCGCCTGCTGAGAGGTCAGGATTGGTATCAGTGATGGATGCTGCCTGCGCGGATGACGCCAGCACCACTGCAACCACTGCGCCGGCAACCAAGCCAACCCACGCCGACCCCAACTGGCGTCGGTACATGACAACCCCCGCTCTCTTCACTAAGCTGCAAATCCAGGTTAATCGGCGGTAAACGTGCTGTCAACGGCAAGACACCGCAAGACCCGCGATCCGTTCGCCTTGCCCGATCGCAGTTTCGAGGGCCCACTGCTGCACGCATTAAGAGCAACATACGGACAGAACAACCACCTATAATTGCCTGGTCGAACCGGCGCAAAAAACCGGCGCAAGGATCAAGCTGAGATGGCCTTGCCCCGCCGTTCATGCCGATGCCGGGAGTCTGCGGCAGAAATCAGAAATCGACCGGTCATTGGTATCGAGAAAAAAGGACGCCGCAGCATTGCCCTGACGGCCCGTGGAATTTCCCGCCGGATTGCTTAATCCCAAAATTCCGTAGAATTTTAAAAGCCTTCTGTGAGGATATGAGCCGGCTCCCCACGATGCGTGACCAATGGTCGGCCGGAATCGGTTCGATTGGGCGAATAAAAGCTGCTAAGGATTGATGCGGTGCAACGTGCGATACGCGGTGCGATACGCGCAATTGAATTAGCCTGCAATGAGTAGCAATTCGAGCACGTCCGGGGCTCTCCCGCGGATTATCGTGCCAAAACGGTACGTCGACGATCGCGGCTGGTTCTGCGAAAGCTTTCATAAGGCACGGTTGCACGCGCTTGGGATCACCTGCGACTTTGTCCAAGACAACCAATCGATCTCCAGCCGCGCGGGTACGCTGCGCGGCCTGCATTTCCAGCTTCCGCCGACCGGCCAGGCCAAACTCGTCAGCGTGTTGCGCGGAAAAGCTTTGGATGTGGTCGTGGATGTCCGGCGCGGCTCGACGACCTACGGCAAGCACGTTTCAATCGAGCTGTCAGCCGACTCGGGCCGCCAGCTTTACATTCCAGCGGGCTTCGCACATGGATTTCTCACGTTGGAGGACGATGTTCTGCTGATGTACAAGGTCTCGCAATACTATGCGCCTGCGCACGACGGCGGAATTCGCTGGAACGACCCTGACATCGGCGTTCCCTGGCCGGTCAAGGATGCCGACATCGTCATCTCGGACAAGGATCGCCGGCTTCCGTATCTGAGGGAATTTTCCAGCCCATTTCCGTATGACGGCCAGCCGCTCGCGCCGTTGTCGGCTATCGAGCTTGGATGACCGCGAAGGTTTCCGGCATGAAGATCATGGTCACCGGCGGAGCGGGCTTCATCGGATCGGCGGTGGTGCGCCACCTCATTGGCCGCACCGATCACGCGGTGCTGGTCGTCGACAAGCTGACCTATGCCGGCAATCTCGCCTCGCTTGCCTCGGTTCAGGGTCATCCACGTTACCGCTTCAGCCAGACCGATATCTGCGATCGCTCAGCCATCGCCGATATTTTCTCCAGCTTCGATCCCGACGCCGTGATGCATCTGGCGGCGGAGAGTCACGTCGACCGCTCGATCGATGGCCCCGCCGATTTCATCAACACCAACGTCGTCGGCACCTTTGTCCTGTTGCAAGCCGCGCTTGCGCACTGCCACGGGCTTGCCGGCCGGCGCGCGCAGCAATTCCGCTTTCATCACGTCTCGACCGACGAAGTCTATGGCGCGCTCGGCGACGAGGGTTCGTTCACCGAGGACACGCGCTACGATCCGCGCTCGCCCTATTCCGCCAGCAAGGCCGCATCGGACCATCTCGTCAGGGCGTGGGGCCAGACCTATGGGCTTCCGATCGTCGTCACGAACTGTTCGAACAACTACGGCCCGCATCAGTTCCCCGAGAAGCTCATTCCACTGTCGATCATCAAGGCGCTCGCGGGCGAGCCCATGCCGGTTTACGGCAAAGGGCTCAATGTGCGCGACTGGCTGTTCGTCGACGATCACGCGGAGGCATTGACACTGGTGCTGGAGCGGGGCCGGGCAGGGGAAACTTACAACATCGGCGGCAATGCCGAGCGACGCAACATCGATGTCGTCAACGCCATCTGCGATGCGATGGATCGCCTCGCGCCGCGCCCGAACGGGGTGCCGCATCGCGAGCTCATCACGTTCGTGTCCGATCGCCCGGGGCACGATTTCCGCTACGCGATGGATTTCGCAAAGCTCTCGGCGGAGCTCGGCTGGCAACCCAAGCATTCCTTCGAGTCGGGCCTGTTCTCGACCGTGAAATGGTATATCGAGAATCGCGCCTGGTGGGCGCCATTGCTGTCCGCGCACGACGCCGGCATTCGCCGGGGCCTTGCGAAGAGCGCGTGACGGATGCGTTTCCTGCTTCTTGGCGGCACCGGCCAAGTCGGCGAAGAGATTCGCAGACTGGCGCTTCCCGACAATGTCGCGATCGTCGCACCGGGTCGCGACGCACTGGAGTTGCGAGATTCGCAGGCCATCGTCAGGACGATCGCAGCGCAACCGTGGAGCGCCGTCATCAACGCCGCCGCCTATACCGACGTCGATCGCGCGGAAAGCGAAGAAGCGCTGGCGTTTGCCGTCAATGCCGAGGCGCCCGCCCGGCTCGCGGCCGAGACGGCACGTCGTGGGATTCCGCTCATTCATATCTCGACCGATTACGTGTTCGACGGGCGCAAGGGCGCGCCTTATGTCGAAGGCGACGAGGTCGGGCCGCTCAACGCCTATGGCCGCAGCAAGCTGGCGGGAGAGCGTGGCGTCTCGGCCGCCAACGCGCGGCATGTCATCCTGCGCACGTCGTGGCTCTACAGCCCGTATCGCAAGAATTTTGTCAAAACCATCCTGCGGCTGGCGGCCGAGCGCGACCGTTTGACCGTCGTCGCCGACCAACGCGGCTGCCCAACCGCAGCCTCTGACATAGCCAAAGCGTGTGTCGACATCGCATTGCGCTGCGCGTCGGAGCCGGAGCGCGCGCCCTACGGCATTTTTCATTTCGCCGGCGCCGGCGAAGCGACTTGGTTCGAATTTGCCGGTGCCATCGTCGAAATGGCGGCCGGCCGGCTCGGCCGGTCGCCGCGGGTCGTCCCGATTGGTACCTGCGATTATCCAACACCGGCGCGACGCGCCGCCGACACCAGGCTCGATTGTTCACGCATCGTTCGTGAATACCGCATCGCGCCGCGGCCGTGGCGTAAGGCGCTCGAAGAGACCGTGGATCGCCTGCTCACCGACAAGGCCATCCCATGAAAGGCATCATTCTGGCAGGCGGCTCGGGCACGCGGCTCTATCCGGCAACACTTGCGATCAACAAGCAGCTCTTGCCGGTCTACGACAAGCCGATGGTCTACTACCCGCTGTCGGTCCTGATGCTGGCGGGCATCCGCGAAATCCTGCTGATCTCCACGCCCGAGCACCTGCCGTTCTACCGCCGCCTGCTCGGCGACGGCTCGACCTGGGGCATCGAGCTCACCTACGTGGTGCAGGAGAAGCCGATCGGGCTCGCGCACGCATTCATTTTGGGGCGCGACTTCGTCGGCGGCGACCGCGTCGCGCTCATCCTCGGCGACAACGTATTCTATGGCCACGGGCTGGGCACAGAGCTCGCCAACGCCGCGGCGCGCGAGGATGGCGCCACCGTCTTCGCCTATTACGTCAGCGAACCCAGCCAATACGGCGTGGTGAAGTTCGACGACGCCGAGCGGCCGGTCGGCATCGTCGAGAAGCCCGCGCAATTCCTGTCCAACTGGGCGGTGACCGGCCTCTATTTCTACGACAACGCCGTCCTCGACATCGCCGCTGCGCTGAAGCCGTCCGCCCGCGGCGAGCTGGAGATCACCGACGTCAACCGGCGCTACCTGGAGCTGAAAAAGCTGCACGTCGTCAAGCTTGGCCGCGGCTTCGCCTGGCTCGACACCGGCACCCACGACGCGTTGCTGGAGGCGTCAGAGTTCGTTCGTTCGATCCAGCATCGGCAAGGGCTGCTGGTGGGAAGTCCGGAGGAGGTCGCGTATGTGAAGCGGTTCATCACCGCGGAGGAATTGCGATTGCTCGCCAAAAAGTACGGCAAGACCGCTTATGGGCGATATTTGGAGCGGCTGGCAGATGAGCCGCCGGCAACACACGCGGTTCGTTGAGCAATTCGCGCAGCGTTCAAGCGGATTGCATAGTCTCTCCGGTCATGCCGAACGTCAAAGATAAACCTTGTGGCGATGACACCACCAAATGAACACATAAATCCCCCACACGCGCGACCAGTAGAGGCCAGGGGCGCCGTCAAGGTATGCTTGCCACAAGCGGCGAACCGTCTCCGGATTCAGACCTGTGGGTTTCACTAAAATTGGATCGCATAGCATCGTATCGATCCGCTCGCGCATGCCCATCTTCAGCCATCGATCATAGGGCAGAACAAACCCGGTCTTGGGCCGCTCAAACAGGGCCGGATCCAGCCCGCGGAGCCCGATGCGCCGCAGTAAGGATTTGCGCCTAATTGGATGATACCTGTCGTGATCGCGCAAACGGTCGACATGTTCAAACAGCAGCTGGTCGACCAACGGCAATCGCACTTCGATGGAGGCCGCCATGCTGGTGGCATCCGTGTCTCGCAACAATCGCTCGCCGAGAAATAGGCGCTGTTCGAGAACGCTAATCGCCGACAGCGTTGACCGCGATTGCATCTCCAGCGCCAATCGGGCCCGCATCGCGGCTGGGAGTCCATCGACGACGGCGTCGGCTATTTCCTTTCCCAGCAATTGACGCTGGAACTCCGGCAAGAACAATGCGTATGCCAGCTGATACAAAGACAGGAGGTCATCTCCGCGTCGGACCATTTCAGGAAGCTTCGCCCACCGCGTCTGTTGCGGGACGTCTCCGTGCGTCGGCTGCAAAATCAACGATATCAGCCTTGCCAGCCCTACCAGTGCCTCACGCGGAATCCACTTCGCACGCCTCGACCATCGGTTAAGCGAAGGAAGATCGCGAAAAGTCGTGTATCCACCGAACAGCTCGTCTCCGCCCGTGCCGGCCAGTGCAACTTTGAATCCCGCCTCCCCCACCGATTGAGAGATGTAGTACGAGTTGATTCCGTCAAATGTCGGTTGATCCAGGCTATCCAGTGCTGCGTCGAGATGCGCACTGAAACGTTGCTCGGTCAGTACGACCTCCTGATGGTGCGTTCCAATAGCCTTGGCAACCTGCCTCGAATGGATTGCTTCATTGAACTCCGGCTCTTCGAACGCCATTGTGAAGGTATTGACCGGCGCGAGCGACGTTTTCTGCGCCAGGTTTGCAACGGCCGCAGAATCCACGCCCGCCGACAGGAACACGCCCACGGGTACGTCGCTCGTGAGGTGAAGTCTGACGGTCTCCTCTAGCACGCGAGCCAGATACGGCTCGTCCATGGGCGCAGCATTGGGTGGACGCGAGGCACTCCAATAAAATTCGGATACCTCCTCATTCCCGAGGTCGTCGAAAACGCGTAACTGTCCCGGCCAAACCGCTTCGATTCCGAGGACTGCCGTCTCGGGAGCAACAACGAAACCGTTCCAAACCACCGAAGCTGCGGCGTGCGGATTGAGCTTGGGTTTGGCCAGCAGACCGGACGCCAGGATCGCACCAACTTCGGAGGCGAAGGCGAGTGCCCACTCTCCCTGCGGGTCCGGGTTCCGTGCGATATACAGCGGCTTGATCCCTAGCGGGTCGCGCGCCATCACCAGCTTGCGCTCCGCGACATTCCAGAAGGCGAAAGCAAACATCCCGCGAAATTCGGCAATCGCTTCGCGGCCACGCAGGCTGAGCGCACGCAACATGACCGCGGTATCGCCGGTCGACTGAAAACTCTGCCCCGTTGCCGCCAACCGATCTCGCAGCGCGACGAAATTGTAGATTTCGCCGTTGAGCACGATGACGTTGCCGGCAACCGGATCGACCATAGGCTGGGCGCCGGCCAGCGACAGATCCAGGATTGACAGCCGCCGGTGTGTCAGCATGGCGCCCCACCCCCGGCCATTTGTCGACGATTCCCAATTGCCTTCGCCATCGGGCCCGCGATGCGCCAAAGCTTCATTCATCCGCCCCAGAGCGGCGCGGTTGGTTTCCGTCAGTCGTCCGATAAGGCCTGCGATACCGCACATCAGAGGAACTGATCGAGCAACGCGGTTTTGTTCATCAAGACGTTCAGGACGACATCCGCGGTCGGCCCCTTCGATGCAACAACTCGATGCCTCATCTTCGGTCCTTTACTTGTAACAAGGAGTCAGAAACCATTCACTTCACAGATTCGCAAATATTAGCGCATCGAAAGCTTAACGCTATTGAAGTAGGCAATGATCGGAATTTAGATATCGAAAATTGGCGCATTGGGAAATCATTTTAGAATATTCGGATAAATGAGGGAGCAATGTCGATAGTGAAGGCCAGCGCGCTTTTTCAAGTTGCACTTGCTGTTTCGCTGACCTTTTTGATCGCCGGCAGGGCATCCGACGCGCCACTGACCAGCATCGATGAGCGGGGTGTTGCATCGTGGAATGCGTCGCCGGTCGATCTTTCTTTTCTTAATGCCGCGGAGAGACCAGCCGGCAAGCACGGCTTCTTAGGTGCCGTTCGAGACAAGCTCCTGTTTGCCGATGGGACCCCCGCGCGGTTCTGGGGTACCAATCTCACATCCGACGCATTGTTCGGGACTCCGCGCGAAAACGTCAGGCTTCAGGCTCGCCGCCTGTCCCGGCTTGGATTCAACCTTGTGCGCTTCCACCATCACGACTCGTACTGGGCAAACCCAAACATCTTCGGTGACGGAACGTCTCCCGACACCAAGAATTTGAGCGCCTCCATGCTGGAGAGGCTGGATTGGTGGATCAAGAGCTTGAAGGACGAAGGCATTTATATCTGGCTGGACCTTCACGTTCAGCGGCATTTGCAAAAAGCCGATGGAATCGAAGACTTTGATGAAATCAGCAAGGGCAAGCCTGCCGTCGGCATCCCCGGTTACAACTACGTCAATTCCAGCATTCGGCTGGCGATGCAGCAATTCAACGAGACATATCTGAGCCACACGAACGTCTTCACAGGCCTGCGTTACAAGGATGACCCAGCCATTGTCGCAATGCTCCTGACCAATGAGAACGATATTACAAAACATTTCGGCAACAAGCTGTTGCCCAATCAAAACGTACCGCGACACACCCATCGGTACATGGCGGAGGCTGAAAGCTTCGCGGCCAAGTACAAACTCCCAAGAGACAGAATTTGGCGGTCATGGGAACATGGCCCGTCGAAGCTTTTTCTGAACGACCTGGAACACCGTTTCAATTTCGAAATGATTTCGCACCTGCGCGGGCTCGGAGTCAGGGTGCCGATCGCAGCGACAAGTTCCTGGGGTGAGAATCCTCTGAGTTCTCTTCCTGCATTGACCGCCGGCGACCTGATCGATGTGCATTCATACGGCGGCGTTGGCGAGCTGGAAAATAACCCGGTCCGCACGCCAACACTTGTGCACTGGATTGCGGCGGCGCAAATCATCGATCACCCACTGAGCGTGACCGAATGGAACGTCGCGCCATTTCCCGTGTCGGATCGCCATGTAATTCCGTTATACATCGCGAGTTCTGCCAGTCTGCAAGGATGGGATGCGCTGATGCAATATGCGTATGCCTGGCAACCGCTCGTCGACCGTGGAACGCCGTCGAACTGGCAATCATTCAACGATCCATCGCTGCTGGCGACGCTGCCGGCCGCGGCGCTGCTTTATCGTCGTAACGACGTTCAAGAAGCCCGCACGGTCTATGCGTTTGCGCTCACCCAGGATCAACTCTTCAATCGTCTGATCTCACCTGCAAACTCCGTTGCCCTGCGTACCGCCGCCGAGAGGGGGAAGCTGGTTATCGCCATGCCGCAGACGCGGGAATTGTCATGGCTGGAGCAAAGCCGAATTCCGGCGGGGGTCGAGGTGATAACGGATCCGGACAAATCTCTTATCGACGGCAATGCCCACGAGATCATATCTGACACCGGCGAGGTCCGTCGCAATTGGAACAGTGGCATTTACACGATCAATACGCCACGCAGCCAGGTCGCGATGGGCCGGATTGGAGGAATGGCTTTAAGTCTCGCGGACGTGGATTTTAACATCACCACGCCAAGCGCGACCGTCGCTGTGCAAAGTCTGGACGGAAAACCAATCAGCACGGCCGGCGCCATATTGATTTCTCTTGGCGCGAGTTCCGTTCCGAAAGCGGGAAACCAATTGCCCTTCCGCGCGGAACCGGTGTTGGGTGGACTATCGGTCCGCGCCGGAATGGGGCTCAGGCTCTTCCGATCGCAAGTGGCGGGAAAAGAGGAAATCGAATTGCCTGCGATATACGAGAACGGTCGCTATCGAATTAATCTGGACCGCGACCTGGGCACCTATTGGCTGGTGTTGAAATAGCGCGGCGATCGCGACCAAAAATATAGAGATTTCCTGCGTCCGTGGTTTCACCCGGTCGAATTCCGCTCAAAGAACGAGCACTCAAAGCAAGTGCATGGAGCCTCGTGGGCTTGGGGGTTGCTCATCCTTGTGCCAGGGGCCAATGCCGGCTCTCTGGGCGAAGCGACGACTTGGCCGTGGCATCAATTAACGACATCGTGGAATTTCACCCCAAGCTTGCGGCAAGGATGAGATAATCTACATGAAAGGCGGCCGGCCGCTTGCCGTCGCGGTTAACAGTGCGGACGAACCGACCGCCGCCGCCTCGGCAAATTGCGCCAGATGCTCGGTTTCGGTCGTCCCGGAAAATCCCACATGGTCAGCTATGTATTGATTTCCCCGTGTCGCAACGAAGCGGAATATATGCGGCAAACGCTCGATTCGGTTATCGCTCAGTCCGTTCGGCCCGCCAAATGGGTCATTGTCGACGACGGTTCAACCGATCAGACGCCGCAAATTCTCGCCAAATACAAGGAAAAGCACGACTGGATCGAGGTGGTGACCCGAACCGATCGAGGACATCGGGCCGTCGGTGGGGGCGTTATCGAAGCATTTTATGCCGGCTACGCAGCGATCAATCCGGACGATTACGACTATCTATGCAAGCTGGATCTCGATCTGCGCCTGCCGGAGCGCTACTTCGAAACTCTCATGGAGCGCATGGCAGCCGATCCTCGCATAGCGACTTGCAGTGGCAAGTGCTACGTGGATCAAAATGGACGCCTCGTCGAGGAATGGCACGGAGACGAAACTTCGATAGGCGCGTCGAAATTTTACCGGGTTGCGGCGTTCAAGGCGATCGGCGGTTTTGTGCGCGGTGTGATGTGGGACGGTATCGACTGTCACCGCTGCAGAATGAACGGCTGGATCGCGTGCAGTTGGGAGGATCCCGACTTGCGCTTTATCCATCTTCGCCCGGAAGGCTCCAGTCAGCAGAGCGTCTACGTCGGACGCATGCGTCATGGTTACGGTCAATACTTCATGGGGACAGGTCTGTTATTCATCGCTGCCAGCGCAATCTATCGCATGAGGCAAAAGCCATATGTGCTCGGTGGTCTGGCAATCTTTTGGGGGTGGCTCAAGAGTGCCGTTCAAGGCAAGCCGCGCTATCAAGATGCCGACTTTCGCAAATATCTCCGCCGGTATCAGTCGCGCGCGCTCGTGGTCGGGAAGAAGCGCGCGATCGAAGAAATCCATCGCGAGAAGCAACGGGCTTGATTTCGGTCGGTTTCTTGGGCGCTGCGGATAGCTAACTCAATGCCAGATAGTCGAGTGAAATTAGCCATCATAATTGTTAACTACAAAGCACCCGAGTTGACCATGCAATGTCTGAGGTCGTTGCTGGACCAGCTTGACGGCGCAACTGCCCGGATCATTGTCGTCGATAACTGCTCACAGGATGGCTCGGTTGCGACCCTTCAGAACTGGATTGCGACGCACGACGACAAAAAGATCATCCGCTTGATTGAATCTGCGACCAATGCCGGCTTTGCAGGAGGCAACAATTTCGGCATTCGCGCCATCACCGCGGATTATTATCTGCTGCTGAACAACGACACGCTGGTCCGGCCCGGAGCGATTGACATCTTGCTTCAGACCGCAGACAGCCACCGCAACTCCGGCATTGTAAGTCCCCGGCTTGAATGGCCCGACGGCACCCCTCAAATAAGCTGCTTTCGCTACCTGTCGCCGATCAGCGAGTTCATCGATGCGGCACAGACCGGGCCCGTGACCGCCCTCCTTCGCAAATTTGATGTTCCATTGCCTGTGAGCGACACGACCGTCAACCCGCCTTGGACCAGCTTTGCCTGCGCGCTGGTGCGGGACAAAGTGCTTGACGCGATCGGACTGCTGGACGACGGCTTTTTCATGTATTTTGAGGACGTCAACTATTGCCGGCGCGCGCGTAAGGCGGGCTGGGACATCGTTCATGACCCCAAGGCGAGAGTCATTCACTTGCGCGGCGGAAGCTCACCGGTGAAGCAAAGGGCACTCGAACGCAAGCAGCTGCCTCGATATTACTATGCGTCGCGGACCCGCTATTTTTATCTGTCATATGGATGGCTGGGCTTGACGCTCGCGAACGTTCTTTGGTCATTGGGGCGATGCCTGTCCGGCTCCCGTGAAATGCTGGAGCGCCGCGGGCCCGGCCTGCCGGAAAAGCAGTGGTCGGATATTTGGACGAATTGGCTTAATCCCGGCACGCCGTGGTTCCAACAGCAAGAAAAATGATCTGCAAATGAGCCGACTCCCCAGTTTTCTGATTATCGGCGCCATGAAATCGGCGACGAGCACGTTATACGAACAACTCCTGCGTCAACCGGGAGTGTTCTTGCCTAAACTTAAGGAGCCAAATTTTTTCAGCGATGACGAGCAATACTCCCGAGGCGTGGGCTGGTATCAGGACCTTTTCAAAGAAGCTCGCGCATCGGACGTCTTGGGCGAGGCCAGTACGCACTACACCAAGCTGCCCTCCTATCCCCAAACGGTCACGCGATTGCGCAATTGTCTTCATGAGCCGCGCCTGATCTATGTCATGCGCGATCCGGTGGACCGCCTGATCTCCCAATATATCCATCAGTGGAGCGAAGGTGAAATCCACTGCGGGGTGGATGAAGCAGTAAACCGCCATCCCGAACTCATTGCCTATAGCTGTTATTCGCGCCAGCTCGCACCTTTCATGGAAGCCTTCGGCAGGGAAGCCATCTTGCCCGTCTTTTTCGACCGGCTGAAAAGCGACCCTCAGGGGGAGCTAGAGAGGATTTGCCGATTTATCGGCTATCCCGGCAAGGCCCAATGGGACGCAGATCTGTCGCGCCACAACGTCTCGGCTGAGCGCGTGCGCAAATTTCCACTCTACCATTTGCTCGTTGAGCATTCGGTCGCGGAGACGCTGAGACTACGTCTTGTGCCAAAGGCGATAAGGACGATGGTCCGTCAGTTCTTATCCATCGGTGAACGGCCCGCGCTAAGTGAGGCGACGCGCAAGAACTTGGAAAAATTGTTTGACGAGGATCTTGCAATATTGAGCGGCTGGTTTGGCACCGACCTGAGATGCCACAACTTCTCTGCCGTTACATCCGCCAAATCGCTCGAGTGGAAGTGAATTGCTTCGAGCATGAGATATCGCGAATGTCTCGACGAGAGAGCATGGTTTCGCAAGTCGGTATCGTTGCCATCGGGCGCAACGAGGGTGAGCGCCTGGCAAAATGCCTCGAATCGGCGATCCAGCGCGCTGCATTTGTCGTCTACGTGGACTCCGGTTCCGCGGATGATTCGGTATCGACGGCGAAAACATTCGGCAGCGACGTGGTCGAGCTCGACACGCGGCTGCCCTTCACGGCTGCCCGCGCGCGCAACGAGGGGCTTGAGCGACTACGGCAGCTCGCGCCCGATCTTGCTTACGTACAGTTCGTCGATGGCGATTGCGAGATCATTGCCGGCTGGATCGAGAAAGCGGTTGCCTATCTCGACTCGCATCCCGATGTGGCAGTCGCATGCGGCCGGCGGCGGGAGCGCTATCCGGAGCGGACGGTCTACAACTGGCTGTGCGACATCGAATGGAACACCCCTGTCGGCGAGACCAAAGCTTGTGGAGGCGACGCATTGATGCGCATCGACGCTTTCGAGCGAGTGGGCGGTTATCGGGCGGACCTGATCGCGGGCGAGGAGCCGGAACTGTGCGTTCGTCTGCGCGCTGCCGGCTGGCATGTCTGGCGGCTGGACGCCGACATGACCTTGCATGACGCGGCGATGACAAACTTTGGCCAGTGGTGGCGGCGCGCGCTTCGGGCTGGCTACGCGTCTGCCCAAGGCGCCTATCTGCACGGCGCGCCGCCCGAACGGCATGGCGTCTGGGAATCGCGCCGGGCTTGGTTATGGGGCATGTGGCTGCCGCTCGCCTGTCTGGCATCCGGCGTGGTCCTTGGGCCCTGGGGTTGGGCGGCGTGGCTGGTCTATCCGGCGCAGGTCCTGCGCCAAGCGCTCCGCAACCGCGGAACTCCGCGTGATCGCGCGCTGCTGGCGCTGTTCCAGGTGCTATCGCGCTTCCCTGAATTCTTCGGCCAGATCAGATTCCTGCGCGATCGCTTGCTCGGCCGAAGCGCACGTCTCATCGAATACAAGTGACGAATCGATGCGCATCGCCTATCTGGTCAATCAGTATCCGACGGTCAGCCACACCTTCATCCGGCGCGAAATCCTGGCACTCGAGCGACTTGGATTCGAGATTTTTCGAATAGCACTACGCGATTGGGGCGGTGAGTTGTTGAACCCCGAGGATCAGCGCGAGCGCGAACGCACGCACATTGTTCTGCAAGCGGGCGCCCTGGCGTTGCTGATGGCTGTGATACGTTCACTGCTCACGCAGCCGATTCGGTTCATGCGGGCGCTGATGCTGACGTGGAAAATGAGCCGGCGCTCAGAACGTTCCTTTCCCGTCCACCTCGTCTACCTGGCCGAAGCCTGTCGCGTTGAAGCCTGGTTGCGCGAGTGGGACGTCCACCACTTGCATGCGCATTTCGGAACCAATTCGGCCTTGGTGGCAATGCTGGCTCACGTCCTGGGTGGCCCGCAATGGAGCTTCACAGTACATGGGCCGGAGGAATTCGATAAAGCGCAGTCCATAGGTTTGGCGGAAAAGGTTCGACATTGTGCCTTCGTGGTCGCTATCAGTTCGTTCGGGCGCGCCCAGTTGTACCGATTCGTGGAACATCGAGATTGGCCCAAGGTCAACGTTGTCCATTGCGGGCTCGAGCCCGCGTATTCGTCTCAACCGGTCGGTGCTCCCAATGCGGTGCGGCGCCTGGTCTGTGTCGGCCGATTGAGCGGGCAAAAAGGACAGCTCTGTCTTGTTGAGGCTACGGCCATCCTTGCGGCTCGCGGCCTGGACTTTGAACTGGTGCTCGCCGGAGATGGCGAAATGCGCGGTGAGGTCGAGGCGCTGATCGCGCGCCACCGCCTTCAGGGCCGAGTGCGAATCACGGGCTGGATCAGCAGCGAGCAGGTGCGCGAAGAGATCCTGGCATCGCGAGCGCTTGTTCAGCCGAGCTTTGCTGAGGGCCTCCCGGTGGTCATCATGGAGGGCATGGCGTTGGAGCGACCAATCATCAGCACGTTTGTGGCAGGCATTCCGGAGCTCGTGCAGCCGGGTGAGCACGGCTGGCTGGTACCGGCCGGGGATGCAGAAGCATTGGGGCGCACCATGCAGGCCTGTTTGGAAGCGCCTGCCGATGAACTGGCGCGGATGGGGAAAGCCTCACACAAGCGCGTGCTTGAGCGGCATAATGTCGATACGGAGGCTGCAAGACTCACAACCTTGTTTCGTGGGGTGGGCAGCGGAAGAAGGCATGCATGAGCAGAGCATTGGCCACATCTCTTCCTGATCAAACTGCCAATGGACGCTAAGTACGTGAGGATACCGGGAGCGCCAAAGATACCTGCGACAAATCCCCAAGTGACTGCGCCAGCAAATGCCAGAGTGTAGAACAACGTCCTTCGCAGCCATCTTGGCATTTCGTGCTCGGGTAATATCCGCGCTGTCGATGTGTCGGTGGTCTGCCATATACGCCTGTACGGTGTTAATGAGGTTGGTGACTGCCGGCTCGTTATAGTCCGGGTGCTCAGCGTTTAGGATCAGGTCGGTCTCCACCTCAAGCACTGTTCTTATGCCCTCCCGGTTGAGGCGAATTGTCGTCCAGGACGAAAGTGCATTCGGGTGTTCGATGAGTTCTTGGTCAGACCGTGTCATACCTCACCACCCTTCCCGTCAAGTATACAGGAGCTAGCGCTATGCTATACGCATCGAGGTGGTGCCCATAGAGCTGCCCCATGCGCCTTGCTCTCGCCTCCCTGTTTCTGATCGCTGCTATTGTGCCCATCAGCGCCCAGGGGAATCCCAAAAGTTCCGACGAGGTCCTCCGCCAGCGGCTCTTGCTCCAAGAGCGGTTCAACAAGGGCTGGGACGTTCAGATGGAGAACGCGCGCGATCGGATCGAGCCCCGGTGCAAGGCGGAAGCCAGGAAGCGCTATTCCGCGATCCATCCGATCAAGCGGCGGAAGTTCGTGAAGGATTGCATAGCGCGTGCGCGCCGCTAAGCGAGCGCGGCAGCCACGTCGGCATTACGCCGCAACCGGCTTCAGCCTGGGTATCTTCCTGACCTCCTGCGCCAGCTCGCGCTCGGCGCGCCAAGTATCGTACGCGCCTTGCATCCGCACCCAGACGCCGGCACCGTCGCCGAACAGCTTGCCGAGACGCACGGCGACGGCAGGCGACACCGGCTTGCGTTCCTTGAGGATGTCGTAGAGGTGCTGGCGCGAAATGCCGAGCAACGCGGCGATCTCCGTCTTGCTCCGGCCGGTCGCCGGGATGATCTCGCGCAGCAATTCGCCGGGATGCGCCGGGCACCGGTTCGGATCGCGCTTGGCGGTGATTTCGGCCATGGCTCAGCTCCTCAATGGTATTGCTCAAAATCGACGCGGAGCGCATCGCCTGCGTCGAACTCAAAGATGATACACCACGGCCCATTGACATGGACCGTGTAGCGGGTCGGGACGAAACCTTTCAGGGCGTGGAAATCGAACCCGGGAAGGTTCATTTGCTCCGGCGCGCTCGCGACGTTCAGGCGATCCAGGCGGATCAGGATGCGCCGGTGCAACTTGGCGTCGATCCTGGCCGTGCGGCCTTTCGCCCACAGCTCGGCCAACGCCTTGCTTCGGAACGTCCTAATCACGAGGCAATGTAAGCCTATCGCTTACATATGTCAACGGATTGCTTACGGTAAGCCGCCCGCACGCACCGGGCAACGGACTGGCCGCTCGACTCCGCGTTCCGCCGCCACACCAAAATAACTTAAATCCGCTGAGGGTCCGGTGCATTTGCGCTATCTCAATTGCCCAGTGCTGAATCGCCGTATCTTTCAGTTCCAGGCAAGCATCGAGCCAA